>Ga0206117_100872_pt1 | contig 21157 bp, 22 predicted proteins | sample 3A5Ametagenome_FD_177997 | JGI IMG/M metagenome (GOLD analysis project Ga0206117, IMG submission 177997) | Enriched microbial communities from leaf-cutter ant dump, University of Wisconsin, Madison, United States - 3A5A | ecosystem: Environmental > Terrestrial > Nest > Insects nest > Nest dump... | reverse complement strand
GACAACGGCTTCCACCCCCATGCGCTTTGGGCATTGGGCCGCGCCGACCTGGTGGTCTATGTCGGCTGCCGCATGGGATCGGTCGCAACGATGAACTGGAAATGGCCGGCCCCGGACGCGGGCACCCGGATCATCCAGATCGACCTGGAACCCGAGACCGTCGCCAACACCTATCCGATCGACTACCCACTGGCGGGCGACGCGCGCGCCGTCATCGACGAACTGGCCGCCCGCGTCCCCGCCGGCCATCGCCCGCACCACCCCGGCTGGGTCGATGCGATCAACCTGCGCCGCGCCGAATTCTGGACGGCCATGGCCGGCTATCTCGAGGACGACGGCAACCCGTTGCGGCCCGAACGGGTGATCGAGGCGCTGAACCGCCATCTGCCCACCCCTTGCGCCGTGGTGTCGGATGCGGGAACGCCGACGCCCTATTCGACCCGGTTCCTGCGGCTGCGCGATGCCCGCTCGACCCTGACCATCCCGCGGTTCTACGGCGGGCTGGGTTATGCCATCCCGGCGGTGGTGGGCGCCTGGTTTGCCGCACCCGACCGCCGGCCGGTGGCGCTGTTCGGCGACGGCTCGCTCGGCATGTCGGCGGGCGAGCTGGAAACCCTGGCGCGGCTGGGCGTGCCCGCCGTGCTGATCCATTTCAACAATGCCTGCTTTGGCTGGATCAAGGCGCTGCAGCGTGTGTCGAGCGCGGCCGAGCGGCGCAACGACGGTACGTTCTCGGTCGATTTCGGTGCCTACGACATGCGCAACCTGGCGGCCGTCTACGGTATTCCGGGCCATCGGGTCGAAACCGCCGACCAGCTCGACGCGGCGCTGGCCGACGCCTTCGCCGGGTCGGGGCCCTGCTTCATCGATGTGGTCGTCGAATCGATCGCCGATCGGCTGCCGCCGGTGTTCTCGTGGCTGAAGAAGGCCGGGGTCGATCCCGAAACCATCGGGGCGCAGGCAGCCTTCTGACGTCAGGCTCAGGGTGCGGCGGTGCCGGGCGGACCGGCCCGCCGGCCCTGGACATAGGTTGCCCTGACCGCGCGCTCGTCGCCCAGCGTCATCAGGACGAACAGCTCTTCCTCCAGGTCGCGCACGGTTTCCATGCGATGCGCCATCGCCCGGGTCGCGGCGGCATCCAGCACGATAAGGTCGGCATGGGCGCCCGCTTCGATCCGGCCGATCTCGCCTTCCATGCCCAGGGCCGCGGCATTGGCCCGGGTCATCTGGTCGAAGGCGTTCAGCGCGGCCAGGTTCTGGCCCTGCAACTGCAAGACCTTGTACCCCTCGGCCGCGGTGCGCAGCATCGAATAGCTGGTGCCGCCGCCGACGTCGGTCGCCAGGCCGATGCGCAGGCCGCGGCCCGCCAGGCGGCGCCAGTCGAACAGGCCCGAGCCGATGAACAGGTTCGAGGTCGGGCAGAACACCGCGACCGAGCCGGTCTCGGCCATGCGCGCCACCTCAGGCTCTTCCAGGTGGATGCAATGGCCGAACAGGCTGCGCCGGCCCAAGAGGCCGTGGCGGTCGTAGACGTCGAGGTAGTTGGCGGCCTCGGGGAACAATTCCCGGGTGGTGCGGATCTCGGCCAGGTTTTCCGACAGATGGGTTTGCATGTAGCAATCGGGGTATTCCGCCAGCAACGCCCCGGCCGCGGCCAGCTGGCCGGGGGTCGAGGTGATGGCGAAGCGCGGCGTGATCGCGTAACGCTGGCGGCCCTGTCCGTGCCAGGCATTGATCAGGGCCTTGGTATCGTCATAGGCGCTTTGCGCGGTGTCGCGCAGGGCATCGGGGGCGTTGCGATCCATCATCACCTTGCCGGCGATCATGGCCGTGCCCCGCCGGGCCGATTCGGCAAAGAACGCCTCGGCCGACTGGCGATGGACGCTGCCATAGACCACGGCGGTGGTGGTGCCGTTGGCCAGCAGCTCGTCCAGGAAGAACCGGGCACCCGCGGCGGCATGGGCGGGATCGGCGTATTTCTGTTCCTCGACGAAGGTGTAGCGTTCCAGCCAGTCCAGCAGCTGCGCGCCGTAGGATGCGATCACCTGGGTCTGCGGCAAGTGGATATGCAGGTCGATAAGCCCGGGCAGGATCAGCTGGTCGGGCCAGGCATCGACCGGCGTGCCCGGCGGCAGGGTGGCCGCGACCTCGGCCGCCGGCCCGATCGCGGCGATGCGCCCGTCCAGCGCGTGGACCATGCCGTCGGCAAGGTAGCGATAGCTGCCGCTGTCGCCCGGCCCTTCGGGCTGGCGCAGGAAGGTCAGAATCCGCCCGCGAATCGCCTGGGACGCCACGGCATCAGCCCCCGACCAGCCGCAGACAGCGCGATACCGTCACGCCGCAGGCGTCCAGGTTGGGCCGGCCGGTCTCGGTCCGGCCGCGCATGCGCACCTGCACCACCCGGCCGTTCTGCAGGGCGAAGGTGGTTTCGCAGACCCGGTAATAATCATAGGTCGGCTGGGGTTGGGCCATGCCGGTCGGATTGGGCCGGGCCGGCGTGTCGACCGTCAGTTCGCGCACGGTTTCGCGCGGATAGACCAAGAGGCGCAGGCCGCGATCGGTCAGCGCCTGGTCGGGACGGCCGGCACAGGCCAGCACCTGGTCCTCGGTCAGGCCGATCAGCGATTTCTGCGCCGCCTGGGCCATCTCGGTCTCGCGCGAGGCACAGGCGGCAAGGACGGTGACGAGCGACAGGGCAATCAGGATGCGGATCATGGGCGGAAGACTGAAGGACGCTTGCCTGCCCGTCAAACCCTTCCCAGGATGGGGCAAATCGTCATCCGGAGGAAATCGATCGTGACCATGAGGGCCTGGGTACTGGACGAGGGTTTCGGCATCGAACGGCTGCGGCGGGTCGAACGGCCGATGCCGGAACCGGGGCCGGGCCAGGTGCTGGTCCGCATCACGGCCGCATCGCTGAACTTCCGCGACCTCCTGATGGTCCAGGGCATCTACAACCCGCGCCAGGCCCTGCCGATCGTGCCGGGATCGGATGCGGCCGGCGTGGTGACGGCGGTCGGATCCGGGGTGGCGGGCCTGGCCCCGGGCGACCGGGTGGTCGCCGCGTTCTTTCCCGACTGGCCGGCCGGGCGGCCGTCGGCCGTGCTGCTCGGCCATTCCTTCGGCGCCTTTGGCCATGACGGCGTGCTGGCCGATTACCGCCTGTTCGAGGCACGCGGCCTGTTGCGCGTCCCCGATGCGATGACCGATGCCGAGGCCGCCTGCCTGCCCTGTGCCGGCGTCACCGCCTGGTCGGCGGTGGTCAAGTTCGGTCGCACCCAGCCCGGCGACACCCTGCTGGTCCAGGGCACCGGCGGCGTCGCGCTGTTCGCGCTGCAATTCGCCAAGGCGGCGGGGGCGCGAGTGATCGTCACCTCGTCGTCGGACGAAAAACTGGCCCGCGCCCGCGAGCTGGGCGCCGATTTCGGCATCAACTACCGCACGACGCCCGATTGGGGCAAGGCGGCGGTGGCTTGGGCGCGCGGCATCGATCCGGCGGCCGAGGGGCTGGACCATATCGTCGAACTGGGCGGGGCCGACACGCTGGACCGCTCGATCCGCGCCATCCGCGTCGGCGGCACCCTCAGCCTGATCGGCGTGCTGGGCGGGCCCCAGCCCCGGATCAACCTGCCCCTGGTCGTCATGCGCCAGGTGCGGCTGCAGGGCGTCACCGTCGGGTCGGTCGAAGACCTGCGCGACATGCTGGCCGGCATGGCGGCGGGCGGCATCCGCCCGGCGATCGACCGCCGCTTCGCCATGGACGCGGTGCCCCAGGCCTTTGCCCACATGGCGGCCGGCGGGCATTTCGGCAAGATCGTCGTGACTGCCTAGGTGACGGCGACCTCGCGCCGGCGGGCATAGTCGCACAGCGCCGGCATCGGCATCGGTTTGCCGAACAGCCAGCCCTGGGCGTACTGGACGCCGAGGCGGATCAGGGCCTGGCGCTGCGCCTCGGTCTCGACCCCCTCGGCGATGATCTGCAGGCCCAGGGAATGGGCAAGCCCCGCGATGTGGAACAGCACCGGGGTGCATTCGCCGTCACGGATGTCGGCCAGGAACGAGCGGTCGATCTTGAGGTAATCCAGCTCGTAGACCCTGATCATCGACAGGCTGGAGGCGCCGGTGCCGAAATCGTCGATGGCGATGCGAAAGCCCGACGACCGGATCGACTTCAGGTTGGGAAGCGCGCGTTCCGGCGCCAGGAATGAATGTTCGGTCGCCTCGACGATGATGTTGTCGGACGAGGCTTCCAGCGACGCGATCAGGGCGTCCAGACGGGCCAGGATGCCGGCGTCCTGCAGGTCGAAGGCCGACAGGTTGATCGCGATATGCGCCTTGGGCGAGTGGCGCAGGAAGGCGGGCGCATCGGCGGCGACCAGATCCAGCACGCGGGCCGTCACCGCGCCGATCAGGCCGTGACGCTCGGCCGCGGGAATGAAGTCGGCCGGGCTGATCATGCGCCCGTCGCGCCGCCGCCAGCGGATCAGCGCCTCGGCGCCCAGGCACTGGCCCGTGACCAGGTCGACCACCGGCTGGTAGACCAGGAAGAACTCGCCCCGGCGCAGCGCCAGGCGCAGTTCCCGCTTCAGCGACATGAAATAGCGCAGGCCCAGGAAGGTGACGAAGGCCGCGGCCAGACCCAGCGCGATGGCCGGCGCCAGGTAATGGCGGATCATGTCGCGCACGTTGGCGCCGACCTCGGCCAGCGGTACCGCCGCCAGCGCCGCGGTGCGCGCATCGGCCGACGGCTGGACGAAGACGAGATGACTTTCATCCATGAACGCATGGGGCTGCGTCAGGTCCGCCGCCAGCCAGCCGGCGGCGATCGTGCCGCGCGCGCGGACCAGGCTGCGTGTCGTCATCTGGACATGGGCAAGGAAGGGCAATTCCTCGGCCGTGCCGATATCGACGGCCAGATCCGGCGGATAGATCGCGGCATACTGACCGCTGGCGTAGATGTTGTACCTGACGGCCGACACGCCGGGGATCGAGGCGTTCGACCACCAGCGGCTGTCACCGATCGTCGTCCCGGCCTCGCCCAGGTCGAGCTGATAGGGGTCGAAGCTGAAGCTGGAGCAGCCCAGCCGGTTGCCTTCGATATGGCCGATACCGCCGATATAGCTGTAGCCGGCGGCGATCTTGGACATCTCGTTGATATGCCACAGCGAACAGACTGGGATGCCAGCGCCCCGGCGTTCGGCCTCGCCGATCGATTGCCTGGCCTCGGCCAGATTGCGGTCGACCCGGCGCAGCATCTCGGCGGTGGCGGCCTCCAGTTTCTGCTGGGTGACGGCGTAGCCCTGGGCAATCGCCAGGGCCAGCATGGCCAGGATCGGCAGGGCCAGCGCGACCGTCGCCGTGATGCCATGCACGGCCAGCCGGACTCTGCGGCCATAGCGCCGCCCTTCCCGGGCCGGGTCGGGGCGATGGCCGGCGGAATCCCGCTCCAGTCCCGGTAGCTGCATGATGCGATCGGCTCCCGTGGCCTGCGCCTTGACGGCGCAGCGGACCGATACTTTGGACGGACTCGATGTAACGAGGCGTATTCGTTCTTATCAATTCCTCGCGGAAGGTGAACGCGCGCATGCGCGACACGCATGGGGGGACTGCGCCGCCCCTGGTAGCGGTAATGGCCGGGATCGGCGACACTGCGCCCTCAAAAATGCCGTAACCGTGTCTTCAGGGATCCAAGGAAACGCCAGAATGAGTTCGGCCGCCGATACCCTCGGGCCTGCCCGCCGCGATACCCGCGTCACCGCGCTGATCGGTCTCGCCCATGGGTTCAGCCATTTCTACCAGCTGGTCCTGCCGCCGCTGTTCCCGTTCCTGGTCAAGGATTTCGGCGTCGGCTACACCGAACTCGGCCTGGTCATGACGGTGTTCTTCGTCACCTCGGGGCTGATGCAGACGGTCGCGGGTTTCCTGGTCGACCATTTCGGGGCGCGCAAGGTGCTGTTCGTCGGCATCGCGGTCTATGCCGGGGCGATCGCGCTGTTCGGCCTGGTGCCCTCGATCTGGGCGATGGTGCCGCTGGCCATCGTTGCCGGCATGGGCAATTCGGTCTTCCACCCCGCCGATTATTCGATCCTGGGCGCCTCGGTCTCGGAACGGCGGATGGGCCGCGCCTTCGGCCTGCACACCTTCGGCGGCAATCTGGGCTGGGCTGCGGCACCCCCGGCCATGCTGTTCATGGCCGACCAGTTCGGCTGGCGCGTCGCGCTGATCGTCGCGGGCCTGGCCGGCTTCGTCGTGCTGTTCCTGCTGTGGCGCGACCGCGAGGAGCTGCGCCATGAATCCCGGCGCAAGGCCAGGCCGGACGAAAAGCTGACCGCCGCCGCGGTGCTGGCGGTGTTCTCGTCCTGGCCCGTGGTGATGTGTTTCGCCTATTTCCTGCTGATGTCGTTCTCGCTGATCGGGGTGCAGAACTTCCTGCCGCCGATCCTGGCATCGCTGAACGGCACCCCGCTGGCGGTGGGGTCGACCGCGCTGACCGGGTTCCTGCTGGGGTCGGCCGCGGGCGTGCTGGCCGGCGGCTGGCTGGCCGACCGGATGACCCGGCACGAGATCATCGTGGCCGGCGGCATCCTGACCGCCGCACCGCTGATCCTGTGGCTCGGCCATGCCGATTTCGCCGCGGCCGCGCTGATCGGGGTGACGTCGCTGGCCGGTTTCGCCATCGGCATCACCACGCCGTCGCGCGACATGCTGGTGCGCTCGGCCGCGCCGCGCGGCGCCACCGGCCGGGTCTTCGGTTTCGTCTATTCCGGCCTCGATGCCGGTTCGGCGATCGCGCCGCCGATCATCGGCTATCTGATCGACGGCGGCCGGCCGGGCCTGGTGTTCTGGCTGATGTCGGTGTCGCTGCTGCTGGCGGTATTCACTGCCGTGACCCTGCGCCAGGCGGCCCACGCCCAGGCGCGGGCCTGACGGCACGGAGGACGATGTCATGACCATCCGTCTCTACGACCTGGCCGGTGCCCGCGACGACCATCGGTTCAGCCCGTTCTGCTGGCGGGTCAAGCTGGCCCTGGCCCACAAGGGCCTCGCCTTCGAGACGATCCCCTGGCGCTTCGCCGAAAAGGACGCGATCGCCTTTTCCGGCCAGGGGCTGGTTCCAGTGCTGCAGGACGGCGACACGGTGATCCACGACAGCTGGGATATCGCCCTGTACCTCGACCGCGCCTATCCCGATCGCCCTGCCCTGTTTGCAGGGCCCGAGGCCCAGGCCCTGGCCCGTTTCCTGGTCGGCTGGGTCGGCACCCGGATCCAGCCGTATATGCTGCGGCTGCTGGTGGTCGACCTGCTGGGCTGCATCGATGCCGGCGACCGCGCCTATTTCCGCCAATCGCGCGAGGCGCGGCTGGGCGGGCCGCTGGAACAGGTGGTGCTGGCGCCCGAGGAAGGCGTGCCCGAGCTGGGCCGGCGGCTGGAGCCGCTGCGCTTCACCCTGCGCGAACGCCCGTTCCTGGCCGGCGAGCGCCCGGCCTTTGCCGATTACATCGTCTTCGGCAGCTTCATGTGGGCGCGCTGCGTGTCGCGGATCGACTTGCTGGCCCAGGACGACCCGATCCATGGCTGGCGCGAACGCATGCTGGACCTGCATGACGGCCTGGCCCGCCGGGCCTGGACCGTCTGATCAGCGGCCGAACAGGTCCGGGATCACCCCGTCGCGGGCGCGGATGCCGGCATTGACGGCCTGTTTTTCCTGGTCCTGGATCAGCCGGGCGAAGACGACCGACCGCGCATCCTTGACGGCCCAGCCGACGAACCAGCCGTAGGTTCGGCGGCCGTCGGGCTTGCCGTCGGCCCCCATCGGCACGCCGGTCCCCGTCTTGCCGTGGATGCGCCAGCCGCCGGGGCGGCCATCCTGTTCGGTGATCGCGGCGGTCATGTCGTAGGCCCTGGGCGACAGCTGCAACTGGCGGGTGGCGACCTGGCGCAGGAAGGCCAACTGCTCGCGCGGCGAGATCGCCAGGCTCGACCCGATCCAGGCACGCTCCAGCCCGCCCGACACGTCGCGGTTGCCGTAGTCGAAAGCCTCGACATAGGTACGGAAACGATCGGCGCCCAGCCGCGCGGTGATCTGTTGGGAATACCAGACCACCGATATCTTCATCCAGCGCGCCGGGTCGGTTACCGCGCGCCAGGCCGGATTCCAGGCGGGGTACCCCTCGCGCCAGGCCCAGGCCGGGTCGTGTTCGTCGGCCAGGATGCCGGCATCATACCCCATCAGGCTCAGGGCGATCTTGAAGGTGGATGCCGGGGGCAGGCGCCGGTCGCATCCGTCGCCGTCCTGGCGCAGAATCCCGCCGGTCGTGGCATCGGCCATCACAGTACACAAGGTGATGGAGTCGGCCTGCGCCCATGTCTGTGTCGGCACCGCCAGCAGGGCCAGGCCGGACAGCAGGAAACCAGACGCCCTGGTCACGCCGCGCGCGCCGCCTTGACCAGCCGCACCAGTTCCCGGCGCGCGGTTTCGGCATCGGTCACCGGGTTGGCGAAATCGAGGCGCAGATGCCGGCCATGGCCCAGCAGGTCGCAGCCCTCGGGGTCGATGCCGCACAGCCGCCACCCCTCGGCCTCGGCCGCGCCCAGCAGTTTCGCGGCGTACAGCTGCACCGCGTCGGCATGGTCGGCATTCATGTGCTCGAGGATGCCAGCCTCGGCCGCGCCCAGGTCGGGCGCGGCGGGGATCGTCAGGTCGGCTGCGTCGATCCAGCGGATCTTGCCGAACCCGGCGACCAGGTGGCCGCGTTCGATATCGAGGCGCCAGAAGCCGAAATCGGCAAAACCGGCATAAAGTTCGGCCCCGGGCAGCCGGGCCAGGTAACGGGCCTTGGCCCGCTCGTCGGCCAGGGGGTCCAGCCGGCCCAGCAGCGACAGCCGCGGCTGGGTCAAAGGGTCGGCATGGCCCGCCGTGCCGTCGACCAGCAGCGAGACGCGCGGATCGGCCAGGATCGCCCTGGTATGTTCGGCAAGCCCCGAGATCAGCAGGATCGGGGCGCCGGCCTGGTCGGTGGCGATCTCGACCAGCGAGGCATAGGGATGGCCGGCTTCGGGCAGCAGGGTGGCCAGGCCGGCCGTGCGCACCGTGCGGACCAGCCGGCGGGCCGCCTTGTTTTCGTCACGCATGGTTCGCAGTATAACCTTTGTGATTCAAGTCCCTGAGCCTTGAGAAGGAAGACAGTCCCGTGAGCGCCACTATTGCCCTGGTCGATGACGATCGCAACATCCTGACCTCGGTGTCGATCGCCCTGGAGGCCGAGGGTTTCAAGGTCCGGACCTATAACGACGGCGCCGACGCGCTGAAGGGCCTGGCCGCCCAGCCGGCCGACCTGGTCGTGCTCGATATCAAGATGCCGCGGCTGGACGGCATGGAAACCCTGCAGCGGCTGCGCCGCGGGTCGAACGTGCCGGTGATCTTCCTGACGTCGAAGGACGACGAGATCGACGAGGCGCTGGGCCTGAAGATGGGCGCCGACGACTACATCACCAAACCGTTCTCCCAGCGCCTGCTGATCGAACGCATCCGTGCCGTGCTGCGCCGGGCCGAGGCCAGCCGCCAGGGCGACACGCCCGAAGCGACCGAGCGGATGATGCTGCGCGGCGAACTCAGCCTGGATCCCGCCCGCCACTGGTGCTCGTGGAAGGGCCATGCCATCACCCTGACCGTCACCGAATTCCTGCTGCTGGAGGCGCTGGCCCAGCGCCCCGGCCATGTCAAAAGCCGCGACCAGCTGATGGATGCGGCCTATGACGACAACATCTATGTCGACGACCGCACGATCGACAGCCACATCAAGCGGCTGCGCAAGAAGTTCAAGGCGGTCGACGACGATTTCGACGCGATCGAGACGCTGTACGGCGTCGGCTATCGCTACAAGGGCGAATGATCGGGGATCGCACGGTCGCGCGGGCCTGATCCCTTGACCTCCCCTCCCCTGCGGCGCCGGCGGCGCCTGCGGCTGTTCTCGCCGCTGACCGTCCGCATCCTGGCGATCAACCTGCTGGCGCCGGTGCTGCTGGTGGCGGGCGTGCTGTATCTCGACCAGTACCGCACCGGGCTGATCGACGCCCAGATCGACGCCCTGTTCATCCAGGGCGATCTGATGGCCGGCGCGCTGGCCGAGGCCGCGGTCGTGCCGGGCCAGTCGGGCCCGCGGCTGGACGACGACATCGCCCGACAGATCGTGCGCCGGCTGGGCACCGCGTCCGATACGCGGGTGCGGCTGTTCGACCGCTCGGGCGGCATGGTCGCCGACAGCCGCCTGCTGATCGCCACCAGCCGCGACGTCATCTATCGCACCCTGCCGCCGTTCGAGGAACCGGGACCGGTCGCGCGCGCCTGGCGCTGGACCGGCCAGGCGGTCGACGGGCTGTTCTCGTCGCCGTCCGAACTGCCGCCCTACGAGGAGGTGCCGCTGCCGCGCGCGGAAACCTATGACGAGGTGCTGGACGCCCTGGCCGGCGATACCGCCTCGTCGCTGCGCGATGCCGGCGACGGCCGCATCATCATCTCGGTCGCGGTGCCGGTGCAGGGCCTGCGCCGCGTTGTCGGCGGTCTGCTGCTCGATACCGATTCGACCGAGATCGAGGCCCGTGTGCGGTCCGAGCGGCTGAACATCCTGATCCTGTTCACCCTGACCTTCGTCGTGACCACGGCGCTGTCGCTGTTCCTGGCCTCGACCATCGCGCGGCCGGTGCGGCTGCTGGCCGCCGCCGCCGAACGGGTGGCGGGATCGACCGAACGCCAGGAACGCATCCCCGATTTCACCAGCCGGCGCGACGAGATCGGCGATCTGTCCGAGGCGCTGTCGGAAATGACGCGCACGCTGTATGCGCGGCTGGACGCGATCGAGAGTTTCGCCGCCGACGTCTCGCACGAGATCAAGAACCCGCTGACCTCGATCCGCTCGGCGATCGAGACGATGGAACGCACCCAGGATCCGGAAAAACAGGCGCGGCTGTTTGCCATCATCAAGCAGGATGTCGGCCGGCTGAACCGGCTGATCTCCGACATCTCCGACGCCTCGCGGCTCGATGCCGAACTCAGCCGCGTGCGCGCCGAACCCGTCGATCTGTCGCTGTTGCTGTCGGCGGCGGTGCAGCCCTATCAGGAGGCGGGCGCGCCGGGCGGGCCGGTCGTCGAACTGGTGCTGCCCGAAACCGATCCGCTGATCGTCAAGGGGCTGGAAGGCCGGCTGGGCCAGGTCGTGCGCAACCTGCTGGCCAATGCGGTGTCGTTCAGCCCGCCGGGCGGGCATATCGGCATCGCCGCATGGCGCGACATGGGCCGGGTGATCGTCACCGTCGAGGACGAGGGGCCGGGCATACCGCCCGAGAAGTTCGAGGCGATCTTCGATCGCTTCTATACCGAACGTCCGGCCGGCGAAGCCTTCGGCACCCATTCGGGGCTGGGGCTGTCGATCTCGCGCCAGATCGTGGAACGGCTGGGCGGCAGCCTGACGGCCGAAAACCGCCTGGCCGAGGACGGCACGGTGCTGGGGGCGCGTTTCGTCCTCCGCCTGCCGGGGTAGGCGATCTTGCCCCGGCGGGGGCGGCACCCAATATGATTGGACATTGACGGTCCGGAGAATGATCCGGAGCGGGGCAGGAGCCGGGCGCCATTGCGCCGGGCCCCCGCGGGCGCGTGAAGCCCCCACCGGGAAACGTAGCGATTATGACGAATCGGACGTCACGGGCCCTTGATCGGGCCTGTACAACCTCGCGGGGTCGACCATTGACACCTGCGCCGGGGACAAGCAGTGTGTCGCGCCATGGTGGGTGAGAGGGGCAGCGTGCACGCGACCTGCGTGGCGAGCGAGGGGCTCGGTTTGCTGCTGAGAGGACCGTCCGGTGCCGGCAAGTCCGATCTGGCCTTGCGCCTGATCGACGGCGGGGCCGAACTGGTTGCCGATGATCAGGTACTGTTGGAACGCCGCGGCGACCAGGTCGTCGCCAGCGCGCCTGCAGCCTTGCTCGGGCTGATCGAGATGCGTGGCTTCGGCCCGGTGCTGCTGCCCTGCCGGCCCGAGGTGGCGCTGGGCCTGGTGGTCGACCTGGTGGCGCGCCAGGCCGTCGAACGGGTGCCGGAACCGGCGCGGATCCGGCTGTGCGGCGTTGCCCTGCCCCATCTGCGGCTGCACGCCTTCGATGCGGCGACGCCGGCCAAATTGCGTCTGTGCGCGCGGATGGCGCGCGATGGCCGGCTGCTGCCGGTCAGCCATGTATCTTTCGTCGCTCGTTCACTGGTCGATGGGCCTTTGGTAGATCATGCTTCAGTCGACCGGTCCTGACATGCTGGCCCCCACCCGCTTCGTCTTCGTCACGGGCATGTCCGGCGCCGGCCGGTCCTCGGCCCTGAAGGTGCTCGAGGATCTGGGCTACGAGGCGATCGACAACCTGCCCCTGTTCCTGCTGCGCCGGCTGACCGACGAGGATCTGCAGGAATCCGACGTGGATGCGGAACGCCGCACCGCGCCGCGCGCGCTGGCCATCGGCGTCGATACCCGCAGCCGCGGTTTCACCGCCGACGGGTTCACCGAACTGCTGGCCCGGTTCCGCCAGCATCGCGGCTTCAGCGTCGCGCTGCTTTATCTCGATGCCGACGACACGGTGCTGCGCACGCGGTTCAGCGCGACGCGGCGGCGCCATCCGCTGGCCGCCGACCGCACGGTCGAGGACGGCATCGCCATCGAACGCCAGATCATGGCGCCGATCCGGGCCGCGGCCGACCAGGTGCTGGACACCAGCCTGCTGTCCCTGCCCGATTTCCGCCGGGTGATCACCGCCTCGCACGCGCTGGAACAAAGTCCGGGGCTGGGGCTGAACGTAGTCTCGTTTTCCTATCGCGAGGGGCTGCCGCGTGAAGCCGACCTGGTCTTCGATGTCCGGTTCCTCGACAACCCCTTCTATCAGCCCGCGTTGAAGTCGAAGACCGGCGACGATCCGGAGGTGGGCGCGTTCATCGCCGCCGACCCGGCCTGGCCGCCGTTCTTCGCTTCGTTCTCGGATCTTATTCTCAGCCTGGTCCCGGCCTATGGCCGCGAGGGCAAAACCTATCTCACCATCGCCGTCGGATGTACCGGCGGCCGCCACCGTTCGGTCTATACGGCCGAACGCCTGGTCGAGCGGCTGACCGCCGCCGGCCATCGTGTCAGTCTCCACCATCGTGATCGCGATCATGGCGGGGACTGAGGCGGCGTGGCGCGATGAGCGCATGAGGAACGGATGATTGGCCTTGTACTCGTCACCCACGGTCGGCTTGCCGCGGAATTCATTGCGGCGACCGAACATGTCGTCGGCAAGCAGCCCGACATGCGTGCGGTCTGCATCGGCCCCGATGACGACATGGAAATGCGGCGCGCCGACATCCTGGCCGCGGTCGCGGCCGTGGATTCGGGCGAAGGGGTGATCGTGCTGACCGACATGTTCGGCGGCACGCCCTCCAACCTCGCCATCTCGATCATGGACCAGGGCAAGATCGAGGTCATCGCCGGCATCAACCTGCCGATGCTGATCAAGCTGGCCTCGGTCCGCACCAAGGCGGACCTGCATGCCTCGGTGATCGCCGCCCAGGAAGCCGGGCGCAAATACATCAACGTCGCCTCGAAACTCCTGGCATCGAACGGCTAGGGGGGCCGACAGATGAGCGAACCGCTGACCCGTACCGTCACCATCGTCAACCAGCGCGGGCTGCATGCCCGCGCGGCGTCGAAATTCGCCTCGACCGCCGGCCAGTTCAAATCGGACGTCTCGGTCGAGAAGGATGGCCAGACGGTGACCGGCGTGTCGATCATGGGGCTGATGATGCTGGCCGCGGGCATCGGGTCGGACATCACGATCAATGTACGCGGCGAAGACGCGCGCGAGGCGATCGATACGCTGACCGCCCTGGTCGAGGCCCGCTTCGGCGAGAACGAATAACCGCCAAGAACAGAACCAAGAACAAGAGGACGTCATCGACATGCAGCATTTCCAGATCCTGGCATGGGACGGCGGCGATGCCGAGGCGCCGGGGCGCCGCCAGGCCGCGCGCGAAGCCCATCTCGAACGCGCCCGCGGGGCCAAGGCGTCGGGCCAGATCATCGCCGGCGGGCCGATCCTGAACGCCGAGGGCGGCATGATCGGGTCGACCATGATGGTCGCGATGGAAGACCGCGCGGCCCTCGACAAGTGGATCGCGGACGACCCCTACACGAAGGGCAACGTCTGGCAGCGCTTCGACATCTGGCCGATCCGCGTCGCCGTCTGACGGCGACTCGGCTGAAGGCTTGAAGTCGCGGGCAGCGATGGACCCGGCGCCGCCCTGAACGGGCGCCCGGTCTTGTCGCCGCCGATCACGATCTCGACCTCGCAACGGCCCCGTCATCGGGGCCGTTTTACTGTCGGTCGTGTAATCTCGCAGACCTCGGGGCGGACCCCGTCTCGCGGGGTGACAATCGGTCTCTCGCGATGACTATCCACAGGCGTTGCGACAACCGTCGCATCCGCCCGCCGCGTGTCGCCGCGGGGGTCAGTACTGGCCGATCACAGGGCCGTCATGACAGAGTCGTGACGCGGTCATTCGGAGTCCGCGGCTGAATCTGTTTGAGTCTTCAGTCGACCGCATAGTGTTCAGGATTTTTTAATGATGATCGTCTCAGGATTACGTCAAATCCGCGCGTAATAATTATGCCGCGCGCCCGCGCCGAGGACTCTGTGGCCGCCAGGTTACAGGCCCGTGAAAGAGTCTTCGCGTTCTGGATTCTTCCCCGTTGCGAGTCCGAAACGAGTCCGCTTATGCTCGGGTCCTTCGTTGATCACGGGGGCCGCCGAGGCCCTTATCACAAAAGGCGAACGGTTTTGGGCGGGCTTCATCTCGGGGCCCGGGCAGAGGGTTCGCTTTGGTTTTTTTGAGGATGCGGCCGCTGCCCGGCGGGGGCAAGCCGCATCTGGCGTCGTAGCAAGCGGGGGGCATTCAGTGTCGGGCGTAGCCTGCATGGGTCGGGTCGAGAAGGTGCGAGCAGGTTTTGCTCGGGCAAGTGTTGCAGATGCAGGATCGCGCGTGCTGGGAGGGACCAAGGAATGACGATGGGGAATGCGGGCGAGGCCGTTGCCGGCTATGCGGGCGACGTGACCCCTGACGCTGCCTGGGAAGCGCTGCGCAGCCAGCCCGATGCGGTGCTGGTCGACGTGCGGTCGGACGCCGAATGGGCGTTCGTCGGCCTGCCCGACCTGTCACAGGCGGGCAAGGATGTCGTGCGTGCCGCCTGGGCGACCTTCCCCGGGATGAAGCCCAATCCGGCGTTCACCCAGACCGTGGCCGACCAGGGTGTCGGTCCGGACAAGGCCGTCTATCTGCTGTGCCGTTCCGGCGTGCGGTCGGCCGCGGCCGCCCGCGCCCTGACCGCGCTGGGTTATGCGCGCTGTTACAACATCACCGGCGGTTTCGAGGGCGACCTCGACGGCCAGCGCCATCGCGGCCAGGTCAATGGCTGGAAGCTTGCGGGCCTGCCATGGTCGCAGTCGTGACGGCGGGGGCGATGATGATGGAACACCTGCGCCCGGAGGGCATTGACGAACAGTGGGTCCAGGTCCGCACGCGCCTGCGCCAGGAAGTGGGCGACGCCGCCTTCAATTCCTGGCTGAAGCCGCTGGGCCTGGTCGGCCTGGCCGATTCGCAGGTGACGTTGAGCGCGCCAACCCGCTTCATGCGCGACTGGGTGCAGAGCCATTACCTCGATCGCATCCGCGAATTGTGGAAGGTCGAACGGTCGGGCATCCGCGGGGTGACGCTGCAGGTCAAGGCCGCGACCCGCAAGACGATCGCCCGCGGTGACGCGCTGCCCGCGCCCGAACCGATCGCCGGCGCCCTGCCCGGCCCGGGTGCTGCCGGCATCCAGCCGCCGCGCCCGGTCGTCGTCGCCTCGTCCCAGCGCGCCGATGTGCGCCCCGAGGAACCGACCGAGCGCCAGCTGTCCGCGCCGCTCGATCCGCGTTTCACCTTCGACAGCTTCGTCGTCGGCAAGTCGAACGAATTCGCCCATGCCGCGGCGCGGCGCGTCGCGGAATCCGAGACGGTCGCCTTCAACCCGCTGTTCCTGTACGGCGGCGTGGGCCTGGGCAAGACCCATCTGATGCATGCGATCGGCTGGCATATCCGCCAGCGTTTCCCGAACCGCAAGGTCATCTACCTGTCGGCCGAGAAGTTCCTGTACGAATTCGTCCGTGCGGTGCGTTTCCAGGACACGATGGCGTTCAAGGAAACCTTCCGGTCGGTCGACGTGCTGATGATCGACGACATCCAGTTCATCGCCGGCAAGAACAATACCCAGGAAGAATTCTTCCACACCTTCAACGCGCTGTGCGACCGCCACCGCCAGATCATCATCTCGGGCGACCGTTCGCCCTCCGACCTCGACGGGATCGAGGAACGGATCCGGTCGCGGCTGGGCTGGGGCCTGGTGGCCGACGTCCAGCCGACCGACTACGAATTGCGCCTGGCGATCCTGCAGGCCAAGGCCGACCGGGCCGGCTGGCGCAACCTGGCGCCCAAGGTGCTGGAATTCCTCGCCCACCGGATCACGTCGAACGTGCGTGAACTGGAAGGCGCGCTGAACCGTCTGGTCGCCTATGCCAACCTGGTCGGCCGGCCGATCACGTTGGAAACCGCCCAGGAAGTGCTGCAGGACCTGCTGCGCGCCAACGACCGCCGCGTCACCATCGAGGAAATCCAGAAGAAGGTGGCCGAGCACTACAATATCAAGTTCATGGACATGACCTCGGCCCGCCGGGCCCGGGTCGTGGCCCGGCCGCGCCAGGTGGCGATGTACCTGGCCAAGCAGCTGACCTCGCGCTCGCTGCCCGAGATCGGGCGGAAATTCGGCGGCCGCGACCACACCACGGTCATGCACGCGGTCAAGAAGATCGAACAGCTGCGTTCGACCGACTCGGCCTTTGCCGAGGACATCGACCTCTTGAAACGGATGCTCGAAGCCTGATTTCAGCTCTGGACCTTCCCCCGGTGGGAAGGTTCAGACTGGACGGATGGCGATGAACATAGGTGCTGCGGCCCGCGCTTCCGGCGTGTCGGCCAAGATGATCCGGTATTACGAGGAGATCGGCCTGCTGGCGCAGGCCGATCGCACGGCGGCCGGCTACCGGGTCTATGGCCCGCGCGAGCTGCATACCCTGCGCTTCATCCGGCGATCGCGGGGCTTGGGGTTTTCGGTGCCGCAGATCGCGGCCCTGCTGGCCCTGTGGCAGGACAAGGGCCGCGCGTCGGCCGAGGTCAAGGCGATCGCGCTGGATCATGTGGCCGAACTCGACGCCAAGATCGCCGAGCTGGCCTCGATTCGCGACACGCTTAAACACCTGGCCGGCTGCTGCCATGGCGACCATCGCCCGGACTGCCCGATCCTGAACGATCTGGCCGAGGCCTGATCAGGCCCTCGGCTTTGCCGCGATCCGGTCGACGATGACCTCGGGCGCCAGGGCGATGTCGTGGGTTTCCGCCGATTCGTCCGGTTGCGGCGGTTCCAGGGCCGCGAACTGGCTGTCGATCAGGCTGGCCGGCATGAAATGGCCCGACCGGCCCGCCATCCGCTGCCCGATCAGGGCGGGCGACCCGGCCAGATGCACGAAATGCACCGCCGCGCCCGATTCCCGCAGGATGTCGCGGTAACGCCGCTTCAGCGCCGAACAGGAAACCACCAGCCCCTCGCCCACCGCCCGCGCCGCCGCGATCCGCCCGCCGATCGCCTCCAGCCACGGCCGCCGGTCGTCGTCGGTCAGGGCGATGCCCGCGCGCATGCGCGCGACATTGTCGGGCGGATGATAGTCGTCACCCTCGGCAAAGTTGTATCCCAGCCGGTGGGCCAGTTGTCGGCCGATCACGGTCTTGCCGCAACCGCAGACCCCCATCACCACGATGATCGAGCGGGTATCCATGCGGCTATTGTTAGCGCTAATATGGCAATAGTGTAAATGCTCCTTCCGGAAATTTATGCTTTGCTCGGATGATCGTGACCAGAGCTTCCCCACCACGCAAACCACGTTCATCCCGCACCGGCCGCGCCACCATGGCGGATGTGGCCGAAAGGGTCGGCGTCAGCGCCATGACGGTCAGCCGCGCGTTCAAGACGCCGGACCGGGTGGCCGACAGCTTGCGCGAACGCATCCAGGCGGCCGCCCGCGACCTCGGCTACCTGCCGAACCGGGCGGCCAGCCAGCTGGCCTCGGCGCGGTCGATGACGATCGCGGTGCTGATCCCGTCCCTGACCAACACGGTGTTCATCGATACCGTCGCGGGCATCCACCAGGTCATGCACCCGGAGGGGTACCAGATCCTGATCGGGGTCACCGGCTATTCCGGCGACGGCGAGGAACGGCTGCTGGAAACCTATCTCGAATACAACCCCGACGGGCTGTTGCTGACCGGCCTCGGCCATAGCGACGCGACCTGGGCGCGGCTGCGCGGCCTGGCGATCCCGACCGTGCACATGATGGAACTGTCGGACCGGCCCGACATCTACGCCGTCGGCCTGTCGCAGATCGAGGGCGGCCAGGCCATCACCCGCCGGCTGATCGAGCGCGGCTATCGCCGCATCGGTTTCGTCGCCGCCCAGCTCGACGAACGCACGATCCGCCGCGGCGAAGGCTATCGCCGGGCGATGCAGGATGCCGGGCTGTACGATCCGGCACGCGAACTGCTGTCGCCGGAACCGTCCTCGATCGGCTTCGGGGCCGAACTGCTCGACCGCATGCTGGTCCAGGCCCCCGATTGCGACGCGCTGTTCTTCTGCAACGACGACCTGGCCCAGGGCGCGATCTTCCGCTGCCGCCAGCGCGGCATTGCGGTGCCCGACCAACTGGCCATCGCCGGTTTCAACGACCTGCAGGCCTCGGCCTGGACGGTGCCGGCACTGACCACGGTGGCGACGCCGCGCTATGCCATCGGGCGCGAGGCCGCGTCGATGCTGCTGGGTCTGCTGAAGGGCCGCCGGCCCGAGCGCACCTGCCTCGATCTCGGCTTCACGGTGATGGAACGCGAGACGACGGGTACGAAGTCCTAGGTATCGATCGTCCCCCGGTACTATCGTCATACCGGCGAAAGCCGGTATCCAGGGCAGGGGTGTCGCAACTTGCACCGCGCTTTCCCTGAACCCTGGGTCTACGCTTCGCTTCGCCCGGGGTGACGGTCGACTTTCTATCCCGTGCCGACCCCGACCACCCCGCTTGCGACCATCCGGTCGATCGCCGCCTCATCCAGCCCCAGCTCGGACAAGATCGCCCTGGTATCCTGGCCCAGCGCAGGCGGCGGGGCGGGCCGCGGCGCAAAATCCGCCCCCTTCATCGGCAGGCCCAGGCCCTTCGGCGCCGACGGATACCCGGGCAGGGTCGGCAGGTCGACCAAAGCGGGGTCCAGGCCGGGATAGACCTGGTCCAGGAAATCGTCGATGCCGCGCACCTTGGCTGCCGGCACGCCCGCGTCGTTCAGGATCTTTTCCCAGGTTTCGGCATCGCGCGTGGCCAGGGTTGCGGCCAGTTCGCGGCGCAGCATGTCTTCGTTGTCGGCGCTCATGAACCCCGCGGCATTGCCGCCGGGGCTGGCAAAGCGCGGATCGTCGATCAGGTCGGCGCGGCCGATGGCGCGGGCCATCAGGTCGAACTGGGCGCGGGTATTGGCGCCGGTGGCGATCCAGCCGTCGGCGGTGGCGAAGGTGTCGGATGCCGGGCTGCCGGCGAAACCGCGGTTGCCGACGCGCCGCGGCCGCTGGCCGGCCAGCAGCCAGGCCGAACTGGCTGTGAACATCAGCTGCAGCGCCGCGTCGACCATCGACACCGTGATCGCCGTGCCCCGGCCGGTGCGCTCGCGCTGCATCAGGGCGGCCAGGATGGCGAAGGCCGTCGACTGGCCGGTGGCGATGTCGACCACCGGCCCGCCCATCTTCATCGGCGGTGCGGCGGGGTCGTCGCCATTGACCATCATCATGCCGGTCGCGGCCTGGATGACATGGTCATAGGCCGGGCGTCCGTTGCCCCAGCCGGACACCGAGCAATGGACCAGCCGGGGATTGGCCGCCATCAGGGTCGCGGCATCCAGCCCCTTGGCCGCCATCGCGCCGGGCCGCATGTTCTCGATCATCACGTCGACATCGGCCGCCAGGCGGCGCAGCAGGTCGATGCCTTCCGGCCGCGACAGGTCGAGGGCCAGCGACCGCTTGCCCGCATTCATCGCGACGAAGCCCGGCGCGAAACCCGGCGGCGTGGCGCCGCGATGGGCATGGCGCATGACGTCGCCGGTGCCGGGGCGCTCGACCTTGATCACCTCGGCGCCGAGCAGCGCCAGCTGGTAGGTCGCGTAGGGCCCGGCCAGGACATGGGTGACGTCGAGCACGCGGATGCCCGACAGCGGACCTGCGGTCATTGGCGGACCCTCACGAACAGATGCAGCGGCAGGAAGATGACCAGCGTTATGCCCAGCAGCAGGATGGTCAGGGCGGCACTTTCGCCCATCCGGCTCTCGCTCCAGAAATTGAAGATGACGACGGCCAGGGTCAGGGTGTCGGACGACCCGCCGCCCAGGAACAACGGCGTGTTCAGGTCGCGCAGCCCCGACAGGAAGACCAGGGCGAAGGCACCCAGCAGCACCGGGCGCAGCAGCGGTGCCAGGATGGCGCGGATGCGGGTCAGCCGGCCGGCGCCGCAGATGACGGCCGCTTCCTCCAGGCTGCGATCGACCTGGCCCAGCCCGTCGCCGATATTGCGCAAGGCCAGCGGCAGCGACCGGGCGGCCTGGGCCATCGCGATCAGGACCAGCCCGCCATACAGCCCCAGCGGCGACTTGATCCAGGCCCAGATCACGCCGATGACAAAGGCGGTGCCCGGCACCAGCACCGTCAGATAGGCCGCGCCCGACAGCAGGTCGCGGCCGGGCAGGGTGGTGCGGCGGGCGAGATAGGCGACGGTGAAGGCCAGCACCAGCACGATGCCGGCCTCCATCCCGGCGATGGCAAGCGTATTGCCGATCACCCGCCAGATCGCGTCATAGAGCATCGAGCCTTTAATCGGACGCATACCCTGTGGCCTTTAGGTAATTCCAACATTCGAGAGGCTCATATAGGCCGCAGATGTTGCCGATGGCTTTCCAGAGGTCTCCGATGGTCCTGGCGCC
>Ga0206117_100870_pt1 | contig 21176 bp, 24 predicted proteins | sample 3A5Ametagenome_FD_177997 | JGI IMG/M metagenome (GOLD analysis project Ga0206117, IMG submission 177997) | Enriched microbial communities from leaf-cutter ant dump, University of Wisconsin, Madison, United States - 3A5A | ecosystem: Environmental > Terrestrial > Nest > Insects nest > Nest dump... | reverse complement strand
GGGCGAGTTCGACCATTGTCTTTTCGCCCTTGATCGCGGCGAGCGCGACTTTTGCCTTAAAGGCGGGGCTGTGGTTGCGGCGGGGTCGTTTCGTCATCACGGCTCCTGTTCCCGGCATACTGCCGTGTTCAAAAGCCGAAAGCCACTTATCTCAACTGTTCAGATTTGCCGAGCCACCTCAAACATCGTCATTGGCGGCCACGGGGATGCTTGGAAAGACACCCCTTTGCCGTGAGCGCGGATCCCTTACGCGAGAATCCGCAGCCCGTGCTTTTGCACGAGCGAGAGGAGCTTAAGCGCTGGTCCGCTTGGGCGCTTGGCACCGGTTTCCCACTGTTGAACCGCCGACTGGCTCGTGTTCAGATAACGGGCAAAGACCGGCTGGCTGACATGGTTGCCCTCGCGGAGCGCCTTGATCTCGCCAGGCGACAGTTCTTGCGGGATCACAAGGCAGTCCTCGTTGAAGGTCCGCATCGTCTCCTTGTCGATAGTCCCAGCCGCAAACATGCCGTCGACAGCGCTATGGACTGCCTCGAACGCATCGCTTTTGACTCCGCGTTTAGTTGCCATGGTCAATCTCCAGTAAGGCGCCAGTCTTGCGTTCTGCTTCGAGGTCGGCTTTCGCCTTGCCACGGTAGAGTGCGAGATTCCGCAATGCCAGAAGCGCGTCGCCGATGTTGGCCCGATCCTTCTTGGCGAACAGATAGGCGAACACCCAAAACGCCCCGGCCTTCACCAGAACAAGTGAACGATGCATGTTGTCGTTGAGGCACTTCTTGAAGGCGCCCACGCCGAGATCGTCGGCCGTCCAAGGGCTGCCCTGACCGATTGCCTTCGACAGGACTTTGTCGGGATGCGCGCCTTGTTTGCCGCCTTGGCAAACCACGCTGTCTTGAACACTCGTTCTGACATCGGCATATATAGCACCTAGTGTTACATCGATCAAGATTTTAGTAGGGGAGCTATGTCGTCGCCCAGACCTGATTGAGAATTCGGGCAGCAAGCGCAGCCCTGTTTTGCGCCTTCGACGTCATCCAGTTTCGAATGTTCGCTGCAGGCTCTATAAGAAGCCCTCAAGCGCGCGGCGTTAGGCGCTAGCCAATGCGAGACAGGTGGCATGAAGCAGCAGTTCGACTTGTTCGGGACGGGGGAGGCGAGAGAGCCAGAGGCGAAGGCCCAATCTCCATCCACACACGATGTGCGAGGTATCGCGGACGAAATCGAGATGGTCCGCCGGCTCGAAGAAACCGGCCGCTATCGCGTTCTGCGGAAACTGGAGCCTCGCACTATCGCGGATGCGCCCCGGCCGGGCTTTCCATTGCGGGGCGTCATCGTCGATACGGAGACGACGGGCCTCAACGCGCGCAAGGACGAAATCATCGAGATCGGAATCGTCGCCTTCAGTTTTGATGCGGCCGGGAACATCGGCGATGTCACAGGCATTTATGGCGGATTGCAGCAGCCAAGACTCGCCATTCCAGCCGACATCACGCGGCTGACCGGTATCACGGACGCCATGGTGGCCGGCCAGAAGATCGACATCACCCAGGTGAAGGCCCTGATCGACCCTGCCGATCTGATCATTGCGCACAATGCCGGCTTCGATCGCCCCTTCTGCGAAACCTTTTCCCCAGTCTTCGCGCCGAAGGCATGGGCCTGTTCGGTGTCCGAGGTCGATTGGTCGGCCCGCGGCTTCGAAGGAACGAAGCTTGGCTACCTCATCGGACAGACCGGCTACTTTCATGATGGACACCGCGCCGTCGACGATTGCTTTGCGCTGCTCGAGGTCCTGGCCCAAGGCGTACCGGAGCAGGGCAACACGCCGTTCGCCGAGCTCTTCGCGGCAAGCCAGCGCTCGCGGGTTCGCATCTTTGCCGAGCACAGCCCCTTCGAGATGAAGGATCACCTCAAGGCCCGCGGCTACCGATGGTCGGACGGGAGTGACGGGCGGCCGAAATCCTGGTGGGTCGAAGTGGCCGATGATATGCTCGACGACGAACTCCGCTATCTGCGCGCCGAAATCTACCGCTGGCCCGACGCTGATCCCCCGCTCAAGCGTCTCACCGCCCTTGAGCGCTTCAAGGCGTGAAGCAATGGCAGAACGGCACGAGCAGAGCGCGCAACCGTTGGCCTACCGAACCCGGTTAATGCACGGCGATGAGCGTTTAGCGACCTGAAGAGGCGATTTTGTCGCCGCCGTGGAGCCTTATGGCAGGCTTGGCCAGTCGCCGGCGGTGATCCGTCGTGATGGCAGGCGGGGTTTGGAGGTTGCGGACGACGGGTTCGGTTCGGGGCGTCGGCGCCCCGTCGGCTACGTTACGAGCTGCGGGATGCGATCAAGCACAATGCGCAGGATGGCCTGGTCGGGGCAGGATGTGGGCAGGTGCAGGCGGATTTGCGTCTTCATCTCGACCACCCGCGCGGCGATCTTGATGACACGCAAATGCAGCGTGTCGAACTGGGCGACTGCAAAGCGCGAACGCTTCGGCATCGCGGCTCTCAGGCCCCACATCAGCCAGTCGGCGCCGGCATGCAGGAAGAGCCGGAACGGGTTGGCTGTCGCCCTGGTGCAGGACGTCCGGTCGGCGGCAAGATGCGTCTTCCAGGACTTGATGTGGTTTTCGGCCGCGCCGCGCCGACAGTAGAGGTTCTCGTAGAGCGCCTTGGCCCTGCCGCCGGTGAGATTGGTGACAATGAAGCGGGTGTCTGCTCCCTGGGAACCGACCTCGACGCGGGCGATGATGCGCTCCACCCGGCTCCAGCTGCCGGCGCCGTCAAAGAACGCCTTGAAGCGCCGCACCTTGCCTGTCCTGGCCGATGCTTCAAAGCGCGCCATCGTGCTGGCGTGTTTGCCAGCCTGGCGGTAACCTTGGTGGGTGTCTGGTGACCTCACGTGGATGAGCGATTAGCCTAGTGCTATCCGGTTAAGCGGCAATTTGTGTTTTCCCAATGGTCTCGCGAACATCCCTGGCCGGAGATGAACCGAACAATCGGCCATATTCACGCGTGAACTGCGGAATGCTCTCGTAGCCGACCGCATAGGCCGCATTGCTGATTGCCGCGCCCTCCGAAATCATCATCCGTCGGGCCTCGATGAGGCGGAGTTGCTTCTGGAATTGCAAAGGGGAAAGAGAGGTCACCGCGCGGAAGTGCTGGTGGAATGACGATGTGCTCATGCCGGCGACTTCAGCCAGGCGGCCCACCGGGAGCGTCTCGGCATACTCGGCTCTCATCACAGCCACGGCCCGTGCGATACGGTTGGCATGGCTGTCGGCAAAGCCGAGTGCTCGAATGCCCGCTCCGTGGCGGCCGCTCAGCAGCCAGTAGTGCATTTCCCGCACCAATTGGTGTTGTAGGATGGGTATCGAATTCGGTCGGTCAAGGAGACGCATAAGCCGAAGTGCCACGTCAGCGACTTCCGCTTCAGTCGGATCGACGCGAACGGGAAGGCCAGTCTTGGTCTGCGCCACACCGATCTCCAGAACAAGTGATTGTGTGACCGCAGCGTCGATGTCCAGCACCAGCGAATAGTAGGGCGCGCCGGTATTCGCACGGGTGATCTGACTGACGTTCGGAACATCGGCCGCAATGAGAAGGGATTCGCCAGCGCCGAAATCGAAGGTCGTGCTGCCCATGGTTACGCGCTTGGCTCCCTGAAGGATGAGCGCCACCAGCGGCTTCGAGATGGCATACTGCATTTCGCTCGGCGTTGTCGCGCGTATTGCAAACAGGCCCGGGATCGGTGTGTGCGCGACGCCGAACGCGTCGGCATTGGCATCAGCATAGCGGCGGACGTGCTGAAGGAGGGGGCTGCTCATAGCGTGTCATCCGATGCTCAGGTCGATGAGCTTAGTAAATCGTGGGCCGCGTTCCGACGCAAGCCAATCTGGATAATTAGGCAAGCTCCAGGCGCTCCGGCAACGCGGTGTGGGCTCGGCGCGGGATACATGATCGTAAGAAGTTGCCTATGTGGAGTCCACTGCCAATCGAGATGACCGTAATCGCCAATCTTGCAAACTGCCCAGAGTGGGGATCCCCTCATCGGTGATGCTTCAGAGGATTAGGCAAGTTTTGACGAGGATCCGGCAACCGGAGGGATGCAACCCCTGCCATAACACCGCCGTCCCAATTCATTCCCAGATTACAGGAGATGGCATGAACACGGTTTCTATCGTCACAGGCGGCAGCCGCGGGCTCGGCCGTAATACGGCAATCAGCATTGCCCGCCGTGGCGGCGATGTTATCCTCACTTACCGAAATGGCGTCGAACAGGCAAACGCCGTCGTGGCCGAGATCGAGGCTCTTGGCCGCAAGGCGGTCGCCCTGCAGCTCGACGTGACGGTTATTTCTTCCTTCAACGCATTTGCCGATGCTGTCAGGCAGACCCTTTTGGCGAACTGGAGCCGCGATACGTTCGACCACCTGGTCAACAATGCGGGTCAGGGCGAAATGGCGAGCTTCGCCGAAACCACAGAAGCGCAGTTTGATGCGCTCTTCGACACGCATGTGAAGGGTGTCTTCTTCCTCACGCAGACGCTCCTGCAACTGCTTAGTGACGGCGGCCGCATCGTCAATTTCTCATCAGGCCTGACGCGCGTCTCGGCTGCCGGCTTTTCGGCATACTCTGCCGCCAAGGGCGCGGTCGAGATCCTGACCGTCTACCTGGCCAAGGAACTGGCTGCCCGCGGCATCACCGCCAACACGGTTGCGCCTGGGGCCATTGAGACGGACTTCCTCGGCGGCGCGGTGCGCGACACGCCCGATCTCAACGAGCAATTCGCTGCGATGACAGCTCTGGGACGAGTCGGTGTTCCCGATGATATCGGGCCGATGGTCGCCAGCCTGCTCGGTTCTGATAACCGCTGGATCACCGCACAGCGTATTGAAGTCTCTGGCGGCCAAGCGATCTGACGACGATACGCGTTCTTCCTGCTTTTGTCTGTCGCGCTGGAGATGCCGCTCGTCCCGCGCCGCGTTGACGAGGGCGCGCTTCGCAATCCGGACGTTCCTGGCCTGTGCACCGGCAATGCGCGCGGCCTGATAGGATTTCAGGAGAGCTGTCCGTGGATCGGCGGCTGCTGCCCGGCGGTCGAACAACGCGATGCCTTTTGTGGTTCTCGAGTCGTTATCCTATCTCTGATGGGGTTGTGATGATCATCACCTGCCGGCGCGCTTGGCGAGCAGGGCTGAGATGGCGGAACGATGGTTGTTCGGTTCTGTGGCAAGGCGTGCCTCTCAAAGCCGCAACGTGTTGGCCGTGCGGGATGAGGTGATGGACGCCAGTTCCTGCATTGCCTGCCTGAACGAGTCCCTTGTGTTCATTTCGCGACCATTCCCTGTATGGCTTCCGATGGGATGTATCCTGACACGCCCGACAGCCAGAGGCAGCTCAGGCGGCACCGCCGGCGACCGGAACTGCGATGAGCCTGGTTCATCGCCAAGAGAGGCCGCAATTGCAGCCTCTCCCATTCGTCTTGGCTCACGCCGGCAGGCGGCCGCCGCCCGACCCCGGGTTGATCATCCATGGCAGTACGCTCGGCGCTTTCACCAGGATGCCCTTCCTCTTTGCGAAAGACCGGATGGCGTCCCGCGCAACCTTCAACGGCTTGTGCCCGTCCCATGCCATGTAGCAGGCCTTCAACGTCGCCTCATGAACCAGGTCACGATCGTGTTCGGGCCATTCCTCCAGAAGATCGATGGCATCGTCCAGGCAGGTCAGCTCTCGGATCAGCGCCTTGCGTTCCATCAGGTAAACCGGCCGGTCGAATACTCTCGAGTTCATCTCTACCTCACTGAAAACGTTGGTGATCAACAAGGATGGCGCTGACATTGAGCGCCGCGCTAAATCTATTTTCGGTGCTTGGCGGTTTCAAGAGCGGACATCGCCCCGGTTCGCTTCCGCGTCGGCGTTCCGGGCAGATGCCTCGTCCCCACCGGTGTGATGCGGCTGATCCCTTCCGCTATTCGCTTCAGACCATCGCAACCCCGCCCGATTTCGTTGCGGCTGTCGAACTGGCTTAACCCAAACTCTGCTTTATCTCCCTGAGATCCGTATCGCTTAGATCTGCAACTCCAACTGATCGGCGGTGGTTTCCTCATCGTCGATGAAGGATGACAACGTGACGCCGAGCAGGCGAATGCCTTTGGGCGCAGGGAACAACGGCTCGAGGAGCGATTGCGCGGCAGCTTCAAGATCATCCAACCAACTGATCGGTGCTGACGTCGTCCTGCTGCGGGTGATGATCTGGAAATCCGCATATTTGACTTTCAGCGTCACCGTCCGCCCATGGAGGCCCTTGGCGGGATTTCTGCGAGCGACTGCAGCGGCTCCGGATCAGTGGCAATCGTGTCGAGGATTTTTCCAGCGGTCTGCGGCCCAATACCGGGCAACAGCTTAAGAACCCTGAAGCCGGCAACCCGGTCACGCGGGTTTTGTGCAAACCGCATGACTGCCAGCAGATCCTTCACATGTGCTGCGTCCAGGAACTTGAGCCCACCAAATTTGACGAACGGGATGTTTCGACGCGTGAGTTCGATTTCCAGCGCGCTGCTGTGGCTGGAGGTGCGGAACAGCACAGCCTGCTGCTTCAAGGTGAGGCCGACCTCGCGGTTGGCGAGCACCTGCTCGACGATATAGGCAGCTTGGTCGATCTCGTCCTTGACCGTCACCAGCATGGGGCGCTGTTCCGACGCGCGGTCGGTCCAGAGGTTCTTCGTGTACCGCTCGCGTGCCAGTTCGATGACGGCATTGGCCGCCGCCAGGATCGGCTGGGTCGAGCGATAGTTGCGGTCGAGCGTGATGACGTCCGCCGGGCGCGGCGAGAATTCCTGGGGGAAATCCAGGATGTTGCGGATGGTTGCCGCGCGAAAGGAATAGATCGACTGCGCGTCGTCGCCCACGACGGTCAGGCCCCGGCCGCCGGGCGCCAGCGACATGAGGATCGACGCCTGCAGGCGATTGGTATCCTGGTATTCATCGACGAGAATGTGGTCGAAGCGGTTGCCGACATCCTCGGCCAGCTCCGGTTCGGAAACCATCTGCGCCCAGTAGAGGAGCAGATCGTCGTAATCCAGGACGTTCTGCACCTGCTTGGCCTCGGTGTAGGCGGCAAAGAGCTGTTTTAGCTCCTCCTCCCATTCGAGCACCCAAGGATAGGAGGTTTTCAGAACCTCCCTGATCGAGGCCTCCGAATTGACCACCCGGGAATAGATCGCAATGCAGGTGCTCTTCGTGGGAAACCGGGGGTCTATGAAACGGTAACGTCCTCGATCTCGGCACTGGCTACGCCTGATTTTGAAAGGGTCCGCTTGGAGCAAGGCGGGCCGTTTTCATTGCCAGAAATCGGCAACTATACTAGATTTGCGAAAACGTTATAGGACGCCCGCCATGAAGCAAATCGACATGATGTTTCGGACGATGATAGCCGAGCTTCAACAACGGGCGTTCGATGATGCCTGGGCCGAAGATTTCCCGCCTACAGGTCGTTTCGTCGGTGTGCCGGTCGATGGACGCCGGTATTGGTATTTTGATGAACCGGACGGTGAGGGCAGGCAAAAGAGGCGCTATGTCGGCCCTGCTGATGATTCCGAAATTGCGGCTAGGGTCGAAACCTTCCGGGGTGAAAAATCCGACTATAAAGGCCGTCGAAAGCTCGTATCGACGTTGACACGCGAGGCCGGATTGATCGCGCCGGATCGTTTCACTGGTGAAGTCGTCGAGGCTCTTGCGAAAGCCGGTTTATTCCGCCTCCGGGGCGTTTTGGTGGGGACAGTGGCCTTCCAGTGTTACAGTTCATATCTCGGTATCCGTTTGCCTGCTGCGGCGATCCTGACGGGTGATGCGGACATAGCTCAAGATTATGCGATCTCTGCGGAAATCTCCGATAGCCTGCCCCCTATTGTCTCTCTTCTCCAATCGGTTGATCCAACGTTCCGGCCATTGCCGCACGTCTCGGGGTCGCCTCGATCTCACGCCTTCCGAAATGAAGGCGGCTACCGGGTGGAGTTCCTGACGACAAACCGGGGGAGCGAGGAATATGCCGACGAACCGGCTCCGATGCCCGCCCTGGGCGGCGCTGCGGCCGAACCATTGCGTTTCATGGATTTCCTGATCCGTGATCCGGTGCGCTCGATCCTCCTCCATGGTGCCGGTGTCTCGGTCGTAGTCCCATCGCCCGAACGGTACGCCGTCCATAAGTTGATCGTCGCCGGTCGTCGCCAGAATGACGCCGGGGGCAGGGCAAAGGCCGATAAGGACTTGAGACAAGCCGGAATGCTGTTCGATGCCCTGCAAGGGACGGGACACGGCCGGGAACTGGCTGAGGTGTTCCGTGAAGCATGGGAACGCGGCCCATCATGGAAAGGGGCGCTCGCCCACGGTATCGAGGCGATCCCCAAGGAATATGAACCGGCCGTGCATCGGATTTATGGGACGATCCCGACGCTATGATTGTTCCGGCCGACTTCGAAAGCCTTGCCCTCATTTGCTGGAACCGGGACAAGAGCAAACCGATAGACGATGATCTGCCCTGCCCTTGGCCTTGTTCCTCATCCTGCTCGTCCTCGGGCTTGCGCTTATTCTTTTTGAGTTCCTTTTCCGTGGTGGATTCCGTCTTGGAATCCGACGACGAAACCTCGACATTGCCCTGCTCAGCCGAAACGCTCTGTTCGTCGCTCATCGTGCTACTGCCTTCTGCTGCGGCTGCTGCTGAACGTCGGTAGCCTTCGCCTCGACGGCGTTACGATGGGCCGACATGCTGGCCTTGAGGGCTTCGGTGGTCTGCCCGCGGCGCTCATTCAATCGGTCTGTGAGTTCGTTAAGGGCGCGGGGCTGCTGCGACTGCTTCAAAGCGTCCTTCTTGTCGAGCGCGGCCTTGTGAAGCTCATGAGCGGCGTCCGCGTTCATGCGCGAAACCTTGCCTTCCGGTGTGGTCTTCATAAGCTGGTCGCCGTCCTAGTGGTACTTGTCGCCGTTGTTGCCAATTCTGGGCATAGACCAACCCGTCATAATCTCTGGGACGGGGCACTAGTCGAGTTGGGGCCGACAGAACAAATTTATGCCGCACCGGAGCATCCTTACACAAAGCGCCTATTAGCGGCGGCGGTCGGTCGCTAGCCACCAACGGATATACGCGACCGTCCTTCTTCTTAACTGGAGGCCCGCAAAATCCATCGCTTTGCTGCTGTCAGGATTGTCAATCTACCCGGATATTGCGCGAATTCTCGGAAATATCCCTATAATAGGGCTATGATAGGAAATGAGGACCCTGCACATGGCGATCGGCCTCCAAACGACGCCGATTGACACCGGACCGCATCGAGCCTGTTTTAGTCGGTCGAACGGTTGGCCCGCAAGCTCTTCTCGAGCTCAGACGCTTGGCAAGATCCCCGACGACCCGAGGCGATGGCGTGGGGACCTTGGCGGCTTCCCTATTGCGCGCTTCAATCGGACGCCCTCAATGCAGGGATATGCGCCGCAGCGTGCCGTCCCGCAGGACGAAGTGGTGCCAGATGGCCATCAGTGCGTGCAATCCGGCGAGGATGAGGATGATGGTTCCGGCATTCTCATGCAATTCGGCGATTAGACCGGGTCGCCCCTGAACGGGCGCGGTGAGCGCGGGAAGCTGCAAGCCGAAGAACGATACCGCGACACCCATGCGTGAAGCGGCGTACCAGCCGGTGATCGGTAGCGCGATCAGGAACACGTAGAGCACCGCGTGCCCGGCCTTCGCGGCAGCCGCGAGCCAACCTTGTGCATCGGCTTTAGGCGTGCGGCCGGCCACCCGCAGGACCAGCCGGGGCAGCATCAGGGCGAGTACCGCAAGCCCTAGCGAAAAATGCAGCAGAGGCGGGTTCTCGGCGATCTTGCGACCGCCCTCGGCCGTGAACCATGCGCCGAGCACCAGAAGGGCGGTCAGCCAGTGGATGACGATCATGCTCGCCGAATAGCGATGGGACTTGTCGGGCATATTGAGGTCTCCTTGAAATGCGCCAGCGCAAAAGTGTGGCATCCTATTTCGCGACAGCCTTTGGCCGCGTATTCGTCCCGCGCAGGCCGTCCGCAGACGCTTGACCAGCGGATTCCGGCCCCATGCCCTGCGTCCGTTGGCGTATTGCTCTGTGATCGTCGCCATGCGGATCCTTGTAGCGCAGCTTGACGATTTCGAGCGTCACAGGGTCGATTTTGGCTTTGAAGGGGCGACCCTCTTCATCGGTTCCTCGGATTTCGTAGCAGCCGTCGTCGATTTTGATCCGAGTGACGGTCCAGCGTTGGCCGGCCGCCATGGATTGAACGGCCGGGCGTGGTTGCCAATGCTCCATCGGAGCCTGGCAATCGTCGTCCGCCCTTGCGGTTCCTAACCCGGCAAATGCCAGGACAAGAAGGGCCGTCGCCATCTGCTTCATCATGGGATTGTTCCCGATCAATGCGATATGGCCAAGACTATGGCAGGACATGCTGACGAACCGCTGAAGCAGCGAGGAACGCCTCTTCAGCAAACCGACAGGTTCAAAGCATAGAAAATCGTTAGAAAGGGGAATGCCCCCAGGATGAGAGTCTTGCTCGTTGAAGATGATGCGATCCTCGGCAAGGCCGTTCGCGATCACGTCGCCGCCAGCCATTCCGTCGATTGGGTAACCCGACTCGACACCGCGCGCGAGCATCTCGACAGCGCAGTCTACGACCTCATCCTGCTGGATCTGATGCTTCCCGACGGCCTGGGTGTCGGCTTCCTGCGAAAACTGCGTGCCACAGGAAGCGTGACGCCGGTCATCATTCTGACGGCGTTGGATCAGATTTCCGATCGCATCGAAGGGCTCGACGCCGGGGCCGACGATTACATGATCAAGCCCTTCGATCTTTCGGAGCTGTCGTCGCGTTTGAACGCCGTAGCGCGGCGCTACAGTGGCAATCCCAATCCTCTCATCGAGATCGGCGACCTGCACGTCGATCTTGCCGCGAAAACCGTGAAGCGCGGCGGGCGCTCCGTCGAACTGACCGGACGGGAATGGGCGCTGTTGGAGACCTTCCTGCACCGGCCCGGCGTCGCGTTAACCAAAGTCCAGCTCGAAGATCGCCTCTATGCGTTCGGTGCCGAGGTGGAAAGCAACACGATCGAGGTCCATGTCAGCCGGCTGCGCAAAAAGCTGGGGCATGCCGTCATCGATACGGTTCGCGGCATCGGTTATCGTCTTGGAAACGCGCGATGAAGGGCCCGAAAAGCTTGCAATGGCGGCTTTCGTTGTGGCTCGGCCTCGGCATGACGGTACTTTGGGCGGTCGCCGCCGTGGTCACGGTTTACAGGCTCTACAACGAGATGAACGAAGTCTTCGACAGTGCGCTCGAGGAAACCGCGCAACGGATTCTGCCGCTGGCGGCGCTCGAAATCCTCGGGCGCGATGCCGAGGATTCGGAGCAGCGCGTGGCGACACTGCGTCAGCATGACGAATACTTCACCTACATCGTGCGCGACGAAGCGGACAAGATTCTGCTCAGCTCGCACAATGCGGATGTGGCGGTGTTCCCGCCATTCCTGGGGATGGGCTTCACCGATACGCAAACCCATCGGCTCTATTCCGATGCCGCGCTCCAAGGCAGCCTGACGATCACCGTCGCCGAACCGCTTTCGCATCGAAGAAGGGCGATAGAACAGGCCTCACTGGGTCTCGCCCTTCCACTCGGCATTCTCCTTCCCCTTAGCCTCCTCGGTGTCTGGTTTACCGTGCGACTGACGATGGCGCCCGTCCGGATTTTCCGATCGCAGATCGAGATGCGCGATGGCGGCGATCTTGCCCCTGTCGAAGCCGACAACCTGCCCTTGGAGATCGAGCCGGTTGCCCATGCGGTTAACCGGCTTCTCGAGCGGCTGAAACGGACGTTGCAGGCGGAGCGCACATTGGCGGCGAAATCCGCCCATGAGTTGCGCACTCCAGTCGCGGCCGCGCTGGCCCAAGCGCAAAGGATGATCATTGAGGCTCTCGATGACACGACCCTCGAACACGCGCGCGACATGGAAACCGCCCTGCGGCGTCTTTCCCGGCTGACCGAAAAGCTGATGCAGCTTGCAAGGGCCGAGGGCGGCCGCCTTCTGGCGGCGACGCCTGTCGACATCGCCGTCATCCTGCGTATGGTCGTCGGCGAATTCGGCGACCACACCCCTGGCGCCGGTCGAGTCAAACTGACACTTCCCGACAATCCGGTATCCACCAATATCGATCCCGACGCCTTCGCCGTTCTGGCGCGCAACCTCATCGAAAACGCTCTGAAGCATGGCGATCCGAAGGAGCCTGTCACCGTCACGCTATCGGCTGAGGGCATCCTGCAAGTCACGAATGCCGGTCCGGCCGTACCGGCGGAGACGCTTGCCCGACTGTCTGAGCCTTTCGAGCGTGGCCAGTCGGAGGCGGACGGAGCCGGTCTCGGCCTGGCCATCGCCAAAACGATCGCCGATGGCACGGGCGGCAGGCTTGATCTGATCTCGCCGTCAGAGGGGCGACAGGACGGTTTCTCCGCCGTATTCTCACCGGGCATGCATTAGTACAACCAGCGGCCTGCTCCTGATATTCCAGATACGGCGAAGGCGCGCACGCCTCAAAATGAACGCCTTCGCCGACTGTCTGGACGCGTCTCGCCCACGCGTGGCCCTACTTCTCCTTCCGTGGCGTACCCCCATCGTCACCGAAGCGTTTGACCTTTCCATCAACAACCTCCAGGGTCGCAGGATCGACTTTTACCTTGAGGATGTTACCGCTGGCATCGGTCACCCGAAGCTTGTAACAGCCATCGTCGATCTTCATCCTGTCGATCGTCCATTCGAAGCCACTTGCAAGCTTCACCAGCGCTTCGACCGATTGCCTCTTTTCGAGCGGTACATCGCACGCCTCGTTGGCGAGAGCGGCACCTGCCGGCAGCATTGCCAGCAATGCAAGCATCGTGAGAGACTTTTTCATGGTTCCAACTCCTCAGTTGCCATCATTTACGCATGGAACAATGCAACGCCTTACTGATGGGCTCCTGAAGAACGATGACAATTTCTGTCAGCTTCTGGTCAGCAAGATCGCATGATAGCCGACACCGACCCAGGGCTTGGGCCAGCAGATGGGTTGACGAACGCCTTCGAGGCGAGATTCTCATTGATTCAAGTGCACGATCCCGCCTGCCGGTGGCGCTGCGCCGGCTCTACGTCGCCTGCGACGCTGACGCTGCGGGGGATATGGCGTTTGCCGCATTGGCCGAGCGTGCGGAAGCCGCAGGCATCGAGGCGATCGCTTTTTCGCCGCGCATGGGCGACTTCAACGAAGACCTACAGGCCTTCGGCCTTGCTGAACTACGAGCCAAACTGCAAATCCAAATCACGCAGATGGATAGGATAGGCTTCATGCATCGTCGAGTAACCTTGAGGGGAGGAGAGGATTGATGATGCCGTGGCACAGTGCGATGCCGGCGGATTGACATTATCCGCATATCCGTTATTCTGGATATATGGATAATGAAGGTGCAATCGCGGCGCTTGGCGCCTTGGCCCAGACCACGCGGCTGGAAACCTTTCGGCTGCTCGTACGGCACGAACCTGACGGCATTCGCGCCGGCGAGCTCGCCCGCCTCATCGACGTGCCGCAGAACACCATGTCGGCGCATCTCGCGGCGTTGTCGCGGGCTGGCCTGGTGACCAGCGAACGGCAGAGCCGGTCCATCATCTACCGGGCGGATCTCAACGGCCTGCGCGACCTGACACTCTTCCTTGTCAAGGATTGCTGTGGTGGATCGACAGAGCTTTGCGCCCCGATCATCGCCGAACTGACGCCCTGCTGCGCCCCGGAGGCGAAGCTGTCATGAGCACGATCAGGCTGGAGCAGGTTGCAGGCAACGACGCCGACCTCAAAATGGCCTTGGCAGATGCCCATCTGCCAACCGATGACATCGGGGATAATGGGCGGACCTTCTTCAAGGCGCTGTCTTTAGATGGCCGGATCGTTGGCTTCTCCGGTGTCGAGCGCTGTGGTGACGATCACCTCCTCCGTTCGGTTGTCGTACTTCCCGATCATCGCGGACAGCGCTTGGGAGGCGCATTGGTCGAGCGGACATTGGCCGGCCTCGACGGCGGTGGCGACGTCTTGCTGGCGACAACGAGTGCAGTGCCATTCTTCGCGCGCCTCGGGTTTTCTGAAGTGCAGCGGGCCAGTGTGCCCGCTGCGGTGTTGGCGACGCGCCAGCTTTCCTCCATCTGCCCATCGTCCGCGACCATCATGAGGCTCACCAGGCCGCCGACCTAACCACGGATCACCACCATGACCGACAAGACCTACAACGTGCTGTTCCTCTGCACGGGCAATTCCGCTCGTTCTATTCTCGCCGAATCCATTCTCAAAAAGGACGGCGGTGGACGCTTCAAGGCCTTCTCCGCCGGCAGCCAGCCGAAGGGCGAGGTCAATCCGCACGCCCTGAAGGAGCTGCAAGCGCTCGGTTATCCCTCGACGGGGTTCTCGTCGAAGAGCTGGGACGTTTTCGCCGAGCCCGTCGCCCCTCAGCTGGACTTCATCTTCACGGTCTGCGGCAGCGCCGCCGGCGAAGCCTTCCCGGTCTGGATCGGCCATCCGATGACCGCCCATTGGGGGGCGAGGATCCCGCCGCCGTCGTCGGATCGGACGCCGAGATTCAGCGCGCCTTCGCCCAGGCCGCCCGTTTCCTCAAGAACAGGATCATGGCCTTCATCAATCTCCCGCTCGCCTCGATCGAACGAATGGCGCTCGAGACCAGGCTTCGCCAGATCGGTGCGATGGAGGGGGGCGACCAGCCCCGAAGGAAAGTCGGCCTGATGTCCACGTTTGAACGCTATCTGACCATCTGGGTGTTCCTTTGTATCATCCTGGGCGTGGCGCTTGGCCACGTCATGCCCGGTCTCTTCCAGAGCATCGGTGCGGCCGAGGTCGCCAAGGTGAACATTCCCGTCGCGATCCTGATCTGGCTGATGATCATTCCGATGCTGCTCAAGATCGATTTCAGGTCTCTGGCGCAGGTCGGCACCTTCTGGCGCGGCATCGGCGTGACCCTGATCATCAACTGGGCCGTCAAGCCGTTCTCCATGGCGCTGCTCGGCTGGCTCTTCATCGGCTGGCTGTTCCGCCCCTATCTGCCCGCAGACCAGATCGACGCCTACATTGCCGGACTGATCATTCTGGCCGCGGCGCCCTGCACGGCCATGGTCTTCGTCTGGAGCAATCTGACGCGCGGGGAGCCGTTGTTCACGCTGTCACAGGTCGCGCTGAACGACGCCATCATGGTCGTCGCCTTCGCGCCGATCGTCGGCCTGCTGCTTGGCCTTTCCGCCATAACCGTGCCGTGGGACACGCTTGTCCTGTCAGTCGCCCTCTATATCGTCGTGCCCGTCATTCTCGCGCAGGTCATCCGCCGCCGGCTCACGGCCGATGGAACGACCCGGGCATTGGATGGCGTACTTGCAAGATTGCAGCCGATCTCGTTGGTGGCGCTTCTCGCCACTCTTGTTCTCCTCTTTGCCTTCCAGGGCGAGCAGATCATCGCCCAGCCGGCCGTCATCGGCTTGCTCGCCGTGCCGATCCTGATCCAAGTCTATCTGAACTCCGGGCTTGCTTATCTGCTCAACCGGATGACCGGCGAGCGCCATTGCGTTGCCGGTCCGTCGGCGGTGATCGGCGCCAGCAACTTCTTCGAACTCGCGGTCGCCGCCGCCATCAGCCTGTTCGGCTTCCAGTCCGGCGCGGCTCTCGCCACAGTCGTCGGCGTGCTTATCGAGGTGCCGGTCATGCTCTCCGTCGTCTGGATCGTGAACCGTTCAAAGGATTGGTACGAGGCCGCCCCCGCTGTCTCCCGAACCCTCGTTACCGAAAGGCGCTGACATGGACGCTACGATTTACCATAACCCCGCCTGCGGAACGTCCCGCAACACGCTGGCGCTGATCCGCGCTGCGGGGATCGAGCCTGTTATCATCGAGTATGTGCAGAACCCGCCGACCCGCGAGCAGCTTGCAACGATGATCGCGGATGCTGGCTTGACCGTTCGGGAAGCCATTCGCGAGAAGGGCACGCCCTATGCCGAACTTGGCCTTGACAATCCGGACCTGACCGACGAGCAACTGCTCGACGCAATGATCGAGACGCCGATCTTCATCAACCGCCCCTTTGTCGTGACGCCGCTCGGCACCAGGCTCGCGCGCCCGTCCGAGGTGGTTCTCGACATCCTGCCCGACACCTTCAAGGGGCCGTTCTTCAAGGAGGACGGCGAAAAGGTTCTCGACCAGGAAGGAAAGCGCATTTCCTGACACGTTCCGCGCTTTGCAGGATCAGCACCTGCGCACGACCGACGTCGATGCCCTGGGCCTTTTGCACTCGACCCACAAGCCCCGTATCCTGATCCTCTACGGCTCCCTGCGCGAGGTGTCATATAGCCGCCTGCTCGCGTTCGAGGTCTGCCGGCTGCTCGAACGGCTCGGATGCGAGGTCCGGATCTTCAACTCGAAGGGCTTGCCGCTACCGGATGAAGCGCCGATAAGCCGTTCGAAGGTGCAGAAGGAACTGCGCAAGTTTTCGCAGTGGTCGGAAGGCCGGGTCTGGGTAAGCCCAGAACGCCGCGGCGCGATGACCGGCATCATGAAGTCCCAGATCGACTGGCTACCGCTTTCGGTCGGTTCGGTACGGCCAACCCGGGGCAAGACGCTTGCCGTGATGGAGGTTTTCCTTCCGTCGCGCCAAAGGGCGCGAAGCGCACGACACAGTCCTGCGCGATGTGAGCGAAGGCGACTATGGGGTCCACAGCCGCATTGAGGACGATGAACTTCTCAATTTGGTTATTCCCCGGCCTGAAGCCTTCGCCTGCGCGGAAGAGAGACGCTTGTTCTATGTTGCACTGACCCGCGCTAGCAGGGGCGTCTACCTCCTCACCAATCGTCGGCAGCCATCCCGCCATATCCGCGAACGTTGCGGGATCGCCGGTAATGAAATTCGCTTCGAGACCATTGACGGCGCGCCGCTGGTTCAATGTCCTGTTTGGCTGGTCGGCCAGATGGTCGAAAAGCGCAACAGGGACGGAGTGGCGTTTTGTGAATGCAATCAATTCCCGGAATGCAAGCACAGCGAATCGGTTACCTCACCTCGTGCGAAGGACGGAATTTCCGCAGGTTCTAGTCCATGTCCGTAACGGGAGCGCGGGCCTTGCGGTAGCGATGACACGCATCCGCGACTTTATCGGCGAGGCAATGAAATGATCGACACCACGACGAGCCGCGATGAAATCCAGAATGCTAAAGGAACGCCCGGTGAAGTCTTCGCAGCCTTCCTTAAGCTTGGCTTGACCGCGTTTGGTGGACCGATTGCCCATTTGGGTTACTTCCGTGACGAGCTGGTGCTGCGACGCCGATGGATAGATGAAGAGGGCTATGCCGACCTCGTGGCGTTGTGTCAGTTCCTGCCCGGTCCTGCATCGAGCCAAGTGGGCTTCGCCTTGGGGCTTTTGCGGGGCGGCCCGCTCGGCGCGCTTGCTGCATGGGCAGCCTTCACGCTGCCGTCTGCCATCCTCCTCATTCTGTTTGCCTTCGGAGCGGCGGCATTTGGCGGTCCGGTCGGAAGCGGCGTCATCGCTGGCCTCAAGATCGTTGCCGTCGCCATCGTGGCGCAGGCGGTCTGGGGCATGGCCAAGAACCTGTGTCCAGATCGTGAGCGGGCAACTATCGCTCTCGGCGCGGTGCTGATTGTCGTACTTGCGGCAGGTTCACTCGGGCAGGTGGCGGCGATATTTGCAGGCTGCGCTGCGGGCCTACTGTTCTGCCGCAATAATCGGGGAGCGATCACCCGGCACATCGAGTTTCCAGTCTCGCGGACGTTTGGGACAATTTCGTTGGTCCTCTTCTTCTTTCTGCTGTTCGGGCTACCCGTCCTCACCGCCGCTTCGTCTTCGCAAGGCCTCGCGGTCTTTGACTCGTTCTACCGCGCCGGTTCGCTCGTCTTCGGCGGCGGACACGTTATGCTGCCACTTCTTGAATCCGAAGTGGTTCGCAGTGGCTGGGTGGATCACGACCAATTCCTAGCAGGCTATGGAGCTGCGCAGGCAGTACCAGGGCCGCTCTTTACCTTTGCCGCCTACCTGGGAACCGTACTTGGACCGGAGCCCCACAGCCTCATAGGCGCGAGCATTGCCCTGATCGCGGTCTTCTTGCCAGGGTTCCTGATCCTGCTCGGCGTCATTCCGTTCTGGGACAGCTTCCGCAAGCGCAAGATCGCGCAGGCATTAATGCGTGGGGCCAATGCCGCCGTCGTTGGCATCCTCGGCGCGGCGCTTTACGATCCCGTTTTCACCAGCGCCATAGTCGGCCCGCTTCAGTTCGCTTTGGCGCTGTCGTGCTTTGTGTTGTTGATGTCGTGGAAAGCAGCGCCCTGGATCGTCGTGTTGGTTGCCGCCGGGGGCGGGATTCTGATCGGAATATAGTGCTGGGGGCGACATCTCGAAAATTACAAAGGCTCTGCAATGACACAGTGGTGCCCAGTTTGGTCCTGACCCGCGCGCCATTCCAATATAGAATCATGACCGCGCTGAAGGCCTCGTAAATGATTGCGCTCCCTTGGTTCGTCGCTATGCCGGAGATGCGCAAATATTGCGCGGAGATCGTTTTGCGGGAAGCAATTGTGCAATTCTGCCACTGATCCCGTAATTAAGCTTCCAATCTGCAATTTCTGAGGCTAGATTGAGATAAATATCTGGCACCTGAGCCCCGTTTCGATCGCGTCCCCAAACGCGCATCGCTCGGGGCTTTTTGTATTGGAACCTCGATGAAGCGGTTGGTGGATATAGGCGTACTTCTTTCCCGCAGCGGCATGTAGCTCTTCGGCAATCCTCGACATCCCTATACAAGACGCTTGCTGGAGGCGGTCCCCGTCCCAGACCCTCGCCGCGAGAGGGTAGCTGGTCCGCGCCTGGCAGGCGAGATTCCAAGCCCGGTGTGGAAAGTTGGACAAGCCCCCGAGCCGGTGCATCTCGTCGACATCGGCGGCGGACATGTCGTGGCGCAGTCCGCTCTCCGTGAGACGTGCAGCCGATAGGCAGCATTGATGTGGGGCGACGCCGGTGACGCAGGTTGTCAACGCGGCGGCCGCGACGCTCCCACCTAAATGATGAGGAATGGTGTTTAATGCCGGCAGAATCCCGGCCGCGCGACTAGATGCGACTCGTGGATTAATATATCATGACATCAGTGGATGTATATTCATTAGTGATGTTCGATTTATCTGTAGCGCAATAAAGACGATTGCAATGCTTAAGCAATTTTTGATTTCTTGTATGGCATACAATGTTCTTCGCGCTGCCTGTAGGTTATCTATAGCTGGCGTTCTTGTGTCTCAGCTACATTTTCCTGTGAAGGCGGAAATCTATAGCTTCACCGATACCCCAACAATGGACGTGACATACTCGCCGCCAATCCCCAACGGGACGAACACAAACTTTACACATTATTCTTCAGGTAACAGGTGGAGATATACGCTTCACTCGTTCAATGTCGATATGACGGGCGCTTACACAATTACCGCGACGACATCGCCCGTTTTGAATACGATGTATGTTCTGGATGGTATATTTATCCCGTCCGATACGTTCCCGCCATCGACGCCAATTTCCCAGTTCATTGCCAGCAATTTTAATGGAACAAACACATCTGAACTTTCAAATGTGCCGCTCACTCAAGGGCAGACCTACAGCGTTCTCGTCGCTTACGATTACGATTTCGACGAAACCAATTATTCAGTTCTGCTGACCTTTAATGGCCAAGGCTGTGTTAATGTACAGTATAATGTCTGTCTATCTGCCTCTCCCATTGTTACTGATGCGCAGATGACCGAAGAATTCAAATTGCAGGCCGCTCAGCAGGGACTGATGCTGAGTGACATGCAAAGCGGTGCCGTGGTGGGGCAGCTGCGCCAAAGAATGCAAGTCGGTGGCATTGAGCGCATGCCCGCGGGCTCTTTGGTGCATGCCTACGCCAGTGAAGGCAGGAATGACGCCCCCTCCGTATTCGATCTTATCATGATTGGCGATGATACGAGCTCCCGGTGGACGGCATGGGAGGATACCGGCGCAGAGGGATTGCGGGGTAACTGGAGCCCGGAGGTGCGCGGCTATCAGGCAAGCCAACAGTTTGGTCTGGATTATCGCTTTGCCAACGGTTGGGTGGGCGGCGCCAGCGTAGGGGCCAGCATATTTGGCAATGATTTCGACAATGGCGGCGAGCTTTCAGGCAATGCTTATTGGATCTCGCCATATCTTGGCATGCAGTTCGATGACTGGATGATCACGCTGCAAGTCGCATATACCTATGTCGATTACGATGGTTTCAATTCCGGGACGGGCATTTCCGGCAGTACGCATGGCCAACGATTCAGCGGCTCCTTCTCCGTTGCTCGCCGGTTCGATCTGGGCAGTGCTTTCTACGTCATACCGGAAGTAACGTTAAGCGCCGGCGGCGAACGCATTTCCGATGTGTCGGTGTTGGCGGACGGCAATGTTGACGATCCGAGGTTCTTCTCCACCAAAATTGGCGGCGAGCTCGGCTACAACCTCTCGAATGAAAGCCGCGTGTATGCGCTGGCCCTCGGCGAGTACGCGATAACCAATGCCGACAGTTCAGCCAGCTATCTGTCCACCGGATATCAATCCCAAGAGTGGTCAGCAACACTAGGCGGCGGCTTTGATTTGAAGCTGGCAGATCGCACTGGCATAACACTTGAAGGCCGTTTGCGAGGCATTGGCTCTAATACACTGATCTACAGCGGCAATGCACGTTTGAACGTGCAGTTCTAGCCCTCATACCAGAAGCGGTATCGTGCGATTGAGGCGCTGTGTGCAGGCCCGCGGCACCTGCCGCTGGTCTTTGCTCCATCGGTCGTGAAGAGCCCGGAACGCACTGATATTCCGATAAGATTTGGCGATTTGGCGTCATGAGGTCAGCCGGATACGGCGGTTTTCGGCTCCGATTCCTTGCAATCAGACCCGACTTGAACACCTCAATGAGAACGCAAAAAGAACATAGCCAGGTAATACGCCAACTCTCTGATCTCGACTCTTTTTCCTTCCCAAAACGGTGTGAATCAGAATCTCTGTTGCAAACGGGAGGCCAGCGATGCGAGCGGGGATTTTGTTAAGGGCGGATTTTGATGC
>Ga0206117_100869_pt1 | contig 21208 bp, 21 predicted proteins | sample 3A5Ametagenome_FD_177997 | JGI IMG/M metagenome (GOLD analysis project Ga0206117, IMG submission 177997) | Enriched microbial communities from leaf-cutter ant dump, University of Wisconsin, Madison, United States - 3A5A | ecosystem: Environmental > Terrestrial > Nest > Insects nest > Nest dump... | reverse complement strand
GGTGGCGCCGTAATTGCCGAAATCGAGGGCCAGGTAACGCTTCTTGCCGCCGCCGCCGACCACATAGCTCAGCGCGCGGTTGGGCGTGACTTCCTCGACGTCGTCGCGCCAGTAGGTATCCTTCATGCCCAGCGGCTCGAACATGAAGCGGCGCGAGAATTCGCGCAAGCTCATGCCGCTCAGCACCCGCACCAGCTCGGCCTGCAGGGTGTAGCCCGAATTGCAATAGGCGTAGACGTCGCCCGGATTGCTGACCAGCCCGCGCTGGCGATAGATCAGGTCCAGCAGGTCTTCCTGCAGAATGTTGTCACCCTCGCGGAAGCCCGACAGCGCCGTCAGCGTCCACTGTTCGCGCAGGCCCGAGGTATGGTGGATCAGATGGCCGATATTGATGGTGCGGCCGTAATCCGGCAGGTCGGGCAGATAGCGCCGCACCGGATCTTCCAGCTTGACCACGCCCTGGTCGATCAGCATGCCCAGCGCCAGCGCGACGACGTGCTTGGAACACGAGGCGATGTGGAACGAGGTATCCTGGGTGATCGGCACGCCCATCTCGATGCTGGCATTGCCGCGGGCGACCTGGGCGACGATGCGCCCCTGCTGGACCACCGCCGCGATCAGCCCGCCGCGCCCCGGCGGCACCGCCGCCTCGACCAGGTCGGTGAAACCGCCCGCGATGTCGCCGGACAGCATCTGGAAACCCTGGACCTGAGCACTGGCCGACTTCGCGGCAACCAATGGTGCGGCCAGGGCGGCAAGCATGCCGAAATTGAGTTCGCGGCGGGTGGGCATGAAGCGGCACTCCCTAAACAAGCAGTATCATCGAGATACGATGCCCCAGTTGTTACGGGGAATGCCGCGAAAAACAATCGCGACTGAAGGCAAAGTTTGGAAATTATTGGAAGAAATTGGATCGATCGTGACAGTTTGCACGTACCAGCAATTTAGCACACTGCCCGCGTAAACTGCATGATCCAGTTGGTTTCCCAGGTTTCACCACCATCGGCGGAGAATGCCTGCTGCCACCGGGCCGAGTTCTCGGTGATATCGGACCAGATAAAGCGCACGCGGACCGGGCGTCCGTTCCAGACATCGTCGCCATAAAAGGTGCCGACCCCATCGACGAAGGCGCCGCGTACCGGCGGTTCGATCTGGCCCTGGCGGGCATCGAGCCACCATATCGACCACAACGCGGCCGCCGGGTCGAACACCCGCAGCGTAGCGGCGCGATAGGTCCCGGCCGGCAGTTCCAGCACATTGTCGTCCAGATTGCCAAGTCCACCCAGGATCAGCCCCAGTTCGCAGCTGCCGGGGAACTCGTCCCATCGGGTGCAGCCTTCCAGCCGCCGCTGCAGCCGGCGATGGGCGACCGACCAGCGGCCGACCAGGAAATCGAAATCGTGGGACGAGGACATGGGCCGCTCCGTGATTGGGTTGATCGACGGACGTGACACTAGCTGCCTATTCCTGACATCCTGCGGCAGGAATTATCCGGGGATCGAAAATTGCGGGCCAGCCGCCTTTTGTCATTGCTGATGCTGCTGCAGCACAAGGGCCGGATGACGGCCGAGGCGCTGGCCGAAACCTTCGAGGTATCGGTGCGCACGATCTATCGCGATGTCGACCAGCTCAGCGCCGCCGGGGTGCCGGTCTATGCCGATCGCGGGCCGGGCGGCGGGTTCGCGCTGCTGGACGGCTATCGCACGCGACTGACCGGGCTGACCGCGGCCGAAGCCGAAACCCTGTTCCTGGCCGGCCTTCCCGGGCCCGCGGCGGAATTGGGGCTGGGCGAGGCCTCGGCGGCGGCGCGACTGAAACTGCTGTCGGCCCTGCCGCCCGATATCGGCGGCAATGCCGCGCGCGTCGCCGAACGTTTCCACCTGGACCCGGTCGACTGGTACCGCCGGGTGGCGACGCCGCCGTTCCTGGCGCGCATCGCCGGCGCGGTGTGGGGCGAGCGCCAGATCGTAATCCGCTATGAAAGCTGGTCGGCCACGGTGCGGCGGCGGCTGGATCCGCTGGGCCTGGTGATGAAGGCCGGCGCCTGGTACCTGGTCGCGCGGTGCAACGGCGCGATCCGCACCTATCGGGTCGGCCGGATCGAGGCGCTGGAAGTGACCGATACCGGGTTCATCCCACCCGCCCGCTTCGACCTGTCGGCCCATTGGGCAGCCGAACTGAAGCGGTTCGAGGCGGCCCTGCGCCGCGGCGAGGCCGAGATCGTGGTGACGGCATCCGCCCTGCCCGACCTGGACCGCCTGGGCGCCGACATCGCCGAGGCCGTGCGCGCCGCGCCCCCCGATGCCGACGGCCGCCGCCGCGCCGTGGTGCCGATCGAGGAGATCGACCATGCCGCCGGCCTGTTCCTGGGCTTCGGCGGCCGTATCGAGGTGCTGAGGCCGTCGGCCCTGCGCCGGCAGATCGCGGCCCTTGCCCGTCAGGTCGTGGCGCTTTACGACGCCTGAACCGCGTCGCGCCGGGTCAGGTACCAGACCAGGGCCGACAGCACGATGGCGCCGCCGACGATGGCGGCGATGCCGGGCTGTTCGTTGAATGCCAGCCACACCCACAGCGGCCCCAGGATGACATCCAGCACCGCGATCAACCCCGCCTCGCCCGACCGGATGTAGCGCGCGCCGGTCAGGAACAGCAGATAGGCGAGCCCCGTGGTGACGATGCCGAACACCGCCAGGATGACCAGATCACGGGCGGGCGGCACCACCTGGGGCGAGATCATCCAGCAGATCGCGCAGCACAGGATCGCGGCCCACAGATTGACCGATCCCATGGCCAGCAACGGGTAGCGCCGCGCCATCACCACCAGCACGGCAAAGGCCGCCGTCATCGCCAGCGCCAAGGCGACACCGGCGATGTCGTCAGGCCCGACCGCCGATCCCGCCATGACGACGATGCCGGCCAGCGCCACGCCGCTGGCGATCAGCGTGCGCCGCCCCGCCTGTTCGCGCATCGCGATCCAGGCCATGGCCGCGGCAAAGAACGGCAGCGTGGCATAGACGATCAGGACGTTGGCCACCGTGGTCAGCTTGACCGCCGCGACATAGGTGATCATCGACAGGGCCGACAGCGGCACGGCGATCCAGCCCGGCCGGCCAATGCCCAGGATGGTGCGCGGCGCCGCCCGGCCCTTGTCGACCGCGATGACGATGACCAGCGACAGCGCGCCGAAGAACGCGCGGCCGGCCTGGGTCGTCCAGACATCCAGGTCCAGCATGCGGACGAACAGGCCGGCCGTGCTCCACAGCACGGTGGCGATGGTGATCAGGGCGATGCCGTAGCCGCGCCCGCGGACTGCCGCCATCAGAAATAGGTACGGATCGATCCGACCACGCCGAGATCGTCGTCGACCAGATGGATCACCCGCCATTTGTCGAAGGTCAGGCAGGGATGCGAAATGCCGAAGGCGACCATGTCGCCGACCTGCAGCGGCGACGAGGCCGGCACCTTCAGATGGCAATGCTGGTCGTTCAGCCCGGTCACGACATGCCCGTCCGCCACCGCCATCGGCGCGGTCATGTCCGAACCAGGGCGATACCACACGGTCGGCACCGGCAGGTCGTCATAGGAAATGTCGCGCTTGCCCAGGCACAGGATCGCCTTTTCCGCCTCGGGCCGCGACTGGACATAGGCCCACACCGTCAGCGCCGGCTGCAACCCGCCATCGGTCGCCGCCAGGGCCGGGTCGCGGTCGCGCAGCGCCTCGAACGCCTGGGTGTACAGGATCGAGTCATGGGTGATGTAGCAGCCCGAGCGGATCAGCAGCAGGGTTTCGCGGCCGGGCAGCGCATCCCGGAACCTGGTCACGACCAGGTCGTAGAAGGCCGAGCCGCCGGCGCTGAGGATGACGGGGCCATCCCCGAACAACCCCTCGGCCGCCGCGGTCTGGGCCACGGCCACGATCTCGTCCAGGAAGGCTTCGACCCGGGCGGTTTCCTTGAACAGCCCCTCGAACCCCTCGACCCCCACCAGCGCCAGGGCCGAGCCCTCGGCCTTGACAGCGCGGGCGACGTCCAGGGCCTGGGCGACGGTGCGGCAACCGGTGCGGCCGCCGGCAAAACCCATCTCGACCAGCACGGTGAACGGCCGGTTCAGGCCATGTCGACGCGCCGCCGTGGCCAGGGCGGCGACATTGGCCACCGAATCGACCAGGCAATAGAATTCGAAGCCGTCGTCGCGGGCCAGCTCGCTCATCACGTAGTCGATGGCGGCACGGCCGACCAGCTGGTTGGCCAGCACCAGCCGCTGGTAGCCGAAGCTGCGCGCGACCTGGACCTGGTGCGGCGTGCCGACGGTGACGGCCCAGGCGCCGTCTTCCAGCTGCAGGTCGAACAGGGCCGGCGCCATCGTCGTCTTGCCATGCGGCGCGATGCGCGCGCCCGACCGGGCCAGGAAATCGCGCATCCAGCGGCTGTTATGGCACAGCGCCGACTGGCTGATCACCGCCACCGGCAGCGGCAGGTCTTCGCGCAGGACGTTCCAACCCTGCGCCCCCACATCCGCCAGCGCCACGGTGCCGGCGCCGGCCGGCACGCCCTTTTCGCGCAGATCGATGGCGGCCTCGGCCCTGGGGGAACGTGTCATCTGTCAAACCCTCGCTATGCCGGCCGATTCGGGGCCGGGCGGGGATGATATAACCGCCTTTCGTGGTTATTCCAGCGCGGCGCCGACCCGGAACAGCAGGCCGTCCGCATGAGGCGGGCCGATCAGTTGCAGGCCGATCGGTGGGCCATCGGTCGCCAGCGGCACCGACAGGGCCGGGAACCCGAAATAGGTCGCCGGCTGGGTCATATGCATCAGCCTGGTGATCGCCGCCCAGGTCGCGGCATTGCCGGCATCGGCCAGGTCGGCATAGCGCGGCGCCACCACGGGTGCCGTGGGCGTCGCCAGCACGTCGACATGGGCATAGGTGGTGGCCAGCGATTGCGCGATCAGGATCGGGCGCAGGCGCACGGCATCGATATAGTCGGCCGCCAGCAAACCTTCCCCGGCGGTGAAGAACTTGGCGACCGCCAGCGGATACAGTTCGGGATTGGCCGCCATGCGGCCGCGATGCACCGCCGACAGTTCGCTGCGCATGATCAGCCGCACCAGCGACCGGATGCGCGGGTCCTCGACCACGGCGACGTCGATCAGCCGCGCACCGGCCGCTTCCAGCCGCGCCAGGCCGTCGCGATAGGCCGACGCGACCGCGGGGTCCAGATCGTCCAGATAGTAGGACTTCGGCACGCCGATACGCAGTCCCGCGACATCGCGCTCGACCGGCCCCGGCTGGGCGCGGCCGGCCGCCGCGGCGAACAGGATCGAACAATCGTCGACGCTTGCCGCCAGCGGCCCGATTTCGTCCAGCGACCAGGCCAGCGGAAACATGCCGGCGCCCGGTATCGCCCCGGCCGTCGGTTTCAGCCCGACCACGCCGCAGAACCCCGCCGGCAGGCGGATCGACCCGCCGGAATCGGTGCCGAGCGAGCCGAAGGCCAGGCCGGCCGCGACCACGGCGCCAGATCCCGACGACGAGGCGCCGGTGACATGGCCCGGCGCGCGCGGATTGGCGACCGTGCCCAGGAAATGATTGGTGCCGGTGGTGCCCAGCGCATATTCGGCCAGGTTGACCATGCCGAGCGTGATGCCGCCGACATTGGCGATGGCGGGTGCCGGGGGAATGTCGATATCCAGGCGGCCGGGCTGCAACCCGCAGCCAGGCTGGCGTCCGGGCAGGCCGAAGATATCCTTATGCGCCAGCGGCAGGCCGTCCAGCATGCTGCCGGTGCGGGCGCCGGCATCGAAGCGGTCGGCGGCGGCGCGGGCGGCATCGGCGAACACTTCGCTGAAAATGTGGTCGGCCGGATCGATGCGTTCGATCCGTTCGTCGACCAGGCGGCGCGACGTGGTCTGCCCGTCGCCCAGCGCTGCGGCGGCGGCGCGGATCACGGGGCCACCACCGGCGGCCACGGCGCGGGCGGGTGCTGGGGCCCCAGCAGATCGCGCAGGGTTTCGACGTCGCGGGCCAGCCGCGCCGCCTCGGCCACCGCGGCCTCGCGGCCCTCCGACTGGGGGGCGCGGGCGGCGATGATGCCGGCGATCGCCTGTTCCAGATCGTCGCTCATGCCGACAGCTTCGCTTTCAGGACCTTGCCGGCGCTGTTGCGCGGGAATTCGTCCAGCAGGGTGATAACTGCCGGCCGTTTGTAGGGCGCCAGCCGTTCGGCGCACCAGGCGGCCAGGGTTTCGGGCGTGACGGGGCCGCGCGGCACCACGAAGGCCGCGACTTCCTCGCCCAGCGCCGCCGAGTTGCGCGGCACGACGGCTGCTTCCAGCACGGCCGGGTGGGCGGTCAGCACCGCCTCGATCTCGGTCGGGTACAGGTTGATGCCGCCGCGGATGATCACGTCCTCGCGCCGGCCGCGCAGGCAGACATAACCGTCGGCGTCGATCGCGGCGAGGTCGCCGGGATAGAACCAGCCGTCGCGGAAGCGTTCCAGCGACGCCTCGGGGTCCAGATGGTAACCGGTGGCGACACCCGGCCCGCGATAGCGGATGCGGCCGACCGCATCGGCGGCCAGCGGCCGGTCGTCGTCGTCGACCACCTCGACCTCGACCCCGAACACCGGCCGGCCGACGGAATCGGGCCGGCGTTCCAGGTCGGCCGGGGTCAGCAGCGACACCCCGCCCCCTTCGGTCGAGGCGTAGTATTCATGGAAATTCGGGCACAGCCGCGCGGCGATCTCCTGCCGCTCGGCCACCGTCAGCGGCGCGCCGCTGGAAAACAAGAGGCGCAGATTGCGCAGCGGCGCCAGCGCGGCATCGTCCAGCGCTAGCAGGCGGCGCAATTGCGTCGGCACCAGGAACAGGCAGGTGATGCGTTCGCGGGCAACCATCGCCACCAGGTCGGGACCGCTCAGGGCAGGTGACGCCAGCACGACGGTCGCGCCGGTGAACAGCATCGACATGGCAAAGGTGCGGCCGCCGCCGAAATAGACCGGCGTGGCGCACAGGAAACGGTCGGCGTCGGTGAAACCGAGATGCAGCCAATGGGTCATGAACCGGCGAAAGAATTGCCGGTGCGACACCGCCGGCCCCTTGGGCCGGCCCGTCGTGCCCGACGACAGCGACAGCAGCAGCAGGTCGTCGGCATCGGCCCCCGGCGCCTGCGCCTCGGCCCGCGGCAGATCGGCCGCCGCGATCGTCGGGACGCCGTCGATGCCGGGGGCGCCGGGATCGGCCACCACGATCTTCGCCCCGAAATGCCGGGCCACGCGCCCGGTTTCGGCCGGCGTCCATTTCCAGTCCAGCGGCAGCATGACGATGCCGGCACGGGCACAGCCATAGATCAGCGCCAGATGCAGCGGCGTGTCCTTCAGCCACAGCCCGGCGACGTCGCCGGGCCGCAAGCCCCGAGCCGTCAGCCAGCCGGCCGCGTCGACGACCATGCGGGCGAAGTCGCGATAGGTCAGCACGGTTTCGCCCGCGACCACGGCGACGCGATCGCCGCGGCTGCGGGCATGGTCGTCCAGCGCGGCGGCCAGGTTCATCATAGGCGGTAGAGCTTGGCGGCGTTGTGGCGCAACAGCTTGTCCAGCACGCCCGGCCGCAGGTCCAGCGCCCGGATCTCGGCCATCGTCCGCTCGAACCCCAGCACGGGGAAGTCGGTGCCGAACAGCACCTTGTCCTGGCCATAGGTGTTCAGATAGTGGACGAAGGCCTGCGGCCAGTGCTTGGGGCTGTGGGCGTCGCAGCCGATATAGACGTTCTTGTGTTTCCAGGCCATGGCGATCATCTCCTCGGTCCAGGGGATGCCGACATGGATGCCGATCAGCTTCAGTTCGGGGAAGTCGCAGGCGACCGCGTCCAGCGCGATTGGCCGGCCGACGCTGCGGCGCGGATAACGTTCGTCGTAGACCAGCGACTGCCCGACCTGCAACTGCAGCGGCACGTCCAGTTCGCAGGCCTTGGTATAGAACGGGTACCATTTGGCATGGTCGGGGCCCAGTTCGTACCAGTGCGGATAGAAATGCCCGCCGACGAAACCGTATTCCTTGATCGCATGCTCGAAGGCGCGCACGCCCCGCATGCCCTCGGTCGGGTCCAGCCCGGCCAGGCCGCGGAAGCGGTCGGGATGGGCCTGGACCGCATCGGCGACCAGTTCATAGGGCACGTGATAGCAGGACGGATGGCCGAGTTGCCCGACCTTGGCTGCGATCAGGAACGCGACCTCGATGCCCGAGGCATCCATGCGGCGCAGCATTTCCTCATGGCTGATGCCTTCGAAGGTGCCGGTGTCCAGCCCGATCTTGCCGGTATAGAACTGGCGGCGGTCGGGGCGGCCGGCCAGCGCCTCGGGCGTCCAGATGTTGACGACGGTGTCGATCGCCTTGACGGTATCAGGCATCGTCACAGGCCCAGGATACGGCGGGCATTGCCGCCGATCAGGCGGGCCTTGACCTCAGGGTCGAAACCCAGCGCGTCGACCTCGGCCAGCGATTTGGCCACCGTCTGCACCGGCCAGTCGGTGCCCCACATCACCTTGTGCGAACCATCCTTGTTGGCCCAGTCGCGTTCGGCGATGTAGTCCAGCAGCGGCTTGCCCCAGGTCGAGGGCGGATGGGCGTCGGCGATGATGTAGACATGCTCGTAGGCCTTGGCCAGCATCACCATTTCCTCGAGCCACGGCGCGCCCAGATGCAGGCCGATCAGCTTCAGGTCGGGGAAATCGAAGGCGACGTCGTCCAGCAGGATGGGGCGGCCGACGCATTTGGCGCCCGACCGCATCGAATGGGTGCCGACCTGCAGGGTGATGGGGATGCCCAACTCGCAGCATTTGGCATAGATCGGGTAGTAGATCCGGTCGTTGATCGGCACGCCGAACCAGTGCGGATAGACGTGGACGCCCTTGAAGCCCAGTTCCTTCACCGCGTACTCGATGTAGCGTACCATCTCCATCTTGCGCAGCGGGTTGATGCCGACCCAGCCGAAATAGCGGTCGGGGTATTTTTTCAGGAAGGGCGACAGCTCCTCGGCCCGGACGAAATGTTCCTCGCCGCCGATGCCGTTGGCCGAGACATTGGCGATCAGCCCCGACATCGCGACGCCGGCCTGGTCCATTTCGGCGATATAGCCATCCGGATCGAAGGGCTTGACCAGCGAACGGTCGATGCGCAGGTAGTCGTAGACGCCGACCTTGGTATTGGGCCGGAAATTCACCGAAACGTCGATGATGTCGCTCATACCGGAACCTCGATAGGGAGATGGAATAAGGATCAGACGACCTGGCCGCTGGACTGGTGCCAGGGGATGACCCAGCGCTTCAACCCGACGACGGCGAGGTAGAGCAGGAAACCGATCACCGTCAGCAACAGGATGGTGGCAAACAACAGGTCGACCTGGAACGAATTCAGGCTGGCGACCGCCAGATGGCCCAACCCGACATTGCCGCCGAGATATTCGCCGACCACCGCGCCGATGATGGCCAGCACGATGCCGACCTCCATCCCGCTCATGATGTAGGGCAGCGAGGCCGGCAGTTCGAGGAACCGCGCCCGCGCGCCCGTCGTCGCGTTCAGCGACAGCATGACGTCGCTGTGGCCGGTCTCGATCGATTTGAAACCGAGCAGGGTGTTGGCCATGATCGGGAAGAAGGCCAGCACCGCGGCAACCACGATCTTGGACGTCGGGCCGAAGCCGAACCACAGGATGAACAAGGGGATCAAGGCCACCTTGGGCACCACCTGGGTGGCGATGATGAACGGGCTGAGCACCCGTTCCAGCAGCGGCACCTTGGCCAGCAGGGCGCCCAGGCCGACGCCGAACACGGTGGCGATGATGAAGCCGAACAGCGTTTCGTAGACGGTCACGGCCGCATGGCGCCAGGTCGAGGCCTCGATCAGCAGACCCCAGAACGCCTTCAGCACTTCCATCGGCGGCGGCAGCACGAAGCGCGACACCTTGAAGGCCGAGACGTAGACGTCCCAGCAGACGAAGAAGACCAGCAGCAGCAGCGGCGTGGTGATCCAGGTCAGCAGATTGCCCTTAGTCGACATGATCGCTAACCCCCAGAAGGTCGCGCAGACGGTCCTGCAATTCGTGGAAGGCCTGTTCGCGCTGGATCGACATGGTGCGCGGCCGCGGGAAACCGACCGGCACGATCGTCTCGATCTTGCCCGGCCGCGGCGTCAGCACGACGATGCGGTCGGCCAGGAAGATCGCCTCGGCGATCGAATGGGTGACCAGGACGACGGTGCCACGATTGGCCAGCCAGATCCGCTGCAGTTCCAGATTCATCTGTTCGCGCGTCAGCGCGTCCAGCGCCCCGAAGGGTTCGTCCATCAGCATGATCGAGGGATCGTAGGACAAGGCGCGGGCGATCGCCGCGCGCTGGCGCATGCCGCCGGAAAGCTGGCGGGGATAGGCGTCCTCGAACCCCTTGATGCCGACCTTGGCGCACAAGGCCTCGGCCACGCTGCGCCGTTCGGGCGCGGTACGACCGCGCAGGCGCAACGGCAGCGAAATGTTCTCGGCGATCGTCATCCAGGGAAACAGATTGGCATCCTGGAAAACGAAGCCGATCTGGTCGGCCACGGCGGCATCGCGCCTGGCACCCTGCCACAGCGGGCGGCGATCGACGACGATCGCCCCCTCGGTCGGCTTCAGCAGCCCGCCGATGATCCTGAGCAGGGTGGTCTTGCCGCAGCCCGACGCCCCCAGCAGCACGACGAATTCGCCGTCGGCGATGTCGAGATCGACGCGAGCCAAGGCCTGAACCTTGCGCTCGCGCCCATAGACCATGCCGACACCGTCGACGGCGATCTTCGTCGCCGCGCGGGCCGAGCCGATCACCTGTTGATCGGCGGCCATCGCAGCGGTCACGACAGCTTGTCGACGAACTGGTTGGTGAAGACCTGGTCGGTCGCCCCCTGCGGCAGCAGATTGGCCGCCACCATCAGGTCGCGACAGACCGCGAATCGTTCGGGCATGTTGGTCAGCGGCTTGACCCCGCCCGGCGACCAGGTGGTTTCCTCGGCCAGCAGGGCGGCTTTGGCGGCCACCGGATCCTTGGCGTCCGAGATTTCCAAGGGCTTCATCTTGGCGATCGCCGCCTCGATCTTGGAATGATCCATCAGTTCCTTGACCGCCATGTTCACGGCGTTCAGGAATTTCTGGCACAGCTCGGGCCGCTTCTCGACCGTTTCGCGGCTGGCGATCAGGACCTGGCCCGGCACCTTGGCGAAATCATCCGTATTCCACGCGACGATCGGCGTGCCCGCCGCCTTCAGCGCCAGCATGGTCGAGGTCGAGGCGAGATAGCCGGCGATGCGACCCTGTTCGATCAGGCTGTAGGCGCCCGGCGCGTTGCCGACGGCTTCGCGCGGTACCGATTTCGGGTCGATCTTGGCGCCGGCCAGCATCATGTCGAGCAGGTTTTCGGCCAGTCCCGCCTTGGAGATGATGCCGATGGTCTTGCCCTTGAAGTCGGCCGGCGAATTGATCGGTGCCTTGGCCGGCGAGATCATCCAGATCGTCGATGCCTGGGCGATGGTGGCAATGGCCACCAGCGGGGCGTTGCGCGCGACCGCCGCCGTCATCAGATCGATGGCGCCGGTACGGCAGAACTGCGCCTGGCCGGCCAGTACCTGGGTCACCGCCGCGGCCGAACCCGCCGCCGGCAGCACCGTCGCGTCCAGCCCCTGTTCGGCATAGAAGCCGGCCGAGACGGGATACAGCAGTTCGGCGAAGCCGATCAGGAAGGTGAAGGGCGTCAGGATCGTCACCTTCTCCTTGCCCTGGGCCAGCGCCAGTTTCGAGAACGCCGTGCCCGCGGCGAGGCCGGCAGCCCCCGCCATCAACTCGCGCCGACTAAGCCTACCCATCGCAACCCCCTGTTTTCCGGTTTCGGGAAAATCATAATGTCTTGTCTTTATAGCTTATGGAACGACGAGGGTGAGTCAACCAGCGATTCTCGTCCTGGTTCGACGGTATCGGCTGCACCGCACTATGGCGCCCCAACAGGCAGCAAAGCTGGATTTTAGGCAGGGTTTGCCTAGGGCGGCGGCAGGCTGCAAACTAGGTTGATTGCGCTAGACGAAACGTCCGCAATTGCTATATCTCTATGTCATTCATGACGGACTATCAGATGACCGAAGACGCCCAACTCAGCCAGGACCTGCCGACGCCGCTGTACCACCAGATCCAGTTGGTGCTGCGCGAGCGGGTCGAGCACGGCTATTACGGGCGCGACGGCCTGCTGCCCAGCGAACAGGAAATCAGCCGCGAATTCGGTGTCTCGCGCATCACCGTGGCCCGTGCCGTGAACGAACTGGCAGCGCTTGGCCTGGTCGAACGCCGGCGCGGCGCCGGCACGCGGGTCAAACCGCGCAACCTGCCGCCCGCGGTCGCCGCCGATATCGACGGCCTGCTGGAAAACCTGCTCGAGATGGGATTGAAGACCCAGGTCGCCCTGCTGGAATTCGGGTTCGTGCTGCCGACCGACGACGTGCAGCGCGAATTGCAGGTCGGCCAGAACGAGCTGGTGCAGCGCGCGGTGCGCGTGCGCAGCCACGAAGGCCAGCCGTTCTCGTACCTGACCAGCTTCATTCCCGGTCATCTGGGCCGCCATTTCGGGGCCGAGGATCTCGGCGCCCGCCCGCTGCTCAGCCTGCTCGAGGAAAACGGCGTCAAGGTCGCCTCGGCCCGCCAGGCCTTCGGCGCGGTGCTGGCCGATCCCAAGGTCGCCGCCGCCCTGGGCGTCGCCGTCGGCGCGCCGCTTTTGTCGATCGTGCGCACGGTGTTCGACCGCGGCGGCCAGCCAGTCGAATACATCCGCATTCTTTATCGCCCCGACCGCTACCAGTACCGGATGACCCTGGAACGGGAGCGCAAGGGGAAAGGCCACGTCTGGGCATCAGGCAGCAAACGGTCGGGCAACGGCCGCATCAGGGGAGAGCAAGACCAATGAAGACCAGTGGCAGCCAGGGTAACAAGGGTATCGATCGCCGCACCCTGCTGAAGGCCGCGGGGCTTGCCGCCGCCGCCGGCGTGATCGGCGCACCGGCAGTCCTGCGCGCGCAGCCCGCGCCGATCAAGGTCGGCGTGCTGCATCCGGTCACCGGGCCGCTGGCCTATAGCGGCACCCAGTCGCGCGCCGGCGCCATGCTGGCCATCGAACACATCAATGCGGCCGGCGGCATCAAGTCGATGGGCGGCGCCAAGATCGAGGCCGTGCTGGCCGACGCCCAGTCCAAGCCCGAGGTCGGCGCCGCCGAAATCGACAAGCTGAACGAGGCCGGCGTGTCGCTGGTGCTGGGCCCGTTCGCGTCGGGCATCGCGCTGGCCACCACCCAGGCCGCGGCGCGCTATGACCTGCCGCATGTCGTCGATGTCGGCGTGGTCGACCAGATCGTCGGCCGCGGCCTGACCAACACGTTCCGCTTCGGTCCCGGCTTCGGCAAGATCACGTCGACCGCCCTGGAAAACCTGGTCAAGATCAACGATGCGGCGGGCAAGCCGGCCAAGACCGTGATGATCATCCACGAGGATTCGGCCTTCGGCGCCGGCATGGCCAAGCTCTTGAACACCGAACTGCCCGGCCGTGGCTTCGAGGTGCTGGAGACCATCTCGCATGCGACGCCGACCCGCGACTTCACCAACATCGCGCTGAAGATCAAGTCGGCCAATCCCGACCTGGTGATCCCGTCGAACTACCTGAACGAATTCATCCTGATGGCCCGCACCCTGCAGCAGCAGCGCGTGCGCCCGAAGGGCATCTACGCGATCCTGGGCGGCGCGGCGTCGAACATCAAGTTCGCCAGGGAGCATAACGAGGCGGCCCAGTACATCATGGACTGCAACCACTGGTATGATCCGCGCAAGCCGGTCGCCCAGGCCTTTGCCAAGGCCTGCGCCGACAAGAAGATCGACCTGACCTACGAAGCGATGCTGAACTATGCCTGCATGCAGGTCATCGCCGACGCGCTGGAACGCGGCGCCTCGGCCGACCGCAAGAAGGTGACGGAATCGCTGGCCTCGTCGACCTTCGACGGCCATATCATGCCCTACGGCCCGACCAAGTTCGTCAACGGCCAGAACGAAGGGGCCCAGCCGGTCAACACCCAGATCCTGGGCCAGAACATCGAGGTGATCTTCCCCGACGCCTTCGCCTCGGCCAAGGCGGTCTATCCGGCGCCGCGGGCCTGACGAACAAGGCACCAGGGTCACAACGGCGATGAATGCCTCGATCCTCGTTCCGGCCCTGGTCAACGGGCTGACCACCGGCGCGATCTACGCGCTGGTGGCGCTCGGCCTGACCTTGATCTACGGCGTGCTGCACATCATCAACTTCGCCCATGGCAGCGTGCTGATGCTGGCGCTGTACGGCGTCTATTTCCTGAATACCGGGCTGGGGATCGATCCCTACCTAGCCCTGCCGATCGCGGTGCCGGCCTTCTTCATCCTGGGCTACGTGCTGCAGCGCGGCGTGATCGAGCACACCGCGCATGGCCGCGACCAGAACATCCTGCTGGTCACGCTGGGCCTGTCGATCATCATGGACAACCTGGCGCTTTACTTCTGGCGGTCGGACACCCGCACGATCGACGTGCCCTATGGGTTCGACGTCATCGACCTGGGCGTCGCGCTGGTGCCGGTGCCGCGCGCCGTGGCTTTCGGCGCCGCGCTGGCCATCGCCGCCGCGCTGTGGTTCCTGATCGGGCGCACCGACCTGGGCCGCGCCATCCGCGCGGTCGCGCGCGAACGCCAGGGCGCCCGGCTGATGGGCATCGACGTCGAGCATATCTACGGCCTGTGTTTCGGCATCGGCACCGCGGTGCTGGCCGCCGCCGCCTGTCTGCTTCTGCCGTCGTTCTACGTCACGCCGCAGGTCGGCCATGCCTTCGTGCTGGTCGCGTTCACCACCGTCGTGCTGGGCGGCATGGGCAGCTTTACCGGCGCCTTGGCCGGCGGGCTGATCCTGGGCGTGGTCGAGGCCGCGGGCGGGCTGATCCTGGGCGAAAGCCTGGGCCAGATCGGCATCTTCGTCATCTTCATCCTGGTGCTGCTGTTCCGCCCCACCGGCCTGTTCGGGGGGAAACCGGCATGATGTCCGATCGCGTCAAGCTGATCGCCGTGCCGATCGTGCTGGCCGTGCTGGCGGCAGCGCCCCTGGCGCTGGGCACCGGCTACTGGCTGGGCCTGGCCACCACCACGCTGATGTTCGCCCTGCTGGCCCAGGCCTGGAACCTGCTGGGCGGGTATGGCGGGCAATTCTCGTTCGGCCACGCGCTGTTCTTCGGCACCGGCGGTTACGTCACCGCCGTGCTGCAGGTGCGGCTGGGCGTCGATCCCTGGACCGGGCTGGTCGCCGGCACCGCGGCGGGGGCCGCGGTCGGCGCGTTCTGCGGCGCGCTGTCGTTCCGCTATGGCCTGAAGGGGTCTTATTTCGCGCTGGTGACGCTGGCCTTCGCCGAAGTCTTCCGCATCCTGGCGACGTCGGTGCCGTTCACCGGCGGCGGTGCCGGCATCCTGATCCCGCTGAAGGTGTCGGCCGGCAATTTCCAGTTCGCCGACAAGGCGGGGTTCTATTACGCCGTGCTGATCCTGTTCGCGATCAGCCTGCTGGTGACGCTGGCCGTCGAACGGTCGCGCTTCGGCACCTATCTGGTCGCGGTGCGCGAGAACGAGGCGGCGGCGGCGGCGCTGGGCATCAACATCTTCCGCGTCAAGCTGGGCGCGATCACCCTGTCGGGCGCGCTGGCCGCGCTGGCCGGCGTGTTCTACACGCAGTTCTACCTGTATCTCGATCCGCATATCGCCTATGGGGCGGGCATCTCGGTCGAAGCGCTGCTGGCGCCGATCATCGGTGGCCTGGGCACGCTGTTCGGGCCGCTGATCGGGGCCATCGTCATGCGGGTGCTGGGCGAACTGGCCCATGGCTGGACCGGCGGGGCGCCGGGCTTGAGCCTGGCGCTGTTCGGCCTGCTGCTGATCATCGTCTTGCGGTTCCTGCCCGACGGCATCGTCGGGCTGATCGCCCGGCTGGGACGGCGCCGCCATGCTTGAGGTATCGAACGTTTCCCGCCGCTTCGGCGGCCTGCTGGCGGTCGACAACGCCTCGCTTAAGGTCGAACAGGGCACGATCGCCGGGCTGATCGGGCCGAACGGCGCGGGCAAGACCACGCTGTTCTCGATGATCGCCGGTGCCATCCCGCCGTCGGGTGGCGAAATCCGCCTGGACGGGGAACGCATCGACGGGCTGAAATCGCACCAGGTCTGCCATCGCGGTATCGGCCGGACCTTCCAGATCACCCAGCCCTTCGCCGGCCTCAGCGTGCGCGAGAACATCGCGGTCGGCGCCCATCTGCACCACCGCCGCCGGGCCGATGCGTTGGCCGCGGCGGCCGAGGTGGCGGCGCTGGTCGGCATGACCGCCCTGCTGGACCGGCCGGCCGCGGCGCTGACCGTTGCCGGACGCAAGCGGCTGGAACTGGCCCGCGCCCTGGCCACCCGCCCGCGCCTGCTGTTGCTGGACGAGGTGATGGCCGGGCTGAACCCGACCGAGATCACCGAGATCATCGGCGTGATCCGCGGCATCCGCGATTCCGGCGTCACCGTCCTGCTGACCGAACATGTGATGCAGGCGGTCATGAGCCTGTGCGAACAGGTCCATGTCCTGAACCAGGGCCGGGTCATCGCCGCCGGGCCGCCGTCGCTGCTGGTGACCGACCCCAAGGTGGTCGAAGCCTATCTCGGCCGTGCCGCGGCCGGCCGCCTGACCCCGGGGGCGCAGCATGCTTCTTGAGGTCACCGATCTGGAAGCCGGCTATGGCGAGGTCACCGTGCTGCGCGGCGTCTCGATGACGGTCGCGGCCGGCGAGATCGTCGCGGTGCTGGGGGCCAACGGCGTCGGCAAGTCGACCCTGAACAACACGCTGTCGGCCCTGGTCCGCCCGACCCGCGGCCGCATCCGTTTCGACGGTGCCGACCTGACCCGCGCGACGGCCGCCGCGGTGGTGTCGGCCGGGCTGATCCAGGTGCCGGAAGGTCGCCGGGTGTTCCCCGACTTGAGCGTCCGCGAAAACCTGCTGCTGGGCAGCTATCGCCGCGGCCGGGCCCAGCGCGACGGCAATATCGAGCGGATCTGCACCGTGTTCCCGCGCCTGCGCGAACGGTTCGGGCAGGCCGCCGGCACGCTGTCGGGCGGCGAACAGCAGATGCTGGCGATCGGCCGCGGGCTGATGGCCGAACCGCGCCTGTTGATCCTGGACGAACCCTCGCTGGGCCTGTCGCCGCTGCTGGTCGAGGAAATGTTTGCGCTGATCGGGTCGATCAACGCCGATGGCCTGTCGATCCTGCTGGTCGAACAGAACGTGGCCCAGACGCTCGAGGTCGCGCATCGCGCCTATGTGCTGGAGCAGGGCCGCTTCGTTATGGCGGGCGCCGCCGCCGACCTGGCCGACGATCCCGGCCTTCGCCGCAGCTATCTGGGACTTTGAGGGCCATGGCCGCCACGCTGACCGAAAAGATCCTGGCCCGGGCCGCCGGCAAGCCTGCCGTCACCCCGGGCGAAATCGTCACCACCCGCGTCGACCTGGCGATGATGCACGATTCCGGCGGCCCCCGCCGGGTCAAGCCGATGCTGGAGCGGCTGGGCGCCAAGGTCTGGGACCCCGACAGGATCGTCGTCGTATCCGACCACTACGTGCCGGCGATCGATGCCGAAAGCGCCCAGATCCTGGACCTGACCCGCAAATGGGTGAAGGCCGAGGGCATCTCGAAATTCTTCGACATGCGCGGCATCTGCCATGTGGTGCTGCCCGAAAACGGCCTGATCCGGCCGGGCATGCTGGCGGTCGGCGGCGACAGCCATTCGCCGACTGGCGGCGCCTTCGGCGCGTTCATGGTCGGCATCGGCGCGACCGAGATGCTGGGCGTGCTGGTGACCGGCGAAATCTGGCTGAAGGTGCCTTCGACCCGGCGCTTCCATTGGGACGGGCTGTTACAGCCGGGCGTGTCGGCCAAGGACATGATCCTGCGACTGTGCGCCGACATCGACCCCGACGACATGAATTACCGCGTCGCCGAACTGGCCGGCCCGGCGATCACGGCGATGGACATGCCCGAGCGCATGACCCTGTGCAACATGACCGCCGAACTGGGCGCCAAGACCGGGCTGATCGCGCCCGACGCCACCACGGCCGCCTGGCTGACCCGCACCGGCGTGGCCGACGCCGACGCCCTCGTCGCCGCCTGGCAGGAAGACGACGGCGCGACGGTCGAGGCGACCCATCGTTATGATGCATCCGCCCTGGGACCGCAGGTCGCCGCGCCGCATAACCCGGCCAATTCCGGCGATATCGGCGCGCATGTCGGCCAGCGCGTCGACCAGGCCTATATCGGCGCCTGCACCGGGGCCAAGCTGGACGACCTGCATATGGCCGCCAGCGTGCTGAAGGGCCGCAAGGTGGCCGAGGGCACGCGGCTGCTGATCGCCCCGGCAACCACCAGGACGACCGAGGAAGCGATCAAGGACGGCACGCTGGCGACTTTGACCGAGGCCGGCGCCATCCTGCTGCCGTCGGGCTGCGGCGCCTGCGCGGGCCTGGGTGCCGGGCTGCTCGCCGACGGCGAGGTCTGCATCGCCTCGACCGCGCGCAACTTCAAGGGGCGCATGGGATCGGGCAGCGCGTCGGTCTGGCTGGCCTCGCCCTACAGCGTCGCGGCCGCGGCCGTCGCCGGCCATATCGCCGACCCCAGGGAGATGCTGTGATGATCACGGGCCGCACCCACACTTACGGCGACCGGATCGACACCGACCTGCTGGCCCCCGGCGCCTACATGAAGAAACCGATCGCCGAACTGGCGCGCCATTGCCTGGAGGCGGTCGACCCCGAGTTCGTCACCCGCGTCCGCCCCGGCGATATCGTCATCGGCGGCAGCCAGTTCGGCGCGGGATCGTCGCGTGAACAGGCGGCATCGGCCCTGCTGCTGAACGGCGTCGCCTGCGTGCTGGCGGTGTCGTTCGCCCGCATCTTCTATCGCAATGCCCTGAACCTGGGCCTGCCGGCCCTGGCCTGCCCGACCGCGCGCGAGATCGGCCCGGGCATCGAACTTTCAGTCGACCCGGTGGCGGGCGTCGCAATCGAGACCGCGACCGGCCGCCGCCACGCTTGCGAACCCATCCCGCCGCATCTGATGGACATGATCGCCGTCGGCGGACTTTTACCCTATTTGGAACAACGTTCTGGGAGGACGCCATGAGTCTCCGCCAGCGTCTCGGGCGGGCGCCCATCCTGTTGGCCCCCGGTTGCTATGATGCCCTGTCCGCCCTGCTGATCGAGCAGGCGGGTTTCGAAGCGGCCTATCTGTCGGGCGCATCCGTGTCCTACACCCGCTTCGGCCTGCCCGATATCGGCCTGGTCGGCATGAGCGAGATGGCCGAGGTCATCCGCGCCATCCGCGACCGCGTCGGCCTGCCGCTGATCGTCGACGGCGATACCGGTTTCGGCAATGCGCTGAACGTCCAGCGCACGGTGCGCGCCTATGCCCGCGCCGGGGCCGATGCCATCCAGCTGGAAGACCAGACCTTCCCCAAGCGCTGCGGCCATCTGGGCGACAAGACGGTGGTGTCGACCGCCGAAATGGTCGGCAAGATCCGCGCCGCGGTCGATGCCCGGCCGTCGGACGACTTCCTGGTCATCGCCCGCACCGACGCCGTGGCGGTCGAGGGGCTGGACGCCGCCTTCGACCGCGCCGCCGCCTATGTCGAGGCCGGGGCCGACATGCTGTTCGTCGAGGCACCGCGGTCGACCGACGAACTGGCCGCGGTGGTCAGGCGGTTCGGGGGCAAGGTGCCGCTGATGGCCAACATGGTCGAGGGCGGCCAGACCCCGCTGTCCTCGGCCGGCGATCTTGAGGCGATCGGCTTCTCGCTGGTCATCTTCCCCGGCGGGCTGGTGCGCGCCCTGGCACGCATGGCCCAGGATTACCTGTCCAGCCTGAAGCAGCACGGCACCACCCGGCCGTTCGCCGACCGCATGCACGATTTCGCGGCGCTGAACGACGTGCTGGAAACCCCGTCGTTCCTGGCCCAGGGACGCCGTTTCGACCCGAGCCCCGAGGGCATGGAATGACCAAGATCGATCCCGTCACCCTGGCGGTGCTTAAAGGCCGCCTGGAACAGATCGCCGACGAGATGGACGCAACCCTGTTCCGGTCGGCGTTCAACCCGATCATTGCCGAGGCCCATGACGCCAGCCACGGCCTGTATCACGCCACGTCGGGCGAAACGCTGATCCAGGGCAAGGCCGGCCTGCCGATCTTCGTCGGCGCCATGGCCTTCGCGGTCAAGGCGGTGATCGACAAGGCCGCGCGCGACGGCGACCTGGCCGACGGCGACGTCTACATCTTCAACGACCCCTATGACGGCGGCACCCATCTGTCGGACTTCAAGCTGGTGCGGCCCTATTTCCGCGCCGGCAAGCTGTTCTGCTGGCTGGCCTCGGTCGGGCATTGGCATGATGTCGGCGGCAACGTGCCCGGCAACTACAATCCCGTCGCCACCGAATGCTTCCAGGAAGGCATGCTGATCCCGCCGGTCAAGCTGTATGCCGCCGGCCAGTTCCGCCCCGACATCGTCGCCATCCTGCAATCGAACAGCCGCCTGCCGGGCAGCCTGTACGGCGACCTGAACGGCCAGGTCAACGCCCTGGACCTGGGCATCCGCCGCCTGGACGCGCTGCTGGCCGATTACGGCGACGACGTCGTGGCCGACGGCCTGGCCGAACTGCGCGACCGCGCCGCCCGGCTGATGCGCGCCCGCCTGACCGACCTGCCCGACGGCCGCTGGTCGGCCGAGGACATCCTCGACAACGACGGCATCACCGACCGCAAACTGGCCATCGCCCTGGATGTCGAGATCAAGGGCGACACGCTGACGCTGGATTTCTCGCGGTCGTCCAGCCCCTGCGCCGGGCCGCTGAACATCAGCTATGCCACCGCGGTCGCGTCCTGCTACGTCGCGCTGAAGCATCTGTTCCCCGACGTGCCGGCCAATGCCGGCGTGCTGGACCCGATCCGCTTCGTCATCCCCGACACCACGCTGCTGAACGTCAAGGCGCCCAAGCCGGTCGGCGGGTATACCGAGACGATCCTGCGGGTCATCGACGTCGTCTTCCAGGTATTCTCCCGCATCGCGCCCGATCGCGCCC
>Ga0206117_100868_pt1 | contig 21238 bp, 20 predicted proteins | sample 3A5Ametagenome_FD_177997 | JGI IMG/M metagenome (GOLD analysis project Ga0206117, IMG submission 177997) | Enriched microbial communities from leaf-cutter ant dump, University of Wisconsin, Madison, United States - 3A5A | ecosystem: Environmental > Terrestrial > Nest > Insects nest > Nest dump... | reverse complement strand
ACAATGGAAAGTGGTAGCAGATCATAGTTCTTAATCATTCAACCAATAAGTTCACGATAAAATGCTTGACGTGGTAGCCGCAATCATATTCGAATTATTCATTCCCCTAGTTAGGGATGTTTTACTCGGAGGAATTGGCTATGGTGTAAGACGTGCATATTATTTTTTGAGTGGCGTTCCGTATCAAAAGATAAAGACGCATCGCCTAAATAATCAAGGGTTTGATAATTCGATTGTTGGTGTTGTAACGGTAGCCTTTATCATGTTTCTTTGTGTTATGATATAGTAATCACTACCGTTTTGACATGCGGCTTTCACCGACTAAACTTAAGCTAATAAATTTCGAGTAATCCAGTTTCTTGGTCGTCGAATAGGTTATAGATGTCCTCTAAATGCTTAATTAAGATTTCTGATAAATGGTTGGTAGATTGGTTTCCTGTCCTTAATAACACAACCTTCGGCGGAAATCCATAAAGATTAGAAAAATGATAGAAATCATCATCATTAGTAATAATAACAGCATTTTCTAATTTTGCCCAATTCCAAATAGTAATGTCTGTGGCTGGTTGTTTAGTGTTTATCCAATCAACATGTTCAATATCAGCGAAAAACTCAGATAATTTTTTTTTGAGTTTAAATGAGATGTTCGCATCAAGCAAAATTTTCATTGTTTTAAGCAGAAATTAAGCGGGTTCTTGTTTCGCTATTTGCGGCGAAGGCCAATGCTGCCATAATGTGTTCATTTTTTAACTGAGGAAAATCTTCGGAAATTTCTTCGACTGACATGCCGGAGGCCAACCAATTTAATATATCTTGAACTGTAATTCTTGTTCCTTTAATACAAGGCTTTCCAAATCTTATATTTGGATCAATGCTGATGTAACTAATGAAATTTTCCATAACTAAGAATTTTAAACTAAGTTAAGAAAATTAAGATGAATTGTTTAATGCGCCTCTTGCTTCAATAAAGACATCTTCCTATACTTCCTTGAAAAATAATACAGCGAGTAAATCGTAAGTGCAACACCAATCACCGACAATACCATCACGCTGCTCGAAAAGAAAGTTACCCAGTTCAATTGTATTCTGAAAATTTCCTTGCTTAGCAGTACCCCAATGCTCCCAACATATCCAAAAGCATCGGCAATGTAAATTAAGAAACCAACGTTGCTGGCATATTTGAAGGTAGAGATCAATCGGTCGAAGAAGATGGCGTTAAAGGGGATGTAAACCATGTACAGGCCAAGCCCTACTAAGGTCATCCAAGCAATGGGGCTCAATTGTCCCGATTTAAACAATAAAGTACAGGTGCCAGCCAAAACAAAACCTATTAAAATAAAGTAATGGGCTGTTTTTAGCGCTACAAAATTATTCTTGATCATCACCATACTTCCAATAAGTACGAGTACAATTAAGGTAATTGGTGTTTCTGTTTTAGAGAAAATGGCTGGTTGGTTAAAAAAGCCCATTTCCTTCCACATTTCGGCACTAAAATTATCTCTAATGTCTCTAAAAATAGTGGCAAAGCAATAGATGATGACGCAGGCGATAATTCCGCCCAAAAAATCACGGATAAATTTTCTTCGATCGTCGGCAGTCATGGCTACCCGTTGTGACCTAAAGGCAATGTCCTCGGCATCTGGTTGCGGAATTCTTTCCATTAAATAAACAAACAGGAGCAGAGGAAGGCAAAAAACCAGCCCAGCATAAAAAGGCATCCAAAATTCGTTAATGCCAAAATTGTTCATCAATAATGCACCTACAGATTTTGCAAAGCCAGAAGCGAAAATAAAGCTAACGGCAAGAGCTGCTCCAATAAAATCCGTACTTCGTCTACCTTCCACATAAGAAAACACTACGCCCCAAAGCATGCCCAACGGAAAGCCATTTACAAAAAGGAACACAATGTTGTAAGGAGCAGGAATGATAGCAAACAAAAGCCAGCTTAACCAAGCAATGCCTGTAAGTGTCAATATGATTTTGCCGCGGCCTGTTCGTTGTAGCTCGGAAATGTATTTAATGCCATAAAATTTTGCCAATAAATATCCTAGCATTTGGCTAATGACCAATATTGTTTTATAGCTGTATCCAGCAATATTTAATCCATCAAAAGTGGCTACGGTAAAGGTTTTCCGATAACCGAAAATCATGGTGTAAGCTAAAAACACAACCACTGCAGCGTAAAGCCCAGTTTGGATAGATTTACTAGTATTTGTTTGGCTCATAAAAGGTTAATCTTGAATGAAGATAACCTAAAATAGCAGGAAATACTAAAGAAGTCGTAATGAAGTTACACTGCCTCCGTATTGCGGATTTGCTCAATCTCTTTGAGTGCAGCATCCCATAAGTTAATACGTTGCTGCAAGGCTTCTTGTACCGCGGCTGAAGCTTCGTTCCAAGCGTTTTCTTCATTGCCGCAAAGCTCGCTGGTCATTTCCAAAGCCAAATGACTATGATGATCACCATCTACCTCAATATGCCTATCTAAGTAGTATTTGAAAATAGTGACCTGGTCAGGATGTTTACTGTTCAAATCATTCACCATACTATGGAACATGTTTGGAATTAAATCTTCGCGACCGAAAGTAAAAGCGGCAGCAGTAGCATGATTTTTACCAGCATTGATGATAGCAAAAGTACTATTGATGAAGTCTTGTGCTGCCAACGGAACATTTGCCAAAGTATATGCCTCTTTAAAGCTTTTCCCTAATTGAAGCGATTGGATAAACGTTTTGATAGGCTCAGTGTTAGCTCCCACTTGCACCATTGCATCAATATATAATTCAAAATGGCTTTTAATATCACCTTTTTCATCCACATCCGATTCTTCGCCAGCCACAATTTCGTTGATCAATTGCCTTGTTTTGGCATTGCCTACTGGAAACCAAGGTAGGGTAGTGCAGGTAAGATTGATCTGTAATGCTTTAAGTAACGACATGAAATCCCAAACCGCATAAATATGATGCTCCATGAAAACACGTAACTCCGGTAGCTCGCTAATTTGAGCATAAACGCCATGGTTTACAATTTGATTTCTGAGCGTTGCTGTGGTTTGGTTGATTTTCTCGATATGGGAATTCATTTTGGGGGATATTTTTAAGACTTACGAAGTTTTTTAAACTTCTTAAGTCTGTATATAAAAGTGTTTTTTATTGTTCTAAAGTGAAGTTTTTGTAGTAAAAATCTTTGTCGGTATCGGTAATCTCACGGATTACTTTACATGGATTTCCTGCAGCAAATACGTTATCAGGAATATCTTTGGTCACTACGCTGCCTGATCCTATCACCACGTTGTTGCCTATGGTAACTCCAGGATTGACTACTACGTTGCCTCCCAACCAAACGCTATCACCAATGGTAATGGGTTGTGCCCACTCATATTCTTGGTCGCGTAAATGCGGATGTAGTGGGTGTCCGGCAGTATAAAGCGCTACGTTAGGTCCAAAAAAAGCATGCTTGCCAATTTTAACCTTGGCGCAATCTAAAATGGTTAAATTAAAATTGCTATAAAAATGTTCATCAATTTCAATGTTATAACCATAATCGCAGCGGAAAGGTGGCTCAACATAAAACATAGTGCCTGTTTTGCCAAACAGCCTTTTGATTAATTGCTTGCGTGCCTTGATTTGTTTAGGAGCTAAATTGTTAAACTCGAAAACAATTTCTCGAGCTTTTAAACGCTCACTAGCAAGCTCAGTACCTCCAGCTTGGTAGGCCTTGCCAGCCAACATTTTATCCTTTTCGCTTAACTGCTTTTCTTGCATGGCTGCGAAGTTAAGCAACAACTTTACGATGCGGTAAAAATTTTGACTTTATGAGATTTTGGTGTTTTTTCGATATGCCTGAAATTTGAAATAGGAAGGTATATTCTGCAAATAAAAACGGGGCTATCGTTACCGATGCCCCGCTGCAAATGTTTTAGGTCACTATTACAAAGTACCTTTAGCGTAAGCTTTTTCAGCCCTTTTTACTGCTAATTTTTCTCTGTAAGAAGCATATTTTCCTTTAAATGCCATTTTAAGCAAGCTATCTACAGCACCGTGCTGAAACAAGCTCCATAAGCTAGCTGCCTTACCAGGAATTGATTGGTCCCAAGCTCTTAAGCTTAGCGAGAATGAACCATCTAGGTATTTCATCCAATGCCACATTCCAATAGGCATAAATAGCGTATCGCCGTGTTCTAAAATAACTTCGTAGCCTTCAATACCATTTAAGGAAGGGAATTTTTCAAAGTCAGGTTTGCCTACGTTAAAATCTTCTAGTGCATAAGTAGCATTAGGCAAGCAATACAAACGCTTTTTCCATTTGTAGTCGAACAAAATTACATGTTTACGACCACCAAAGTGGGTATGTAAAATGTTCGGTAAATCGATGTCATAATGTAGGAATGTCTCAGAATTGGATCCTCCAAAGAACATCGCTGGTATACTTTCCATTACACCGCCCATCAAATCTTTAGGGATTTTAACATCGTCAATTAGCCCAGGTACTTTTTTGAAAAGGTTGAAAAGGAAAATACGCAATTCGGTAGGTTCACGTTTGATAAGGTCTAAATACTCACCAAATTTCATGTGTGTTACCGCAGAGTTAATTGGTTTACTTGGATCTGCTTTTGAATTGTCAAATAATGGCACTTCTACGTCGCCAGCAATTGACTTCAGATATTCGGTGGTCCATTTGTCTCTAGCGGCCCAGTCTTTAGTAAGACCCTTCATCACTAACGGACGTTTAGGGTCTAAGTAGTTCTTTTTAAAGTCTTCTTTACTTATGGTATCAACAGTATCGACAGGTTTTAATATAAAGCTCATTTGTGGTTTGGGTATAAACTTTTAATTAAAATTAACAAAAAGTTAATCATCACAAAATTGTGATTAAAAAAGTAAATATAGGTGCGAATTAAAATAAAATGTGAAAAAAATGATCTAAATCACATTAAGTCACTTTTGCTTTCTTGATTATTTTGGCAAAATACCCCGGAAAAAGGCGCTTTAAAAGCACTCCTTTGGTTTCTTTTCCACCAATATAAACTTCGTCCTTTTTTTGTTTAATGGCATTGATGATTTGTTTGGCACACTCTTCTGGAGCCATGCCATTTTCCTGAGCCGTATCCATGGTACCTTGTGCGCTGCCATCGGCAGTAAGGGCATTAATGGTTACTTTGGTTTTGATAAAACCAGGGCAGGCCAGCATGATATGTAGGTTAGGATTGTCTAATTCTATCCTTAAAGATTCGAAGTAGCCATGTAGTGCATGTTTAGAAGCGGAATAAGCAGAGCGTAAACGGGTGCCAAACTTGCCCACCAAGCTACTAACGCACACAATGGTTCCCGTATTTCTTTTAATCATTTGGGGTAATACCGCTTTGCTTAAAATCACTGTTCCCCAAAAATTGATATCCATAAAGCGCTGTTCCGTTTTAAGATCGGTTTCTAAAGCCAAGGCTCTTTGGCTAATGCCTCCGCTGTTGATCAACATATCAATATGTCCATAAATGCGTAGTGCTTCTGTCGCTTTAGTAGAAAGGCTCTCGCTATCTTCAAGGTCCAATGAAAGTACATGTACATCAATTTGGTTACGGCATTTTTGCTTTACACGGAATAGTTCATCTCTGTTGCGAGAAGAAATAATGAGTTTAGCGCCAGCAGCATTGAGTTCGTATACTAGTGCTTCGCCAATTCCTGATGATGCACCGGTGATCCATACTATTTTATTGTTCATCATATCGTTTTACGATTTTGCTTCTCAATTTAAAGCAAGGTTTTAATTCAATTCATCTTCCTCTAAGAAAAGTGCTGCGGCAATTCCATCCGCAAATAACTTCCCTTTATTGTTAAGATAAATGTTATGGTTATCGATATAAACTTTTTCGTCGGCTAGATAAGGTTTGATGTTGCGAAGAATCAGCTCCTTTGACCTGTTGCCAAATTCTGCACTCACTTTTTCAAGGCTAATGCCCCACATGGTGCGTAATGAAGTCATCACATACTCGTTAAATTTATCGGCATTGCTCAGTTGTTCGATGGTTTCTGGCAGCTGTTTTTTACCAATTCTTTCTAAGTATTTTGCGTTGTTGGCAATGTTGATATAACGATCTGTACCATCAAAACCATGTGCAGAGGGTCCAATGCCCAAATAAGGAACACCTTTCCAATAGTTGGTGTTATGTACGGCATATTTGCCTGGTAAACTGTAATTGGAAATTTCGTAGTGCTCAAATCCGTGGTGGGTTAAAGTGTCCACCAGCATTAGGAACTGCTCAGCACTTTGGTCGTCGTTCACCATGGGTTGTTTGCCTTTTTCAATGGCGTGGGCAAGAGCCGTACGTGGCTCAACGGTAAGCGAATAAGCAGAAATATGAGGTACCTGTAGCGCAATGGCTGTTTGGATATTATGCTTCCATTTTTCATCGCTTAGCATCGGATAACCATAAATAAGATCAATAGTCAGCTTTTCAAAACCAGCGTCTTGGCTTCTCTTAATGCAATCTGTAGCTTCTTGGGCATTATGAGCACGGTTCATCCAAATCAAATCTTCATTAAAAAAAGATTGTGTACCTATGCTAAAACGGTTGAATGGCAATTGCCTCAACTCGGTGATTTTTTGAGCGGTAAGGTCGTCTGGGTTAGCTTCTATAGTGATTTCGGCATTCGATGAAATGGAGAAGAACTTTTCTATTGTCGCCAGTATTTTTTGTAGTGCGGCACTTGGCAGCGTTGTAGGCGTGCCACCGCCAAAGTAAATGCTGTCCACTTGTTGGTTTGCCAACCTGTCTTTCTTCATTACAATTTCCATGCAAATTGCTTCCACCATTTCATCTAAATATTTAGTAGAAGTGGTGAAATGAAAATCGCAATAAGTGCAAGCTTTTTTGCAGAAAGGAATATGGATATAAATACCTGCCATTTTTGCAAAGGTAGGTTAATTTGAAATTAGGCCATCACAGAGTAGGGCTAATTTTTTATAATAGGAGAGTCAGATTAATTTTATGTTGCTATTTTAGCGATATGATAGCTGTAAATGAGTATTTTGATGGAGCCGTAAAATCACTGGCTTATGAAAACAATGGAAAGTCAACCGTAGGCGTGATCAATGCTGGTGAGTATGAATTTGGTACCTCCACACATGAAACAATGACCGTAGTAGAAGGTGTAATGGAAGTGCTGCTCCCTAACGAAGATCAGTGGGAAACTTATACCGCTGGACAACAATTTGAAGTGCCGTCCCATGCCTCATTTAAGGTGAAAGCTGCACAGCAAGTAGCTTATTTGTGTAAATACAAATAGAAGAGCTAAGAATAAGCCTGCTTTCTTTATTATTTTTGATGCGTATGAGATGCTTAGTTGTATGGCTTTTAATTTGTTTTTGTGTAAGCTCATCGGCGCAGCAAGTCTACAAGGTATCGGTGATTTTACCGGATACAGCTAAAGCTATTGCCAAAAAAATCTCCTATCAAAAAGAAGTGGCCGATAGCTTGGCGGTTTATCGAGAAGCAGAAAAAGTATTGTCGCAACTGCAGTTTAAAGGTTATTTGTTGGCCGAAATTAGTATGTTAAGTTTTAAAGGAAAAGAAGCTTCCATCAATATTCTGCCCAATCAATTGTACCGATGGGTCAGTTTATCTAGAGGGAATTTATCTGGTGCAGCTAAGCAAGCGGCTGGTTTTAGGGAACGAAGTTTTGAAGACGCCATTTTTAATGCAGACAGGTTAAACCATCTTTTTGAAACGCTTTTAACCTATTATGAAAACAGTGGCTATCCATTTGCTAGCTTGAGCTTGGAGGGGATTAATATTTCTAGTAGCGCCATTTCGGCAAGTGTTCATGTAAAGCCTCAGCAACGACTTTTTTTTGATACCATAGAAGTGGTAGGTAGCGGCCAAATTGCGCAAAAATACATACAGTCATACCTTAATATTAAAGCAGGTTTGCCCTATGTTGAAAAAACAGTCCAAGCCATAGAGAATCGTTTACGCGAGTTGCCCTTTTTAACCGTAGTAAAGCCAACAGAGGTCAGGTTCTCGGGAGAAAAAGCTAAAGTGAGCATCTTTGTGAATAAAAGAGACGCGAATCAATTTGATGGGGTGGTTGGTTTGCAACAAAATGCTGCTACAGGAAAAACACAATTGGTAGGTAATTTACGTTTGCACCTGCAAAATGCTTTTAAAAGGGGCGAGCAGCTTAACTTTAATTATCAGGGGCTTTCTCAGCGCAGTCAATTACTGGATGTAAAAGCAGTAGTGCCGCATGTGCTGAATACCGATTTTGGTTTGAGCCCAAGCCTTTATTTATACAAGCAAGATTCGTCTTTTTTAAACGTGGATACCAAGTTGGGATTTAATTACCTGATGAAGGGCAATAATACTTTTCAGTTTTTTATCGAGAATAAATCTTCGAGACTTTCATCTGTGGAAGCTTATCAAAATGCCACCACATTGCCGCCGGTACTTGATGCCAATACCATTTTTTACGGATTGGGGTTGAATATGGAAAACCTCGACTATCGATATAATCCACAAAAGGGCTATAGCTTAGTTTTAGATGTGGCTGTAGGAAGTCGAAAGATTAAGCGTAACGCAGCCATCCCCGAGCAGCTCTATCAAGGGGTATCATTAAGCAGTACTTCTTATCGATGGTTTAGTCATGTTAATTACTATATACCTTTGGCTAAACAGCTTGTTTTTGCCTTGGCTAATCAAACGGGGATTATCAGCAGTAAGCAGTTGTTGGAAAATGAGGTGTTCAGGCTTGGCGGACAACGAAGCTTAAGAGGGTTTAACGAACTTTCGGTGTTGGCTACTCAATATACTTATGGTAATGCTGAACTGAGATATTTGTTGGAGCAAAACTCTTTTCTTTTTGCTTTTTATAATCAGGGATATTTGCAATATAAGGCCTCAAAACAAAGCTACACTGATTTTCCTTTGGGATTTGGAGCTGGGGTAAACTTCGAAACCAACTTAGGAATACTTTCCATTAGCTATGCATTAGGCAAACAAAGAAATAATCCCTTAAATTTGCGCAACGGAAAAGTGCACTTCGGCGTTACTGCTCTATTTTAATATGTCAAAAAAAAGCTTTTTGTTTTTCCTTCTAGTTGCTGTAATGACTGTTTTCTGCCAGGCGCAAGTTCCGGTGCAAACAGATACGGTGTTGAATGTGCAGTCTTTGCCAGATAGTTTGCTTGTGGATACTACGCAGGTAAAAGCGATAGATACTTTAACACCCAATATTTTAAAGATTAGAGATTCGTTGACCAATGCGCTATGGTTAGACAGTCTGAACCGTGGTTATGGTTTTGAAGTGTTCTCTTTACAGAAGGTCATCGCCCAAGCAAATAATCCTCATGAAAAGGTGAGCTATCAACATGGCCAGCTTTTGCCAAAAGGTGATGTATGGGTTTTGGGTATCATTGGATTTTTGTTAGTGCTTTTTGCCATTTTAAAAAATGCTTTTGGCAAGCAGCTCAGCTCTGTGGTGCAATCTTTTTATAGCAATAGAGCCCTCACCAATTTGAATAAGGAAGACAACTTAGTGACCTCTTGGTCGTTTTTGTTGCTGTTTATCCAATTTGGTTTTACCATAGGGATGTTTTTTTACCTCGCTGCCCAGTACCAGAACTTGCCGGCAGCTAATCAGGGAGGCTTTAGTTTTTTTGTAACAGTTTCGGTAGGTGTCATCTTTTTGTACCTGCTTAAAATAATCTGTTTAAGGTTTATTGGTTTCGTATTTGATGTGCAGCGCCCGCTTCATCAATACATCTCAATATTATATTTAAGTTATTTTAATACTTCTTTATTATTCATTCCCATTATTATAGCCTTCGCGCTTTCCGCTAAGAAATATGGTTCTAGCTATATTGTTTTAGGGATATCTGCACTGGTGCTCATCTTTGTTTTTCAGTTCGTAAGAGCAGCAATAAATATTTTATCGCAATATAGGTTTCCTAAATTGTATTTATTTTTGTATTTTTGCACCCTCGAAATTTGCCCTATATTGATATTAATCAAGGCAGTAGGTATATAAGTGCTAACTAGGAAAATGCAAGAAAATAAAGACGAAAGACTGCGCAAGGTAAAAAGTATATTGGTAACCTTGCCTAAGCCAGAAACTGAAAAATCGCCATATTTTGATTTAGCCAAGAAGTATAATCTAAAAATAGATTTCCGCTCTTTCATTCACGTTGAAGGCGTTCCAGCCAAAGATTTTAGGAAAGAAAAAGTGAATTTGGTTGATTATACTGCGGTGGTTTTTACCAGTAGAAATGCTGTTGATCATTTCTTCAGGATTTGTGAAGAAATGCGCTTCGAAGTTTCAGTGAACTTGAAGTACTTCTGTATCTCAGAATCTACAGCGCTTTATCTCCAAAAATATATTCAGTACAGGAAACGTAAGATTTTCTTTGGAAAACAAACTGCTGCTGATTTGGCTGAAGTGTTGAAGAAACATGCTGGAGAAAAATTCCTTTATCCTTGTTCGGATGTAGCAACAGAGGATACCATGAACTTTCTTCAGAAAAATGGCTACGATGTAACGCCTGCGGTGCTTTTTAGGACGGTAGTAAGTGATCTTTCTGATCTTGCTGATGTGTTTTATGACATCCTTGCTTTCTTTAGTCCGTCGAGCATTCAGTCGTTGTATATAAATTTCCCCAATTTTCTACAGAACAATACTCGCATCGCAACTTTTGGTTTGAATACCCAAAAAGCGGTGGCTGATAAAGGGCTGATTGTGGATATCGCAGCGCCAAATCCAGAGGCGCCGTCTATGATCATGGCCTTGGAGAACTATATCAAGAAATCCAACAAATAATTGCTTCAAATACCTGTTTATTGGTATTGATATGCAGTTGGTTATCGTTTGGCTTGCAAAATGAAAGCTTCTTAAACGGCGATAGCACAATAAAGCAAAAAAAATAGCGTTAACTTCTACTGGTTGTCAGGTAGGTACATTTAAAATGTGCCTATTTGACGACCTTTAATGGGTTTTGGAGATAAAATAGCTGCTTTGAAAGTCTATCAATTATCTTTGAAAACCTAGGGTTTTGAAATAAACAGAATGTTAATAAAATATTTCGATACAAAAAGTGTGGATTTTTTTGTGCGAATAGTTGTTAATCTCAATGTTAATTGATAAAATTGCTATAAAATTGCTTAGACAACATATGAAGAAATTATACTTTCTTGCGATTACCGTGCTTTCTTTGATGCTTTCCAGTTGTGGAAAGGGCGGTAATGGGGAATTAGTAGGGGCTTATAACAGGAAATTTAAAAATAATGCAATCCCTCTCGGGATGGTTTATATACCTGGTGGTCGGAACCTTTTGGGAATGACCGATGAGGATATTACCTTTTATCAAGGCAAACAAAGTAAGATGGTTTCGATGAGCCCATTCTATATGGACCAAACAGAAATCACCAATGCTGAATACAGACAGTTTGTAAATTGGGTAAGAGATTCTATTGCTGTTACTAAAGGTAATATTGATGATTATTTCATTAAGCCAAAAGGTGGTGCTGCCGCCGGACCTTCTACTTTCAAAACTATCGACTGGAAAAAAGTTGGAAATGGTTCTAATCTTTGGAGAAACAAAAAGCCAGATGTACAGAATAAGTTAAAAGCGATGTATATCAATGATAATCTTTCAAGCTTTACCAATGGTAAGAATGATAAGGATATCGATATTAAGCTTTTGCGCTACGCTTTTGTAGAGAAAAACTTGGATATGGCTTTGGAAAATGCTTCGTCTCCTGATAGACAACGTATTGACGATTACGATATCTATACTGACAATCCAACTCCAGGAAAAGTAAACGAACACCCTTCAGTAATGGTTTACCCTGATACCTTGGTTTGGAGAAAAGATTACACTTACGAGTATAACGATCCAATGGTTGAGGCTTACTTTAACCACCCATCGTATGACAGATATCCAGTAGTTGGTGTTACTTGGGATCAAGCAAGAGCCTTTAGTAACTGGCGTACACAATTTTATGAAAATGTAGCCCGCCAGCGTAAATTGCCTTCAAACTCTAGATTAAAGTACGATTTGCCAACAGAAGCTGAATTTGAATATGCAGCTCGCGGTGGTAGAACTCAAACCAAATATCCTTGGGGCGGTCCTTACATCATGAATGCCAAAGGCTGTTTGCAAGCTAACTTTAAAGTGGGCAGAGGTAATTATGTAGATGATGGTGCTTTATACACCGTTGAAGCAAAAGCGTATTTGCCAAACGATTACGGTTTGTATAACATGTCGGGTAACGTGGCAGAGTGGACTTTGAACTCTTACAACAGTTCATTACCTGAAGATAAAAACCCAATTTTTAGAAAAGGTAAGCGTAAAGTAGTGAAAGGCGGTTCATGGAAAGATATAGGTTTTTTCCTTCAAAACTCAGTAGCTCAGCATGAATACCAAAATGTTCCTAGGTCATACATCGGTTTCAGATGTGTATCACACTACCCAGGAAATAGCTTAATGTAAAAACAGAAATTAAAATAAAAAACCACAAACTAAAAAATTAACTATTAAGAACTATGGCAGGAAAATATGCTACTAATGAGGCGAAATTACACTTAGCAACGTCAATCGGAGCTTCTATTGTAATTGTTGGTGCGTTGTTTAAAATCCTTCACTTGGGAGGTATTTGGGGAAGTATCATGATTGGGGTGGGACTTGGAGTGGAGGCTCTTCTTTTCTTGTTAACTGGTTTGTTCCCGCCTCATGCAGATGTGGAATGGGATAAAGTTTATCCTCAATTGCGTAAAGATGGTAAACCTACACCTGCTGATGCAATTCCTCAAGTTGCTGCGGTTAGCGGAGCTTCTTCTACTGGTGCATTGGATAAATTAGTAAACGAAAAAATTGGTCCAGAATTAATCGAAAGCTTAGGAAATGGCTTGCGTACTTTTGGCGATAGGGTAGCAAGTATCTCTAATGTAGCTGATGCTTCTTTAGCTACCAATGAATTTACTTCGAATGTAAAAGGCGCTAGCGCTAGTCTTGGTAACATGAACGCTGCTTTTGGTAAAGCTACTGAGCAATTAGCTGAACTAGGTGCTAGCAATGCAGATTCAAAAGCTTACCACGAACAAGTAAATAACTTGGCAAAAAACCTTTCGGCATTAAATGCGGTGTATGAATTGGAATTGCAAGATTCTAGCGCTCATTTAAAATCAATGAATAAATTTTACCAAAACTTAGCCTTAACCATGGATAACTTCAACGAATCTATGGAAGATTCAAAACAGTTTAAGGAAGAAGTTGGTAAACTTGCCAAAAACTTATCGTCGTTAAATGCCATTTATGGTAACATGTTAACGGCAATGAATCAACCACGTGCTTAATTGGTCATATTATCTAACTTATAAAATATTGATATAATATGGCAGGAGGTAAGGAAACGGCAAGGCAGAAGATGATTGGTATCATGTATTTGGTGCTATTAGCAATGCTTGCCCTAAACGTTTCTGATTTGGTATTGAAAGCTTTCAAGAACATCAATGATAGTTTGAATACTTCTAAGGAAAACGTTGGAAATAACATCACCCAACTTTTAAGAAATTACGAAAGCACAAAAGCCAAAGAGAGTGGCGATAATTTGCTTAAATTAAATAGAGCAAAAGAAGCGCAAAAGATAGCTGAAGATTTAATCAAACATATTGATGGACTTCAAGCAAAAGTTGCTGAAGAGGGACTTGACGAAAATGGCGAGCTAAAACAAAAAAACAACCTTGATATTGGTCAAAATATCATGGGTAGCGATACTGAAAATAAAGAAGGTAAAAAACTACAAGCTAAAATCAACGAAACAGGCAAGAAATTAGCCTCGTTATTACAAGCTGACGAAGGTAAACCAACCTTTATGTTACAGGCGCTTGATCCAGTAAAACCTAGAGCTGGTGAACCTAAGACTTGGACGGGCAATAATTTTGGTGAAGGAGTTCCTTTAGCAGCTTTCAGAACCATCTTGACGATGTTGCAGAACGATGCTAAAAACATGGAGGCAGATATCATCAACAAGATTTTGGCTGATAAACCTATTGTTGTGCTAGATCAGTTTGAAGCCGTTGCGGTAGCACCTTCTTCATATGTGATCCAAGGTCAGCCATATAAGGCTGAAATTTACCTGACTGCCAGCGACTCTAAATCTAGTCCAGATGTTAGTGTTAATGGAAACAAAGTGCCTACCGAAAATGGAAAAGGCGTTTATACTGGTGGTACTGGTAGTGTAGGTACTTTCACTTGGAAAGGTACAATTAGAGTTAAAGAAAGAAACGGTAATATCAAGACTTATGAAACCAAGCCACAAACTTATCAAGTGGCAGCCCCTTCGGCGACGGTTTCATCAGATAAACTAAATGTAATTTACGCAGGTATTCCAAATCCATTTACTATTTCTGCGGCGGGTTTCCCTAATATTAATGCGAGCATTAGTGGTGGCGGTTCCTTAACTGGAGGCAATGGAAAATACATGGTAAATGTACCTGGTTCATTGGTAGGTAAAGAAGTTTCTATTAGCGTAACTGGTAGCAATGCTGGGAAAACGGTAAACTTGGGAGCCCCTACATTTAGGGTAAAAGCTATCCCTGCACCAGTGGCTAAAGTTGGTGGTTACGGAGGTGGCGATATTGCTTCGGTACAATTGAAAAGCGAATCGGAAATTGAAGCTGATTTAGATGATTTTCCTTTTGATGTGAAGTTTAAGATTTTGCGCTTTGAACTAACCGTAATTAAACCTCGTGCTGATGCGATTACGATATCAGGACAAGGTGGTAATTTTACTGGAGCGGTAAGAAGTGCAATCAATGCAGTATCTCCAGGAACAAGGGTTATTTTTGACCAAATTGTTTCTCAAGGACCTGATGGCAGACAAAAGGTGTTACCTGCGTTGGTATTTAATGTAAAATAATTGAAGATGAAAAAGATTGCGTTGTCGTTGGTATTTATTGCGGTAATTTCGGTTACTGGTTTTGCCCAAAAAAAGGCAACTAACAGTAAGAAAGGTGTAAAAACTCCTCCTAAGGTGGTGCAAGAAGCTCCTAAGACGGAAACCCCGAAAGTAGATACGACCAAAACGGTGGTTAAGAAAAAGCAAAAGGTAAAGCCAAAAGATGGCTATGCCATGGAGAAGGAACTAAGGGATACTGCTTCTGAAAAAGCATTTTTGGCCGTAATTAAGGATGAAGATGTAGTGCTTACCAAACGTGTCTGGAGAGACATCGATTTACGTGATACCATTAATGGTGTACTTAACTTCCCTAAGTCAAGGTTAATAGATGTATTGCTTACTCAAGTGAGACTAGAAGAGCTTACCGCTTATAACCCAAAAAATCCAACTACTTTGGATGATGACGATGCCTTTAATTTCCCTTTAGATACTGCAGAAGCAATTAAATTGGCAAATGGTGTGGTAAACGTAACCAATAACAAAACAGGTACGGTTACACAAGTGCCAGGTGAGTTTAATCCTGCTTTGTTCTTGAAATATAGAATTAAAGAGGATTGGGTTTTTGACGGTAAAAGAGGTGTTTTCGAACCTCGTATCATTGGTTTGGCTCCGTTGAAGTTCAATGAGCAAACTAAGGATTGGCAACCAGTATTTTGGATTGCTTACGAGGAAGCTAGAGATATTTTGGCAACCAAGAGACTTTTCAATGCTTTGAATGACTCTTCGCCGTTAAGCATGGACGATTTCTTTATACACCGTTTGTTCTCTAGCCATATTGTTAAGGAAACCAATTCCGGTGATTATAAAGTTAAAGATTTGGTTACAGATCCTAGGCTACGTTTGTTAGAAAGTGAACGTATCAAGAAGAAAATGGCCGATATGGAACAAGGTCTTTGGGAATACTAACCCAAGCTAGTTTTATAAAATATAAAGTCCTGATGATTATTCATCGGGACTTTTTTGTTGTGAGACATTTTGCTAATCTTAAACATCACGTCATTTCCGGGTACGAAGCAATCTCATAGATTTATGACATAACGGGTCGCTTCCTACTTAGTGCCATGACTCAAGGAGATTTGGTTTATACTTCAGTATCGTTAAAGTAATTTACAAGCGTAACCACTTGCTTTTTGTTTAGTATTTTAGATAGCTCTTCGGTACTAGCTTCTTTAATTCTTTTCACTGATTTGAAGTGCGTCAACAATTTTTCAGCAGTACTTTTGCCAATCCCCTCAATCTCCTCCAATTCCGTTTTTAAAGTTCCTTTGTCCCGTTTCTTTCTATGGAAGGTAATTCCAAAACGGTGAGCCTCATCACGGAGATGTTGAATGATTTTTAAAGTTTCCGACTTTTTATCCAGGTACATCGGTAAACTATCGTTTGGATAATAAAGTTCTTCAAGCCTTTTGGCGATACCAATTACTGTTACTTTCTTGTCGATACCCAATTTCTTTAAGCTGCTCACTGCTGACGAAAGTTGGCCTTTACCGCCATCAATAATGATCAGTTGAGGCAAAGATTGGTTTTCATCCAACATGCGCTTATATCGTCTATAAACAGCTTCCTGCATGGTGGCAAAGTCGTTGGGACCTTCCACCGTTTTCACGTTAAAATGTCTATAATCTTTTTTGCTCGGTTTGGCATCTTTAAAAACTACAATGGCAGATACCGGATACTTACCTTGAAAGTTAGAGTTATCAAAACATTCAATATGATGAGGCAATTGCGTAAGTCTCAAATCATTTTTCATTTGAGTAAGCACACGCTCAGTTTTTAGTTCTGGATTTAGCTTTTCGTATTGGTTGAGCTTTTCCTTCTTAAAGAATAATACATTCTTTTGAGATAGCTCTAACAAGTTTTTCTTTTCGCCAAGTTTAGGTACAGTCAGCTTTAAGTTCATGTCCTCCAATGGGATTTCAAAAGGTACAATGATTTCTCTGGAAGTGCTTTTAAACTTCGTTCTAAATTCAGCAATGGCAATAGATAAGAGCTCTTCATCACTTTCATCTAATCGCTTTTTGATTTCGATGGTTTGCGTTTGGATGATGGCTCCATTCATTACTTTTAGGTAATTCACAAAGGCATAACGCTCATCACTGGCAATGCTCACCACATCAATATTGGTGATAGCACTACTTACTACAGTAGACTTGCTTTGGTACTTTTCCAAAACACCTAGTTTCTTTTGGTAGTTATGTGCAAGCTCAAAATTAAGTTCCTCGGCAGCGGTTTTAACCACTTGCTTAACGTCTTTAATTACATTGCTTATTTTTCCATTTAAAATATCCTTAATCTCTGCAATGTTGGTCTCGTAATCTTCTTTGCTTTGATAGTTTTGACAAGGGCCTTTACAGTTCCCAATTTGATATTCCAAGCATACTTTGAATTTACCTGCATTGATATTCTCAGCAGTTAGCGGAAGATTACAGGTTCGCAAGGTATAGGTTTCCTTAATCACTTCGAGGATAGTATGCATCATGCCTACAGAAGCGTAAGGACCTAGATAAGTGGAGCCATCTTTCACCATTCTTCGGGTGGAAAAAACACGTGGAAAAGGTTCTTTCTTAATGACAATCCATGGATAGGTCTTGTCATCCTTCAGCATAATGTTGTAGCGAGGTTGATGCTTTTTAATCAAGCTGTTTTCTAACAACCAAGCATCAATTTCGGTATCCACAATGGTAAATTGTATCCGTCTTATTTTGGAGACCAATACCCTTGTTTTTCCATTCAGTTGTTTGTCCTGTACAAAATAGGAGCTAACGCGGTTTCTAAGGTCTTTGGCTTTACCAATATATATGAGTTTATCTTCAATATCGAAGTATTGATAAACGCCAGGTTTGTGGGGGATATCTTTTAACGCTTTTTTGTAATCGAAACTGCTCATCTAGATTACAAATCTACAGTAAAGTTGTTGTTATGCCTAATTTGCCCAAAGTGATTTTAGTGGAACAACTTTCAATTTTTTTTATCCGTCACATATTTCTTCATGTTCGTCACATTTTTTAAATGATGTTGGAAATTAGGCTAACATTGTAAAACAAACCCATAAAAATGAAACTAAAAGATTTACAAAAAGGAGAGTTCTGGATTGCAACTACTTTATTTCTCATCGTGCTTGCTACACTAATTTCCAATACGAGCAATCATAATGACGGTGGAAGACATCTGGAATTTATTAGAGAAAAAATAAGTTACTCTTATTTTTATAATTACTTTTTACCTAACGCCTTTACAAATTCTGCAATTTATTTCAGTTTCTTGATATTAAATTTCATCGCCATACCACCCATTCTAAAAAAGCAGGGGAATATTTTACATTATTCATTAATTGTAATTCTAATTGTTGTAGTTGGTACAACTATGGGGATATGCAAAACTTATACGTATACCTATGAGTTTGAAAACTATAAAACCTTACAACATGCCTATAACCGTATGTTTTTTGACGGATTTGGCTATGCAATATGGTTAATTATTGCTATTTCAGTCTACTGTTGCCTTAAAGCTTATTTGCTGTATCTATTTGAAACCAAGGGAAATGATGTCAGACAGAAAAATCTGATGAAAATAGACTTAATGGTGGGCGTGGCTTTTTGGTTTGCTGGTTTAATACTATGGATAATTACCGATTCTTCACCCCAAATTTGGGTGCTTTGGTCACTGGTATTAGGAGCTGCGATAGGTATATTTATTTACTCCGTATATTATTTGTTGCCTAAAGTAAATCAGCGCCACATAAAGTTTATAAACTTTTTTTTCCAAATTTTGCTCGTTAGCTTACTGTTGGTTATCCCAATGAGTTTTATTGCTTTGTTTGCTTTTAGATCTAATCCGGAAACCATTTTTATTGTACTACTATTTCATTTGCCTACACAGTTGTTTGTGACTACGCCCTTAGCTTGGTTTTTGTATAAAAACAGGCTGAAACAAAGTGCAGAAATAACTTCGTTAAAAACCGAACTAGGTAAATCAGATGCAAATTTGAACTTCTTAAAATCGCAAATTAACCCACATTTTTTGTTTAATGCGCTAAACACTTTATACGGTACGGCCTTACAAGAAAATGCTGAACGTACAGGTGAAGGTATACAAAAGCTGGGCGACATGATGCGTTTTATGTTGCACGAAAATATGCAAGATAAAATTTTGCTGACAAGAGATGTCGAATACCTAGAAAACTATATCGCGTTGCAGAAGTTGCGTACCTCTCGCTCCGCAGAGATCAATATTGAAGCAAAAATTGAAGAACAGTTAAGTAATCTGGAAATAGCACCGATGTTACTTATTCCTTTTGTTGAAAATGCTTTTAAACACGGTATTAGTTTAAGTAGACCTTCATACATAAAAATCGTTTTACAAACTAAAGATAACAGCCTGTTTTTTGATGTGAGCAATAGTGTTTATATTAAAAATGATAATGATCCTGAAAGATTAAAAAGTGGAGTTGGTCTCGAAAATGTAAGACAACGCTTAAAGCTATTATATCCTGACAAACACGAGCTGATTGTAAGAGAATCTGTTAATGATTTTTTTGTGCACTTAACTTTGCAGCTATAATTTTATCACAAATTGATGTAGCTTATACGGGCTAGATTTAAAGTAAGTGCTAAGCTACAAACATGGCTGAGGAATACAAAGGTCATTATTGGAAGATAATTTATTAAAATCAATAAACTTATTTAAAACCAACTGCTTAAAAGTGAAAAATAGACAAAGCCCCTTAGGACGGAGCTAGTAGCAGAAGCAAGTGATAAAGCCAAATATTATCCGCAATATTTTATATTTGACAAAGAAGGTAAACTTACTAATGAGTAAAGCCCTTGCGCCGATAAACGAGCAAAAGTTATAATAACAAAATACCAAGCTTTGAATAAAAATTAGATGATAGCGATAGCAATAGATGATGAGCCAGTAGCACTGGAGGTAATTAAGCATCATACAGATAAAGTTCCTTTTGTTGAATTAAGAGAAACTTTTAGTGATGCTTTTTTGGCCATTAATTATTTGCAAAAACATCCTGTTGATTTAATATTTCTAGACATTAAAATGCCTGATATTTCGGGGATTGAATTTTTGAAAAGCTTAAATAGAGTACCTTTGGTGATTTTTACCACAGCTTACACTGAACATGCTGTACAAAGTTTTGAATTAGATGCCATCGATTATTTGCTGAAACCTTTTTCTATTGCTCGTTTTTTAAAAGCTTGCAATAAAGCACAAGAACTATATAGTTTAAGAAGCCAAAAATTAGAAAGCAAATCAGATTACATTTTTGTAAAAGATGGCTATGAGCACGTAAAAATCATGCTCAATGATATTCTTTATATTGAGGCCTCGGGAAACTATACTCAAATACAATTGGTAGACAAGCTGGTGAGCACCCGAATTACAATAAGCGATTTGGTGGGGCTTTTACCTTTAACAGATTTCATTCGCTGTCACAGAGCTCACATTGTTTCAAAAAACAAAATATCCAAATTTGATAAGAATCAAATTTGGATTGGCGAAAAAATCATCCCAATAGGGGTGACCTATATAGATTTAAAGTTGACCTAGCTCAAGGCTTTTTAAAAGCCCAATTTCTTATCTAGCTCTGTTGTTGTTTGCTCTTGTGGCTGATATTGATTACAGTCGTAAATAATATTGACCCCACTTGCAGGAGGATCAAAATCATTTTTAGTTACTTTTAAATTTGGATTGCCATATACTCGTTTCATAAAGCCTGCATAAATAGGCAAGGCAGAGTTAGCTCCTTCGCCGTCTCTGGTACTGGTGAAGTGGAAAGCACGGTCTTCACAACCTGTCCAAACACCTGCTACCAAATCAGGAGAAATGGCCATGAACCAACCATCAGAGTTATTTTGTGTAGTTCCGGTTTTACCACCTATGGCTCCGTTGATTTTATATTTATAACTCAAGCGGGAACCTGTACCACCTGTAATTACACCACGTAGCATACGCGTCATTACATAGGCCACTTCTTCGTTCATGGCTACCTTAATGATTGGTTTACTTTCGTAAAGTACTACGCCGTTCTTGTCTTCAATTTTGGTGATGAAATTAGGTTGTGTCCAAGCACCCTTATTGGCAAAAACTCCATATGCACCTACCATATCGTAGATAGAAGCGTCAAAAGTTCCCAGGGCAATAGAAGGTACTGCTGGTACGTCACTGGTGATGCCCATCTTTTTAATTTCATTCATTACCGCCGTTGGGCCCACTTCTTTCATTAAAAATGCTGCAATATAGTTTTGCGAAAAGGCCAAACCTTTTTGTAAAGTGATTTTG
>Ga0206117_100866_pt1 | contig 21275 bp, 18 predicted proteins | sample 3A5Ametagenome_FD_177997 | JGI IMG/M metagenome (GOLD analysis project Ga0206117, IMG submission 177997) | Enriched microbial communities from leaf-cutter ant dump, University of Wisconsin, Madison, United States - 3A5A | ecosystem: Environmental > Terrestrial > Nest > Insects nest > Nest dump... | reverse complement strand
ATGCTCCTCCGACAGGCGGGACATGACCTCGAAAATGGTGGTGCCATAGCTGGACAGCAGCGCGTTGCCCGACTTCACCGGAAAACCTCCTCATGCGAACGGACGCACAAGATGGCCGCTGCGGGGCAACGCTGTCCAGTGCCCGCTTCCGCAGGGCTGACGGTTGCGGGTTGAGCACGGAATCGTTCGGACTCCCACCGAGCGATGGAGACGGCCATGGTATGGCTGTTGCATACTCAGGTAAGTTTCTGTCCCAAGGAGTGAAGTTCCGATGTCATTCTCCTCCCGCTGCCGCGGCGCCGCCCTGTCGGCTTTGGTCCTGGTCGGGTTGGCCGGTTCCGTGCAGGCTGCGGAACCGATCAAGGTCAAGGTGTTCGTCGGCTCGATGTTCGAGATCGGCAAGAACACCGGCGACCGCGCCGGCGAGTTCCAGCACTGGTACGAGCGCTATTGGCAGACGGCCGAGCCGATCACGGTGAAGGGCGCGCTGAACCCGGTCTACTGCAACGCTGACGGCGTGTGCGGATCGGTGCTCGGCATGGGCAAGGTCAGCTCGTCGGCCTCGATGCAGGCGATCCTGCTGAATCCGCAACTCGACCTGTCGCAAGCCTATTTCATGGTCACCGGCGTGGCCGGTACCCCGCCGTCGCGCGGCACCATCGGCGAGGTGAGCTGGGCGACCTGGGTGGTCGACTATGACCTCGGCCACCGCTGGGCGCCGGAGGAGAACAAGCCGGGCGAGCCGACCTTCATGCCGCGCAAGGGCTACGAGGCGGTGCGGCTGTTCCCGATGAACCCGGCGCTGGTGTCCTGGGCGATGCGCCTGACCGCCGACACGCCGCTGAAGGACAGCGACTCCGCCCGCGCCTACCGCAAGCGTTATCCGCAGGAAGCGGCACAGCGTGCTCCTTTTGTGGGCACCGGCACCCACATGACGGGCGACACCTTCTTCCACGGGCCCGGCATGTCGGCCCAGGCGCAGTACATCGCCAAGCTCTACGGCGCCGACGACTATGTCATCACAGAGATGGAGGCGGCGGCGATCACGCTGGTCATCAAGCGGCTGCAAGGCTCCGACCGGGTGATGAGCCTGCGCGGTGCCGTCAATTTCGACCAGGGCAACCCGAACGAGACCACGCTCCAGCACCTGGACCCGAAGCCGGGCGAGACCGCCGGCGGCTTCGCCGAGACGGTTGAGAACGTGGAACTGGTCGGATCGCGGATGGTCGACCACATCGTCGGCCATTGGGACCAGTGGAAGGACGGCGTTCCGGCCCTTCCCGCTCCCTGACCGGCAACAATAACAGCGCCCGCCGGGAAACCGCCCGGCAGGCGCTTGCGGCCTACTCGCCGTAAATCTTGCGCAGGCGGCGGTTGCGCAGCTTCTGCCGGATGCGTTCGACCGGGCTGAACATGCGGGGGTAGCGGCGCTTGCCCCGCACGAACAGGCGGCGGGCGTCTGCGGAGTTGCGCAGCACCAGCACGCCGCCGAGCAGCATCACCGGCAGGCCGCCGGGACCGGGCAAGGGGGCGATCAGCAGGCCGAGCAGGATGATCGTGCATCCGGCGCCGATCAGGGCCAGCTGTCGCACGCGCGCGAAAGACAGCGTCTGGGCGGTATCGGGAGGACTCATCTGCGGTTCGACAGGCTCCAAGCTTTGCGGTGATCCGCATATGGGCCTGGAGGAGCGGGTCGAAAAGCCCCCCTCCCCTTTGCCGGGGCGGGAACACGGCCTCTCCGGTCCCGGAAGAGCCCGATTTTCAATGCAGAGTGCGCACCGGTTCCGGCGGCGCGGCGCGCAGGCGGGCCGGGTCCAGGCGGCTGAGGGCAGCGTCGCGTTCGGCGGGCTTGGGCTCCCAGCCGAATTCGCGGATCAGCTGGTCGCGGGCGGCGACGGCGCGGCGGGACAGGTGGGCGCAGCCCTCCGGCGTTTTGCCCCGGCTCGGCGGCGGGCAACGGCGGTCGGCGCAGCTTTCCAGCATCAGGCGGATCATCCGCTCGCGCTTGGCGGCGTCGACATAGCCCATCTGGTCGAAATACAGCTTTGTAAAGGCCAGTTCGGTGACGCGGGCGTGCGCCTTGCGGTCGCCGACGATCACCGCCGCCACCACCTCCACGCAACGGCCGGCGAAATGCGGCAGCGGTGCGGTGCCGTCGTCGGCCCGGTCGAGCAGGCGGCTCGGCAGATCGACCAGCCGGCCGGTCACGTCCTTCACCAGATAGCGGCGCCACACCGACATTCCCGCCTCCCGTCAGGGTTCAGGCCCGATGCGAAGCCTACACCAGACGGAGGGAAGACGGAACAGGTCACGAACTACACGATCTCGTGAACGGACAGGCTTTGGCCCGCCTGCCCCTCAGCGCGGCACCAGCGGCCAGAAGATCGCGATCGCCGTCGTGCCGAACACCACCACCATGATCGACAGCGGCAGGCCGAGCCGCCAGTAATCGCCGAAACGGTAACCGCCCGGCCCCATCACCAGCGTGTTGCACTGGTGGCCGATGGGGGTGAGGAAGTCGCAGCCCGCCCCGATCGCCACCGCCATCAGGAAGGCGTCGGGCCGCAGCCCGAGATGGGTGGCGAGGCTGGCGCCGATGGGCGCCATCACCAGCACCGTCGCGGCATTGTTCAGGAAGGGCGTCACCGCCATCGCCGCCACCATGATCATCGCCAGCGCCCCCACCGGCGGCAGCCCCTGCGACATATCCGACAGGAAAGCGGCGATCAGTTCGGTGCCGCCGGTGGTGCGCAGCGTCTCGCTGACCGGGATCAGGGAGCCCAGAAGCACCAGGATCGGCCATTCGATGGCCTCGTAGGCATCGCGCAGGCTGACCACCTTCAGGGCGGTCATCGCCACCGCTGCCCCGAAGAAGGCGATGGCGACCGGCACCAGCCCGGTGGCGACCAGCATGACGGTCAGTCCCAGCACCGCCACCGCCGCGGCGCGCTTCGGCGTGCGGCCGATGGCAAGGTTGCGCTCGGCCAGAGGCAGGCAGCCCAGCTCGGCCAGCGTGTCGGAGACGGCGGCCTGCCGGCATTGCAGCACCACCAGATCGCCCGATTGCAGGCGGATGCGGCGCAGCCGCTGGCGGATCGGCCGGCCGCGCCGGCTGAGCGCCACCAGATTGGCGCCGAACCGCTCACGCAGGTTCACCTCCTCGATGCTGTGACCGATCATGGCGGAGCGCTGCTCCACCACCGCCTCGACCACGGCGATGTCGTCCTCGTTCTCGACCCCCTCCTGGTCCTTGTCGTGCATCATGCGCAGGCCGGCGCGCTTGACCAGATCGCCCAGCGCCGTGGTGTCGCCCTCCAGCACCAGAATGTCGTCGGCGAACAGCACCCAATGGCCCGACGGGACATAGCGGCGGTAATTCTCGCGCACGATGGCGGCGACGGTCACCTCGTTCTCGCCGAAGGTCTCCAGCTCCGCCACCGTGCGGCCGACGAACTGCGAGCCGGCGGGCAGCCGCGCCTCCGCCGTATAATCGTCGATGTTGAAGGCCGGCCCGGCGCCCGCCGCCCGCCCCTTGGGCAGCAGCCGGTAGCCGACCGACAGGAAGGCGACGCCGACCACCGCGATCACCAGCCCCACGGGCGTGAAGTCGAACATGTGGAAGGGCTCGCCCGTCATCTCCGCCCGCACGCGCGACACGATGATGTTGGGCGATGTGCCGACCAGCGTCATCAGCCCGCCCAGCAGCGAACCGAAGGCCATCGGCATCAGCAGCAGCGACACCGGCGTGCCGCTCCGCCGCGCGACCTGCAGGGCGATGGGCATGAAGATGGCCAGCGCGCCGATGTTCTTGACGATGGCCGACAGCATGGTCACCGCCCCGGCCAGGACGGCCACCTGGGTCCAGACGCCGGTCATCCGCGCGGTCAACGGGCGCATCGCCGCCTCCACCACGCCGGACCGGCCGACGGCGGCGCTGACCACCAGGGCCGATCCGACGATGATGACGATGTCGTCGGAAAAGCCCTGGAACGCCTCCTTCGCCGGCACGATCCCGGCGGCGACCGAGGCCAGCAGGGCGATCATCCCGACGAGGTCGTACCGCAGCCGGTCCCAGATCAGCAGCGCGATCACCGCGCCGATGATGCCGAACGATAGAATCTGGTCGAGGGTCATTGGGAAAGGCAGCGTCCTTATCCTGTGATCCGGAGCCGGATCGGACAGGGGAACGCGGTTCTGCGTCCGGTCAGCGCGCCGAACCCGACGCCTTTCCGTCCCCGCGGCCATTGCCCGACTTGCCGGATGCCGCCGTCCCCTTCTCGGGGGACCGGGCATCCTGCACCAGCCGGCCACACTGTGGCTGTTCCTCACTGCCTGGGTCAAGGAAGGGCAGCACGCCGGCCAGCGGGGTCAGCAGCACGCCCAGCGCCACGGCCGCGGCGCCCCGCGCCGCCGACTCGGTGGGATCGACCCCGATGTCGGGGTTGCCCAGCGTGCCGCCGACCAGCACCGGGACATGGGTGGCGAAGACCTGGGGCGACTTCGAATCGCCGACGATGCGCAGGTCCATCGCCTCGTTGCGCAGGCTGATCTGCCCCTTGCCGGTGACCAGCGTTTCCGGCGTGTCGAGCACCAGCGCCTCGACCTGGGCGACGCCGTTCCGCACCGACATGTTGCCGACCAGGCAATTGAAGGGCATCGGCTTCGACCCGGAGATGGCGACGCCCAGCGTTTCCAGGATGTTGGTCTTCAGCCCCTTGACCGCGAGGCTGGTAACGCGGCCGCCGTCCACCGCGACGCCGATCTTGCCGTCGGAACTGCCCAGCAGGTCGGCCACCGTCTTGCCCGAACCGGCGAGCTGGATGCGCCCGGCCACCGTGCCGCCGATCTGCCCGGCGAGCGAGGTCTCGCTGAAGAAGGTGGACAGCTTCATCGCGCGGATGTCGAGATTGGTGCGCATCGCCGGCACCTTGCGGCTGCCGTCCACCTGCACCGTGCCGGCGATCCGCCCACCGCCGATGCCCAGCGACAGCGGATCGAAATGCAAATCGCCATTGGCCAGCCTGACCCGCATGTCCAGGTCCTGCAACGGGGCGAAGGGCGCCTCCACCCGCTTGCCGCGCAGGCGGACGTCCATGTCGGTGTTGCGCAGCATCTCCACATTCACCGGGGTGGCGGGGATGACCCGGCCGTTGCCGCGGGTCGGGTAGTCCCCGGTGCCGCGCGGCGAGGCGCCGATCAGGCCGGCCATATCCAGGGCCGCCAGCCGGTTGGAAGTGAGGTCGGCCTTCACCATCGGCCGCTCCCCGTTGGTGTCGACCGACAGGTCGCCGGACAGGTCGCTCTCGCCGACCTTGCCATTCATGCCATGGAATGCCCACAGCCCCCCTTCGCGCGACAGGTGGCCGGAAATGGAATAGGGCCGCGTCTTCGGCGTCGGAATGCCGAGGATCGGGAAGATCTCCGCCAGATCGTTGCCGCTGAGCGCCACCGACAGGTCGATCCCCTCCAGCTTGACCGGCTCCGCCACCGACCCTTCGATGCGGCCCTTGGTCTTGCCGACGGCGGCATCGATCTTCAGCGGATAGGGCTTGGGATCGTCGCGCAGATAGAGCAGCGAACCGCCCTCCACCGCCAGGGTGAAGGGCTTGCCGGCGAAATTCCCCTTGCCGTTCAACTGCACGGTGTCGCTGTCGTTGTCGCCGGTCGCGGTATTGATGGTGTTGTCGATGTCGATGTCGCTGGTGGGGTCGCGGTATCGCAGCCGCCCGTCGGCGATCAGCAGCCGCTCGATCACCGGAATATCGCCGCGCTTGTCAGGGGTCGCAGCCGCCTTGGCCACTTCCTTCTCCGCGTTGGGCGGACCGAAATTCCAGTTGGCCTCGCCTTTGTCGTTCTTTTCCAGGATCAGCTTCGGCCCCTCGAACTTCAGCTCTGGCAGTTCCCAGTTGCCGCGCAGCAGCGGCCAAGGGCGCAGCGAGGCGTCCAGTGCCTTGATCTCCGCCATCGTTTTGTCCTGCGCCCAGTCGGCGTTGGCGACGCGCAGTCCTTCCAGATGGATGCGGATCGGGTTGCCGAGATGCACGCGCAGGTCGCCGTCGATGGCGACCTCGCGGTTCAGCGCCGCCGAGGCGCGGCGGGCGACAAAGCCGCGGGCGTCGTTCCAGTCGAACAGCAGCACCACCGCGCCGACCGCGACGACGACGAGACCGACGAGGCCCAACAGGCCGTAGCCGATCCATTTGAACACCGATCCCGCACCCGCTTTCATCCCCCTGCCCTCCACGCACCGTCCCTTTCCCTGACAACGGACAAGGGGGCGGAACAGCGAAGCCCGGAGGCGGGGAGTACCGCAAGAGATCCAACGTTCCCACCCGAAAGTTATATATTCCGTTGGCGCTTATATTGGATTTAACGCAAAATTCAGTATCGCAGCGCCGTAATTGGACGATGCCCGCCACCCCCCGCAGCCAGGGCCGCAGGACAAGATGCGTTCTCTGACCAATTTCGCCCCATCCACCTTCGAGGACCGCGGTGCCGCCGTGGCCTTCACCACGCCGGTGCTGGCGCAGACCCGCGTGCGCAAGGACAGCCGCGACCAGTTGGAGGTGCTGGTGCCCAACCTTTCGGAAGGGCGCGGCGTCTATGTGGTTCCGTGGAAGTCGCTGCCGCTGGCCTTCCCGATGACCGTCCATGACCGGATGCTGCACGATCTGATCGCCAAGGCCGACGGCTGCTCGCCTGACGACATCCGCAAGGCGGTGCTGGAGGCGGCGCGCTGCGGTCTGGCCGGCGGCGGTGCCGTGGCGGCAGCGGAAGCGGCGCTGAGCGACGACGAGGATCAGCGGCTTCTCATCAACTACCAGTTGATCGTCGAGGCGCTGAAGGCGGTCGGCCTGGAATCGACGGAGATCCTGAAGGTCGGCCTGACCTCCGTCGAAGGGCAGAAGCTGACGCGCGACCTCATGATGAAGGCGGCGCAGCGTCTGGCTCTGGAACCGAAGGAACTCTATGGCCGCATCGCCGAGCTGGCACTCATGATGGAGGCCATCGGGCTCGCCAGCTCGCCCAAGCCGGCGCGGCTGCGGCGGCTGATGCGCGATCTCCAGGGGTTCCGCGACAGCATGACCGACTGGGCGACAGACAACGTGTCGGAAGCGGCCCCCATCGGCGGCTTCTGCGCCGAGGTGGCGGAACATACGGTCAACCACGCCCGCAACGTCATCGGCCAGTTCGATCAGGCGATGGCCTCGTTCGAGGTGCTGCTGCGCCAGTGGGAGACCAAGCGTCCGCAGATCCGCAAGGCGTCGAGCCGGCTGTCCTGGCTGCTGGATGGCTGGGAGTATCTGATCCTGCTGTGGAACGATGCGCTGACCCAGGACCGCTACACCCAGGACATGACCGTCCACGACATCTTCCGCGTCATCCCCCTGCTTCCGAAGGATGAGGGACGCGCCGACCAGTCGACGCTGGCGGACAAGCTGACCAACAGCCACAAGCGGTCGGTGCGCGCTTATGTCGACTGGCGCAGCGGCCAGCTCGATGTCGATCTGGTCATGCGGATCGAGACGATCAAAGGGAGAGCGGCCTGATCATGGAGATGAGGGATCTGGTCGCGCTGGGCGACAAGCTTCTGGACATCGACGAGCCCAAGTTCCGCCAGATCGTCGATCTGCTGGAGCAGATGAACGATCATCCCGACATCCAGCGCACCATCGCTGTGATCCGCCCCCGGCTGGTCGAGCTGCGGCTGCACCGCCGGCCGACCCTGAAGCGGCTGTTCTGCGATCCGTTCGAAGACCTGTTCGAAGCGCTGGGCAAAGCCGACCCGGTGCCGCTGAGTGTTATCGAACGGTCGCTGATGAACAGTCTGTGGCCACTGGTGGAAGCGCAGGTCGGCAAGGAACGCATGCGCGCCTTCCGTCCGGCCCTCCAGGACGGGCCGGATCGCAAGGCGCTGACCGAAGCCTTCTGGGGGGAATGCGCCGGGGCGGTGTCGAAGATCGCCGAGGGGGCGGTGGCCGGGCATTTCAGCGAAGCGCTCGACCTGCGGATGAACCCCAGCCGGACACGGGCGCTCGCGGACATCGCCATCATCCTGTCCATCGCGCCCGAGATCATGGAGTTGAAGGCGGCGCTGTCGCCCAAGCCGGTGCCCAAGCTCCATGGCGACCATATCGAGGCGATCCAGGCCATCGGCCGCCGGCTGTCCCGCGCCAGGCCGGGGTCGATGAGGATCTTCATCCTGCTCGCCGCATCGCGCCTGACCGATCCGTCGGTGCTGCTGGGCGGGCTGTGGGACATGGATCTGGGCCAGAAGTCGGCCGACCGCGCCGCCCTGTTCATGCAGTTGAGCGGCACCGTCGTCGCCCAAATCGAGGACCGCTCGCGCAACTGGCAGGACACGCCGGCCAGCGACCGCATGGCGGTGGCCGATCTGGCGCTCGACCTCGTCGCCAGCCTGGACGCCACGCGGACGGCGATGGAGCACAGCCGCAACAAGGAGTTCGACCAGCGTCTGAAGCAGGTCCGCAGTTCCGTCCATGCCATGGTGAAGACCCAGGTGCTGCAGGATGCCGACGCCGGCATCGTCGCGGCCATCGGTGCGCTGGACAACGGCGCCATCGGCGGCAGCGAAGGCCGTGCCCAGTTGGCTCAGGCCGAGAACCATGCCCGAGCGTTGCGCAAATGCTCCACCATCGCCGATACCTTGGGACTGCGCGGCGAGCTGCGGGAGATGACGCAGAAGACCACGGCCTCGCTGACGGAAAAGGCGCAGCAGGCGCTGGCCGGACCGGCCGGCAACAGCCGCACCGGCTATACCGCCATCCGCATGATCGAACTGATTGCCGGGCCGGCCGAAGCGAATAAGATCATGGACGAGATCATGAGCGGCGGCCGGCGGTGAGCGTGCTGCGGTGAGCGTGCCGGCGCCTTGCGGTTCGGAGGGTGGGTCGATGGGATCGGGATACACCGGGTGGGAACTGCCGGCGGACGAGCGCGGGCGCCTGCTGGCCCTGGTTCCGCCGCGCTATGAAAGGCTGGTCGGCGACCATGTGACCCTGACCTTCGGCGTCGGCCCACAGGAGCCGCTGCCCGCCGCCACCGAGGCCGACGTGATCGGCTATGCCGACGACGGCGAGGGGGTGCAGGCGCTGGTCGTCGCCGTCGACGGCGCCAGTGACCGGCCGGACGGATCGACCTACCACATCACCTGGTCACTGGCGGACGGGCGGCGTCCGGTGGAGTCCAACGACGTCATCCGCGACTATGGCTGGCGTCCGGTGGACCCGGTGACGGTCAGGCTGGTGCCGCGCTATTTCGCGCTGTAAGGCGGCACCTCACGGCACATTACGGCACCTCCGCCACCCCTTCGGCTGCGACGCCTCGTTTCACGCGCTGTTCGCGATAGACGATGAACAGGCCGCTGCCGATGATCAGCGCAGCCCCCACCCCCATGCGCGCGGTGGGTGCCGTGCCCCAGACGGCGAGGTCGAGGATCACCGCCCACAGGATCGACACATACTGGAAGGGCACCACCACCGCGGCCGGGCTGAGCTGCAGCGAGCGGTTCATCATGGCGTGGCCGGCCAGCGCGGTGACGCCCAGCAGCCCCAGCAGGATGAAGCCGAGCCAGCCCGGCGCCTCCCAGGTCCAGGGCAGCGTCACCCCGCCGATCAGCAGGCCGCCGACCATCTGGTTGCCGACCAGCGTCAGGCTGGAGGCGGAGCGCAGGACGCGGGTGGAGATCACGCCGCTGGAGAAGATGAAGGCGCCGATCAGCGCCACCAGTGACGGCCAGAGGTCGAAACGGCCGGTCGGATTGAGCACGATGACGACGCCGACGAAGCCGACCAGCACCGCCACCCAGCGGCGCCAGCCGACGCTTTCCCGCAGCACCAGCACCGACAGCGCGGTGACGATCAGCGGCGCCGACATGTAGATGGTCATCACGTCGGCCAGCGGCAGATAGCCGACCGCCCAGTAGAAGCAGGCGACATCCACCGTCATCAGCAGCACACGCAGGATGTGCAGCGGCAGCCGGTCGACGGCAAAGACCGCGGCGATGCCCTCGCGCTGGATCATCGGCGCCAGCACCGCCAGCCCGAACAGGCTGCGCACGGCCAGCAGCATGGCGACCGGATGATCGGCCACCAGCCATTTGCCGAGCGCGTCGTTCAGCGTGAAGAGCGTCATCCCGCCCAGCATCATCAGGATGCCGGCACGGGTGTCGGTCACGGGGGCCGCGGTCATGGAAGGGGTCCGGCAATGGTTGAGAGCGTGGGATCCGCGGGAGCAGGCCGGAGACCTGCGCGGGCAGCGATATTGCTGGAATGGCGGACGAACGCAACCCCCGCCCGGCGGGCAGGAGCGATGCGAAAATTCCGTCCGCCCGATTGAGCCCGCCAGCGGAGCCGGCGCGGTCAGCGATAGGGCGCCTGTTGAACGGGCAGCCGGTTGGTCTCCTTCATCTCCCGCAGCGACAGGTTCGAGCGGATACTGGCCACCCCCGGCAGCTTCCGAAGCACCCGGTCGACGAACCTGCTGTAGTCGTCGAGATCGCGCGCGACGACCACCAGCAGAAAATCCGCCTCTCCGGTGGTGTTGTGGCAGCTCAGGACGGAGGGGCAGCCCTGGATGATCGCCTCGAAAGCCGCGGTCACCTCCTCGCCATGCTGGGTGCAGACGATCTGCACGAAGGCCATAACGCCGAAGCCGAGCTTGCGGCGGTCGAGAACCGCCTGATAGCCCTTGATCACCCCGCTTTCCTCAAGGCGCTTCTGACGCCGCCAGCAGGACGCCTCGCTGAGCGCCAGCTGTTCGGAAAGCTTGGCGTTGGAAAGCCGGCCATCCTGTTGCAGCCGGTCGGCAATCGCGGCATCCATTTTATCCAGCGGGTCCATACCGAAGGACTCCTTCACCAGTGGTCCATCAAATGAAATAACCCTTCATAACTCTGGTCCGGCCGGTCTTCAATTGAAAGCCAATTTCAGCAGGCTCGGCGTAGACTGCGGGGAGCGTCCAGACGGAGTCCCCCGATGAAAGCCGTGGTCTACGAGTCATTTTCAACGCCGCCGCACATCATGACCGTGCCCGATCCGACGCCGGAGCCGCATGGCGTCGTCGTCAAGGTGATGGCGACCGGCGTCTGCCGCAGCGACTGGCACGGCTGGGTCGGCCACGATGCCGACATCCAGCTTCCCCATGTTCCCGGCCACGAGCTGGCCGGCATCGTCGAGGCGGTCGGCAGGGACGTGACGAAATGGAAAATCGGGGACCGGGTGACGGTTCCGTTTGTCGGCGGCTGCGGCGCCTGTCCCGAATGCCATTCCGGCAACCATCAGGTCTGCAACCGGCAGTTCCAGCCCGGCTTCACCCATTGGGGGTCCTTCGCCCAATATGTCGGGCTGCATCAGGCGGACATCAATCTGGTGGAACTGCCGGAGAGCATGGACTTCACCACGGCGGCCAGCCTGGGCTGCCGCTTCGTCACCTCGTTCCGCGCCGTCATCGACCAGGGCAAGGCGTCCGCCGGTCAATGGGTCGCCGTTCACGGCTGCGGCGGTGTCGGCCTGTCGGCGATCATGATCGCCAATGCGGTGGGCGCCAATGTCGTCGCCGTCGACATCTCGGAGGACAAGCTCGCCCTGGCCCGCGCGCTGGGTGCCGTCGCCACGGTGAACGCGTCCGAGGTCGGCGGTGTCGCCGAAGCGGTCATCGAGACCACCCGCGGCGGCGCCCATGTCTCGCTCGACGCGCTGGGCCATCCCACCACCTGCTTCAACTCGATCAGCAATTTGCGCAAGCGGGGCAAGCATGTGCAGGTCGGGCTGATGCTGGCCGAGAACAGCACGCCGGCCATTCCTATGAGCCGCGTCATCGCCAACGAGCTGGAAATCCTCGGCAGCCACGGCATGCAGGCCCACCGCTATGACGCGATGCTGGAGATGATGCGGTCCGGCAAACTGGCGCCGGAGAAGCTGATCGGCCGGACGATCACGCTGGAACAGTCCATCGACGCCCTGATGAACATGGACAGGTTCGAAGGCACCGGCGTCACCGTTGTGACCGAGTTCTGACGATAAAGCCGGAAAGCTCGCGCTTTCCGGCTTCCAAAACAGCGGTCAGATCACGCCCTTCTCGCGCAGGGCGGCGATGTCGGCCTCGCCCAGCCCCAGCGATTCCGCCAGCACCGTGTCGGTGTGCTGGCCCAGCGTCGGCGGGGCGGTGTCGTGGACCAGCGGGGTTCCGCTGTAGCGGATCGGGCTCGCCACCGTCGGCACGCTGCCCTGGGTCGGGTGCGGCAGATCCTGGTGGATGTTGCGGGCCTTGACCTGCGGATCCTCGAAGACAGCCGCCAGATCGTTGATCGGGCCGCAGGGCACGCCGACCTGCTCCAGCTCGTCCAGCCAGTCGTGGCTGTCGCGGGTGCGGATCAGCTCCTCCAGCAGGGCCACCAGCTCCTTTCGGTTGGCGACGCGGGCCGGGTTGGTGGAGTAGCGTTCGTCCTTCGCCAGATCGGGGCGGTCGGCGACCGTGCAGAACTTGGCGAACTGGCCGTCGTTGCCGACCGCCAGGATGATGTAGCCGTCGCGGGTGGCGAAGGCCTGATAAGGCACGATGTTGGGATGGGCGTTGCCGAGCCGCTGCGGCGCCTTGCCGCCGACCAGGCAGTTCATCGCCTGGTTGGCCAGCACCGCCACCTGCACGTCGAGCAGCGCAAGGTCTACCTGTTGGCCCTCGCCGGTGCGGTCGCGGTGGGCGAGCGCGCCCATGATGCCGATTGTGGCGTAGAGTCCGGTGAAGATGTCGGTCACCGCGACGCCGACCTTGACCGGGCCGCCGCCCGGCTCGCCGTCGGGCTGGCCGGTGATGCTCATCAGACCGCCCATGCCCTGGATCATGAAGTCGTAGCCGGCGCGGTTGCGGTACGGCCCGGTTTGGCCGAAGCCGGTGATCGAGCAATAGACCAGCCGCGGGTTGACCGCCTTCAGGCTGTCATAGTCGAGCCCGTACTTGACCAGCCCGCCGACCTTGAAATTCTCGATGACGACATCGGCCTGGGCGGCGAGCCTGCGGACAAGCTCCTGCCCTTCCGGCCGCTCGAAGTCGATGGTGATCGACCGCTTGCCGCGGTTGGTCGACAGGAAATAGGCCGACTGGTCGCCGGCCCAGGGCGGACCCCAGGCACGGGTGTCGTCGCCGGCACCCGGCCGTTCCACCTTGATCACGTCGGCGCCGAGATCGGCCAGCGTCTGCGCCGACCACGGCCCGGCCAGCACGCGCGACAGCTCCAGCACCCGGATGTGCGACAAGGGTCCGGCCAAGGTGTCTTCCTCCTGTTGGTGTTATTGCCCTCTCCCGCCCCGGGAGAGGGAGGGACCCGCCGAAGGCGGGAGGGTGAGGGGTGATCCGGACATGGATTCATATCCTTGCACTACCCCTCACCCTTCCCAAGCTTTGCTTGGGCCCCTTCCCTCTCCCGGGACGGGAGAGGGAGTCCCGTTACGCCGACACCAGTTCTTCCAGCGACCGCTCGATGATGTCCAGGCCCTCGTCGACCAGGGCGTCCGAGGCGGTCAGCGGGACCAGGATGCGGATGACGTTGGCGTAGGTGCCGCAGGACAGCAGGATTAGGCCCTTTTCCGCCGCCTTGGCGACCAGCGCCTTGGTCAGGTCGGCCGCCGGCTCCTTGGTCTCGCGGTCGGTCACCAGCTCCATGGCGACCATGGCGCCCAGGTTGCGGACGTCGCCGATCACCGACAGGCTGTTGCGCTGGGCCATGGTGCGGAAGCGGCCGGCGATGCGCTCGCCCAGCTGCTCGCTGCGCTCGACCAGCTTCTCTTCCTCGATGACGTTGATGACGGCCAGCGCCGCGGTGGTCGCCAGCGGGCTGCCGGCATAGGTGCCGCCGAGGCCGCCGGGGATCGGGGCATCCATCAGCGCCGCCTTGCCGGTCAGCGCCGACAGCGGGAAGCCGCCGGCCAGGCTCTTCGCCATGGTGACGAGGTCCGGCTCGATCCCGGCATGCTCGAAGGCGAACATCTTGCCGGTGCGGGCGAAGCCGGTCTGGATCTCGTCGACGATCATGACAATGCCGTGCTTGTCGCAGACCGCGCGCAGCGACTGCAGGAAGGACGGGCTGGCGATGTTGAAGCCGCCCTCGCCCTGCACCGGCTCGATGATGATCGCGGCGACGCGGGCCGGATCAACGTCGGACTTGAACAGGGTGTCCAGCGCCTTCAGGCTCTCCGCCTCGCTGATGCCGCGGTAGGCGTTGGGGAACGGCACGTGGAAGATCTCGGCCGGGAACGGGCCGAAACCGACCTTGTAGGGCACGACCTTGCCGGTCAGGCCCATGGTCAGCAGCGTGCGGCCGTGGAAGCCGCCGGAGAAGGCGACCACGCCCGGGCGGCCGGTGGCGGCGCGGGCGACCTTGACGGCGTTCTCCACCGCCTCGGCGCCGGTGGTGAAGAAAGCGGTCTTCTTCGGGCTCGGGCCGGGGACCAGCGCGTTCAGCTTCTCCGCCAGCTCGACGAAGCTGTCATAGGGCGTGACCATCGCGCAGGTGTGGGTGAAACGCTCCAGCTGCGCCTTCACCGCCTCCATCACCTTCGGGTGGCGGTGGCCGGTGTTCAGCACGGCGATGCCGCCGGCGAAATCGATGAAGCGCTTGCCCTCGACATCCCACATCTCGGCATTCTCGGCACGGTCGATGTAGAAGGGCATGCCGGCGGAAATGCCGCGGGAGACGGCGGCCTCGCGACGGGCGACGAAGGACTGGTTGGTGCTCATGGTCTGTTTTCCTTTGACGACAGTCAGGCGCCGAGGCCGACGCAGAGATATTTGACTTCCATGAAATCATCGAGGCCGTACTTGGAGCCTTCGCGGCCGATGCCGGACTCCTTGACGCCGCCGAAGGGGGCCACCTCGGTCGAGATGATGCCCTCGTTGATGCCGACGATGCCGTATTCCAGCTTCTCCGCCACGCGCCAGACGCGGCCGATGTCGCGGCTGTAGAAGTAGGCGGCGAGCCCGAACTCGGTGTCGTTCGCCATGCGGATGGCGTCCTCTTCCGTCTCGAACTTGAACAGCGGGGCGACCGGGCCGAAGATCTCCTCGCGGGCGACGCGCATCTCGGTGGTGATGCCGGTCAGGATGGTCGGCTCGAAGAAGGTGCCGCCCAACGCGTGGCGCTTGCCGCCGAGAGCGACGGTGGCGCCCTTCTCCAGCGCATCGCCCATCAGCTCTTCCACCTTGGCGATGGCGTCGGCATTGATCAGCGGACCCTGGGTGACGCCGGGCTCGGTGCCGTCGCCGACCTTCAGCGCCTTGACGGCCTCGGCCAGCTTGGCGGCAAAGGCGTCATAGACGCCCGCCTGGACCAGCAGGCGATTGGCGCAGACGCAGGTCTGGCCGGCATTGCGGTACTTCGACGCCATGGCGCCCTTGACCGCCTCGTCCAAGTCGGCATCGTCGAAGACGATGAAGGGGGCGTTGCCGCCCAGCTCCAGCGACACCTTCTTGACCGTGCTGGCGGCCTGCTTCATCAGCAGCTTGCCGACCTCGGTCGAGCCGGTGAAGCTGACCTTGCGGACGATGGGGCTGTGGGTCAGCTCGTTGCCGATGGCGGCCGGCTCGCTGCCCATGACGATGTTGAAGACGCCGGCCGGGAAGCCGGCGCGCTCGGCCAGCTCGGCCAGCGCCAGCGCCGACAGCGGGGTGTCCTCGGCCGGCTTGACCACCACGGTGCAGCCGGCGGCCAGCGCCGGAGCCACCTTGCGGGTGATCATGGCGTTCGGGAAGTTCCACGGCGTGATCGCCGCGACGACGCCGATGGCCTCCTTCAGCACCACGATGCGCTTGTTGGCGGCGAAGCTCGGGATCACGTCGCCGTAGGCGCGCTTGCCCTCCTCCGCGAACCACTCGATGAAGGAGGCGCCATAGACGACCTCGCCGCGCGATTCGGTCAGCGGCTTGCCCTGCTCCGCGGTCATCAGCTGGGCCAGGTCTTCCTGGGCCGCGAGGATCAGGTCGTACCAGCGGCGCATGATGGCCGCACGCTCCTTGGCGGTCTTGGCCTTCCAGCCCGGCAGGGCGGCGTTGGCGGCGTCGATCGCCGCGCGCGTCTCGGCCGCGCCCATGTCGGACACCTCGGCGATGACGGCGCCGGTGGCGGGGTTGGTGACCGGGAAGCTCTTCCCGGAGTCGGCCGCGCGCCACGCACCGTTCACGTAGCCCTTGGTTCGGAGAAGGCCCTGGTCGTTCAGCGACAGCATGTTCGATCCGCCCTGGATGAAGGAATATGGAACCGGCCGGCCGCGCCCGGCGAAAATTTCCTTGTCATTCAAGGATTTCCTGCACGGGGGCCTGGACCTTGGAGAGAAGCCTACCATGTTTAATAAATTAAACAACCCCTGTTTAGCTGTTCATATTCTGATGACGGGGTTGCGCGAATGGGCTATTGCCTAGAGTGGGTGAGGAGCAGGAGTCCGGTGATGGAATTCGATGTCGGCGCCAGGTTGAAGCAGATCCGCGAGCAGCATGGGCTGTCGCAGCGGGCGCTCGCCCAGCGGGCCGGAGTGACCAACGGCACGATCTCTCTGATCGAGCAGAACCGCAGCAGCCCGTCCGTGTCGTCGCTGCGCAAGGTGCTTCAGGGCATCCCGATGACCCTGGCCGAATTCTTCTCCTCCGACGATTTGCCGCCGCCCGAGCAGATCTTCTTCAAGGGCGACGAGCTGATCGAACTGGCCGGCGAGCTGAAGGGCACGGTCGGCCAGGTTTCCTTCCGTCAGGTGGGCGACCTGCGCAGCCGCAACCTGCAAATCCTTCACGAACGCTACGCCCCCGGCGCCGACACCGGCCGCACCATGCTGCAACACGAGTCCGAAGAGGGCGGCATCGTCATCAAGGGCCAGATCGAGCTGACGGTGGGCGACCGCAAACAGCTTCTCGGCCCCGGCGACGCCTATTTCTTCGACAGCCGCGTGCCGCACCGCTTCCGCAACGTCGGCGAGATCGAGTGCGAACTGATCAGCGCCTGCACCCCGCCCTATCTGTGAGCGGGACCGGGGAGGAGCATACTCCCCTCCCCGTCGGCCACTCCCCTACTCCGCGTTCCCCTTCAGCCGCTCGTTACGCCGGCGCAGGATTTCCAGCGTCGACAGCATGCAGACCGAGATCACCGTTAGCACCACCGCCACCGCAGTGATGGTGGGGCTGATGTTCTCGCGGATGCCGCTGAACATCTCACGCGGCAGCGTGCGCTGCTCGGGACCGGCGAGGAACAGCACCGTCACCACCTCGTCGAAGCTGGTGGCGAACGCGAACAGCGCACCCGACGCCAGGCCCGGCAGGATCAGCGGCAGGATCACCTTGCGGAAGGTCAGCAGCGGCGGCGCGCCGAGCGAGGCGGCGGCCTTCGCCAGCGTCATGTCGAAGCTCTGCAGGGTCGCCGACACGGTGATGACGACAAAGGGGGTCGCCAGCGCGGTGTGGACCAGGATCAGGCCGAGATAGTTGCCGGTCAGACCCAGCGGCGCGAAGAAGAAATAGACGCCGACCGCGGTGATGACGACCGGGACCACCATTGGCGACAGCACGATGGCCAGCACCAGCGGCTTCCACTTGCTCTTCCACTGGGCCAGCCCCAGCGAGGCCAGCGTGCCCAGCGCCATCGACAGCATGGACGATGCCACGCCGATGATGACGCTGTTCTTCAGCGCGTTCATCCAGCGCGCGGATCCCAGGAAATCCTCATACCAGCGCAGCGACAGCCCGGGCAGCGGATAGGTCAGGTAGGTGCTGGAGCTGAAGGAGAGCGGCACGATCGCCAGGATCGGCGCCATCAGGAAGATGAACACCAGCGTGGAGGCGACGACCGTCGCGATCCAGGCGAAGCGCTGGCTGGCGGTCTGGGGGGAGTGGTTCGCGCTCAATTCTTCAGACCTCCCGTCGTCTGGCGGCCGAGCGCCAGCTTGCCGTAGACCACCGCCAGCACCAGCGTGGAAAGCAGCAGAACCGCACCCAGCGCCGAGGCGAGGCCCCAGTTGACCGTTTCCGTGGTGTAGAAGGCGATGAAGGACGAAATCATCTGGTCCGCGGCCCCGCCGACCAGCGCCGGCGTGATGTAGTAGCCGATGGCCAGGATGAAAACGAGCAGGCAGCCGGCGCCGATCCCCGGAATGGTCTGCGGCAGGTAGATGCGCAGGAAGGCGGTCGCCGGCGGCGCGCCCAGCGAGGCAGCGGCCCGCATGTAGGCCGGCGAGATGCCGCGCATGACGCTGTAGAGCGGCAGGATCATGAAGGGCAGCAACACATGGGTCATCGCCATGTAGACGCCGAAGCGGTTGTAGATCAGCCGCATCGGCTCGTCGATTACGCCCAGCCATTGCAGCGAGCCGTTGACGATGCCTTCGCTCTGCAGGATCACGATCCAGGCGCAGGTGCGCACCAGGAGCGAGGTCCAGAAGGGCAGCAGCACGAAGATCATCAGCAGGTTCGACCGGCCGGTCGGCAGGTTCGCCAGCAGATAGGCGACCGGGAAGCCCAGGATCAGGCAGAGCGCGGTGACGCCGAAGCCGATGGTGAAGGTGCGGATGAAGACGTCGCGGTAGATCGCCTGATCCGGCGGGGCGGCCACGATGGCGCCGTCGGCGTTGCGGGTCAGGTCGACCGCGGCCAGCAGATAATAGCTGGTGACCGGGCCGCTGGCGCTCTTGATCGCCGTCCAGCTCTCGCGCTCGCCCCAGGCGGGCGAGAGGCCGATCAGCGTCTCCTTCGCGGTGCCGGGAGCGGGCTGCTCCTTCAGCTTGCGCGCGGTGGAGAGCAGCGTCGTGCGGTAGCCGTTGACGATGTAGTTCAGCCGCTTGGCCGCGACGGCCAGCGTTCCGGCCTCGCGCGCGGTGCGCATGTCGGCGGCGAGCGCGGCGAAGGCGGCCTCGTCGGGCAGGCCCTGGCCGTTCCAATGCTCCAGTGCCGCGACCGTCTGCGGCATCACCTGCGGCACCTCCCAGTCGTCCGCGGACTTCCAGATCATGCCGGCAAGTGGCACGACGAAGGTGAACAGCAGGAAGGCCAGCAGCGGCAGCACCAGACCCAGCGCACGGAACTGCCGGGCCCGCTCGGCCCGTTTCAATCGACGCTTCAACGGCACGTCGGCGCCGGCAACGAATGCGGCTGTCATCGGCATTGTCCTGTTGGAAATACGCAGGTGCATAGAGCCCCAAAAAGCCGGGACCATCCCCTCCCCCCCCGGGGAGAGGGTTAGGGTGAGGGGGACGCATGGCGTCCGGTCACCGAAGGGCGGGAAATGGTCCGCCAAAAAACGTAAGTGGGGGAGGCGCTTATCGGCCCGATGCGTGCCGAGATGCATCCCCCTCACCCCAACCCTCTCCCCGGGGGGGAGAGGGAGAGGAGCTGCTCTTTCGTAAAGCTAACGCTTACTTGGCCGCCCACTTGTTGAAGCGCTCGGTCAGGCGGTCGATGTTCTCCAGCCAGAAGTCGGTGTTGATCTCGATCGCGTTCTTCATGTTGTCCGGCGCGGTCGGCAGGTCGGTCAGGACCGCCTTGGACAGCAACGACGGGGCCTTCTTGTTCGACGTGCCGTAGGCGATGCCTTCGGACAGCTTGGCCTGGTTTTCCGGCTTGCCGACGAAGCTCAGGAACTTGTAGGCGGCATCGACGTTCGGGCTGCCCTTCAGGATGACCCAGCTGTCGACCGTGTAGAGCGCGCCGTTCCACACCATGCCGAAGTTCTTGTTTTCCTTCTTGTTGGCGGCGTCGATGCGGCCGTTATAGACCGAGGTCATCGCCACTTCGCCCGACGCCAGCAGTTGCGGCGGCTGGGCGCCGGCCTTCCACCAGACGATGTCGTTCTTGATGGTGTCGAGCTTCTTGAAGGCGCGGTCGATGCCGGCCTCGGTGCCGAGCACCTTGTAGACGTCGGCCGGCGCCACGCCGTCGGCCATCAGCGCGATTTCCAGCGTGGTCTTGGCGCCCTGGCGCAGGCCGCGCTTGCCCGGATACTTCTTGGTGTCGAAGAAATCGGCCCAGCTCTTCGGCGCGTCCTTCAGCTTGTCCTTGTCGTAGCCCAGCACGAAGTCATAGACGATGGCGCCGACGCCGCAGGCGTTGACGGTCGACGGCAGATAGGCATCCTCGCCGCCGATCTTGGAGAAGTTCATCTTCTCGTACAGGCCTTCGTCACAGCCGAGCGCCAGTTCCTCGCTCTCGACCTGCACCACGTCCCAGGTCGAGGCGCCGCCCTGGACCTTGGCGCGCAGGACGCCGACGCCGCCGTCCCAGGACTCGTCGTTCATCGCCGTGCCGGTGGCCTTGAACGGCTCGAAATACACCTTCTTCTGGACGTCCTGGTAGGCGCCGCCCCACGACACGACGGTGAGGTCGCGGGCGCTGGCCGCCGATGACAGGGCCGTGAGGGCGGTGAAGGTCGCAGCGAAACCGAGAGCCACCTTAATCTTCGACATGATCCCCGTCCTTATTCGTCGTGGTTGTTGTTGCTGGAAGGCACCCTGGTTCTGAGAACCACGTCCTCAGACCGGATCGAGCGCCCGGCAGTCCTCCGGGCGGAAGGCGATGTAGACGTCCTGGCCCGGCACCAAGCCGGCATAGGAGCCGGCCGGCAGCTTGACCATGAATTCCGGGTTGGCCGGGGTGCTCAGCACCGCCAGCGTGTGGTCGCCGAGATAGATCAGGTCGGTCAGCGTCGCCGGCAGCCGGTTCATCGTGCTGTCGCCGCTGTCGCCGGTCTCGATGGCCGCGCGTTCCGGGCGGAGCGACAGCGAGGTGCGGTTGCCGGCGACGCCGATGTTCACCGCCTGCGCCACCACCGAGCCGCCGGCATCCAGCGCGACCCGCGCCCAGCCCTGTTCGATATTTTCGACAACGCCGCTCAGAATATTGTTCTCGCCGATGAAGTTGGCGACGAAGCTGTTCACCGGGCGCTCATACAGCGCATCCGGCCGGTCGATCTGCTGGACGATGCCGTCGTTGAAGACCGCGATGCGGTCGGACATCGTCAGCGCCTCGCCCTGGTCGTGGGTGACGTAGACGACGGTCAGGCCCATCGTCTCGTGCAGGCGCTTGATCTCCAGCTGCATATGCTCGCGCAGGCGCTTGTCCAGCGCACCCAGCGGCTCGTCCATCAGCACCAGGGCCGGGTTGAAGACCAGGGCGCGGGCGAGCGCCACGCGCTGCTGCTGGCCGCCCGACAGCTGGCCGGGACGGCGCGACGCCAGATTGCCGAGCTTGATCATGTCGAGCGCGGCAGCCACGCGCTCCTTGGTTTCCGC
>Ga0206117_100864_pt1 | contig 21285 bp, 23 predicted proteins | sample 3A5Ametagenome_FD_177997 | JGI IMG/M metagenome (GOLD analysis project Ga0206117, IMG submission 177997) | Enriched microbial communities from leaf-cutter ant dump, University of Wisconsin, Madison, United States - 3A5A | ecosystem: Environmental > Terrestrial > Nest > Insects nest > Nest dump... | reverse complement strand
CGCAGGCCTTGCACTTGTACCGGCCATCGGCCAAGGCCCAGAACCGGGCACGTCCACAGGCAGTGCATTTGCGCATGAGAACCAGCCTAAGCTGGTCCAGAACCTAGGGGAATTACCCAAAAAAAAAGCCGCCCGGGGAACCGGGCGGCTTCATGTACGTCGCGACGCGGAGGCTTACTTGCCTTCGGCGCCGGTCAAACCACGCTTCTCCAGCAGCGGCTCGATCTGCGGCTCGTGGCCGGCGAAGTTGCGGAACAGCTCCATCGCATCGACGCTGCCGCCGCGCGACAGCAGGGTCTTGCGGAAGTGGTCGCCATTGGCGCGCGACAGGCCGCCGTGGTCGCGGAACCACTTCTGGGTGTTGGCGTCGAGCACTTCGGACCAGATGTAGGCGTAGTAGCCGGCCGAATAGCCGCCCATGATGTGGCTGAAGTAGGTGGTGCGGTAACGCGGCGGCACCGGCGCGTAGTAGATGCCGTCCTTGACCAGCGCCTCATGCTCGAACTTGACCACGTCCTGCGGGGCCGGGACCTGGTCGACGCCGATCTGGTGCCAGCTCTGGTCCAGCATCGCCGCGCCGAGGTATTCGGTGGTGGCGAAGCCCTGGTTGAACTTGGACGCGGCGATCACCTTGTCCAGCAGCGCCTGCGGCATCGCCGAGCCGTTCTGGTAGTGCCTGGCGTAGTTGGCCAGGATGGTCGGCTCGTCGGCCCACATCTCGTTCACCTGCGAGGGGAACTCGACGAAGTCGCGCGGCACGGCGGTACCCGAGAAGTACGGGTACTTCACGTTCGAGAACATGCCATGCAGGGCGTGGCCGAACTCGTGGAAGGTGGTGGTCACCTCATCCCAGGTCAACAGGGTCGGCTTGCCGGCCGGCGGCTTGGGGATGTTGAGGTGGTTGGCCACCACCGGCTTGTCGCCGGTCAGGCCCGACTGCGACACGTAGGCGTTCATCCACGCGCCACCGCGCTTGGACTCGCGCGCGTACGGGTCGAAGATGAAGATCGCCAGCTGGCTGCCGTCGGCATCGAACACGTCGTAGACGGTGACGTCGTCGTGGTACACCGGCAGGTCGGTGCGCTGCTTGAAGCTCAGGCCGAATTCCTTGCCGGCGGCGAAGAACACGCCATTCTCCAGCACGTTCTTCAGTTCGAAGTACGGCTTGAGCTGCGACTCGTCGAAGTTGTACTTGGCCTGGCGCACCTTCTCGCTGTAGAAGGCCCAGTCCCACGGCTGCAGTTCGAAGCCGGGCTTGCCGGCGGCCTTCTGCTCGGCGTCGATCATCGCCTGCAGGTCGGCGGCTTCGCGCTTTGCGTTGGCGACGGCGGCCGGGGCCAGCTGGCCGAGCATGGCGTTGACCGCTTCCGGGGTCTTGGCGGTCTGGTTGCCCAGGCCGTAGGCGGCGTAGTTGGCGAAGCCCATCAGCGCGGCCTTCTGCGCGCGCAGGGTCATGATGCGCGAGACCAGCGCGGTGTTGTCGTACTCGCCGCCCTTGCTGCCGCGCGACACCGAGGCCTCGTAGATCTTGCGGCGCAGGTCGCGGTTGGTCAGGTTGGTCAGCGCCGGCTGGCCGGTGGTGTTGAGCAGGGCGATGACGTACTTGCCGTCCAGCTTGCGCGCCTTGGCGGCTTCGGCGGCGGCGGCGATCTGCTCGGCCGACAGGCCATCGAGCTGCTTCACGTCGTCAACGACGATGTAGGAAGCGTTGACCTCGGCCAGCACGTTCTGGCTGAACCTGGTGCCCAGGTTGGCCAGCTCGGCGTTCATTTCCTTGAGCTTGGCCTTGTCCGCGTCGGACAGCTTGGCGCCGGCGCGCACGAAATTGTCGTGGTACTTCTCGACCAGGCGCAGGCCTTCTGCGTCCAGGCCCAGCTTGGCGCGGTTGTTGTAGAGCGTTTCGATGCGCGAGAACAGCTTGCCGTTGAGGTTGATGGCGTCGCTGTGCGCGGCGAATCTGGCCGAGTATTCGGCCTGCAGCTTCTTGCGCGTGTCGTTGGTGTCCGCGCCGATCAGCGAGAAGAACACGGTGGTGGCGCGGTCGAGGATGGCGCCGCTGTTCTCCAGCGCGATCAGGGTGTTGTCGAAGGTCGGGGCCGCCGGGTTGTTGGCGATGGCCTCCACTTCCTTAAGCTGCTGCGCCATGCCGGCGTCGAAGGCCGGCGCGAAATCGGCGTCCTTGATCCTGTCGAACTGCGGGTAATGCAGCGGCAGCGGACTCTCGGCGAAGAACGGATTGGCCTGCTGGGCGGTCTGGCCGGCCGCGGCGTCCGCGGTCAGGCTGTAGGCCGGCAGGGCAACGCCCAGGGACACGGCGAGGGCGAGAGCAAGGCGGGTGTTCAAGTCGGAAACTCCGGAAAATACTGAACCCGCAGGGTAACCCGGCGGCGGCGGCCGGCGGGTGTGTCGAATGGCAGGGTTGCGGCGGAAAGCCAGCTGTTGCAAACCCGTCGCCGGCGATGGCGTACGCTGGGGCTCCCGCCTGGAGCCCGCCGTGACCGTCGCCACCGATTTCGAGCTGACCGCGCTGGACGGCGCGCCCCTGCCGCTGGCCGCCTACGCCGGCAAGGTGCTGCTGGTGGTCAATACCGCCTCGCGCTGCGGTTTCACCCCGCAGTACGCCGGCCTGGAACGGCTGTGGCGCGAGTACGCCACGCGCGGCCTGGTGGTGCTCGGCTGCCCCTGCGACCAGTTCGGCCACCAGGAGCCGGGCGACGCGGCGGCGATCCAGGCGTTCTGCCGGCTGGATTACGGCGTCAGTTTCCCGATGTCGGCCAAGCTGCAGGTCAACGGCGTCGACGCGCACCCGCTGTGGCGCTGGCTGCAGCGCGAGAAGCGCGGCGCGCTGGGCATCGCCGCGATCAAGTGGAATTTCAGCAAGTTCCTGGTCGGCCGCGATGGGCGGGTGATCGCCCGCTACGCGCCGACCGCGCGCCCGGAATCGCTGGAAGACGATATCCGCGCGGCACTGGGCTGAGTCAGGCCGCCAGTTCCAGCCGGCGGACGTTCTTCAGGTCGACATGCTGGCGGGCCACCCACAGGTCATGGGCGTCCTGCATCGCCAGCCAGCTTTCCGGGCTGCGGCCCAGCGCCTTGGACAGGCGCAGCGCCATTTCCGGACTGATCCGGCTGCTGCCGTTGAGCACCCGGCTGAGGGTGGAGGCGGCGACGCCCAGCTTCTCGGCCAGTTTCCGGCCGCTGATGTCGTTGGGTTCGAGATAGACGCCGGTGATGAACTCACCGGGATGCGGGGGATTGTGCATGCTCATCAGTGGTAGTCCTCATAATCCAGCACGTAGGCATTGTCGCCCTTGAACTCGAAGGTGATGCGCCAGTTGCCATTGACGGCAATGGACCAGCGCCCCTTCATCCCGCCTTTCAGCGGGTGCAGGCGGAACTCGGGGATGTCCAATGTCCTCGATGGTCTGTGCCGTATCGTGCGCGGCCAACTGCAGGCGCAGTCGCCTGGCGTGATTGGCCTGCACGCCGGCGGCGCTTCCCGTCTCGAAGAGTCTGCACGGTCCCTTGTGCCGGAACGACTTGATCATGTGGCCGAGCATGGCATGTTGCGCACCACGCAACATGCTGGCTGGAGGATCCAGCAGGGTGGATCCCCTGCAGGCCTATTTTTCGACGAACGCGCGCTCGAACACGTAGTGCCCCGGCGAGCCGATGCGCGGGGAAACCTCGAAGCCGCGCGCGTCCAGCACGCCGCGCAGGTCGGCCAGCATCTGCGGACTGCCGCAGATCATGAAACGGTCGTTGGCCGGGTCGAACGGCGGCAGGCCGAGGGTCTTCGGCATCTCGCCCGTTTCCATCAGCGTGGTCAGGCGGCCGTGGTTGCGGAACGGTTCGCGGGTGACGGCCGGGTAATACAGCAGCTTGTCGCGGACGATGTCGCCGAGGATCTCGTCCTCGAACAGGCCCTTCTCGAAATAGTCGCGGTAGGCCAGGTCCTGCTCGAAGCGCACGCCGTGGCAGACGATGACCTTCTCGAAGCGTTCGTAGGTTTCCGGGTCCTTGACGATGCTCAGCCACGGCGCCAGGCCGGTGCCGGTGCCCAGCAGGTACAGGTGCCTGCCCGGATGCAGGTCGCTGATCAGCAGCGTGCCGGTGGGCTTCTTGCCGACCAGGATCGTGTCGCCGACCTTCAGGTGCTGCAGGCGCGAGGTGAGCGGGCCGTCCTGCACCTTGATGCTGAAGAAGTGCAGCTGCTCTTCCCAGTTGGCGCTGGCGATGGAGTAGGCGCGCATCAACGGGCGGGCGCCCTCGTTTTCCAGCCCGATCATCACGAACTGGCCGTTCTCGAAGCGGAAACCATTGTCGCGGGTGGTGGAGAAACTGAAGTAGGCGTCCGTCCAGTGGCGGACTTCGAGCACCGTTTCGGTGCCAAAAGCGGAAGACATGCGGCGTTTCGTGTGGGGATTGACCCGCGCATTCTAGCCGATATCCATCAAATGAGATTGAATCTCATCTTTATGGTGGCGGTCAGCGGTAGCCGGCGGCCTGGAGTTCGAACAGTTCGGCGTAGCGCCCGCCCTGGGCCATCAGTTCGGCATGGGTGCCGCTGGCCTCGATGCGGCCGTCGGCCAGCACCAGGATGCGGTCGGCCATGCGCACCGAGGAAAAGCGGTGCGAGATCAGCACCGCGGTGCGCCGGTCGGACAGTTCCTTGAAGCGCTGGAACACCTCGAACTCGGCGCGCGCGTCCAGCGCGGCGGTGGGTTCGTCGAGGATCATCACCTGCGCGTCGCGCATGTAGGCGCGGGCGATGGCGATCTTCTGCCATTGCCCGCCGGACAGGTCCACGCCGGTCTTGAAGCGGCGCCCGATCAGCTGCGCGTAACCGCCCGGCAGGCGCTCGATCACCTCGTCGGCCAGCGCCCGGCGCGCGGCGTCGCGGATGCGCGGCTCGTCGTCCAGCGCCTCCACCAGGCCGACGCCGATGTTCTCGCCGGCCGACAGGTGGTAGCGCACGAAATCCTGGAAGATCACGCCCATGTTGGCGCGCAGGTCGTCCAGGTCGTAGTCGCGCAGGTCGCGCCCGTCGAGCAGGATGCGCCCTTCGTCCGGGTCGTAGAGCCGCGCCAGCAGCTTGACCAGGGTGGTCTTGCCGGCGCCGTTCTCGCCGACCAGGGCGATCACCTCGCCGGCGCGCAGCTGGAAATCGAGATGGCGCACGGCCCAGCGCTCGGCGTCGGGATAGCGGAAGCCTACGTTCTCGAATATGAAGCCCTCGCGGATCGGACGCGGCACCGGCAGCGCGTCCGGACGCGAGCGGATTTCCGGTTCGATGGCGAAGAACGAGAACAGGTCGTCCAGGTACAGCGCCTGCCCGGCGATCTGCGAGAAGCCGGTCAGCAGGCCTTCCAGCAGCTGGCGCAGGCGCAGGAAGCTGCCGGACAGGAAGGTCAGGTCGCCGATGCTGAAATCGCCGCGGATCGTGCGCCAGGCGATGTAGGCGTACGCGGCGTAGTAGCCCAGCGTGCCCAGCGCCGCCAGCAGCGTGCCCCAGAACGCGCGCTTGCGCGCCAGCGTGCGGTTGGCGCGGTAGAAGCGTTCGGCCAGCAGCCGGTAGCGGTCGATCAGGAAGCGGTGGAGGTTGAAGATCTTCACCTCCTTGGCGGTTTCCACGCTGGCGCCGACCTGGCGCAGGTAATCCAGCTGGCGCCGTTCCGGCGTCCAGCTGAAGTTGAGCGAGTAGCCCAGCGTGTTGAAGTGCGATTCGCCGAGGAAGGCCGGCACCAGTGCCACCGCCAGCAGGGCGATCAGCCAGGGCGCGTAGGCGACCAGGCCGGCGGCGAAGCTGATCACGGTGACCACATCCTGCGCCTGGCCGAGCAGCTGGCTCATCAGGTTCATGCGGCCCATGGTCTGGCGCCGCGCGCGGTCGAGCTTGTCCTGCAGCTCCGGGTCTTCGAAATCCTCCAGGTCCAGTTCGGCGGCGTGCTCCATCAGGCGCACGCTGGTGGCGTTGGTGAACAGTTCGGACAGCAGCGTGTCGGCGTAGTTGACCAGCCGTCCCAGCAGGTCCGAGCCGATGGCGATGCCCAGCTCCAGCAGCAGCAGCTCCAGCAGCGTATCGAGGTGGCCGCTGGCCAGCGCCTCGGCCAGCGGCGGCATGGGGCCGGCGCCGGCCAGGCGCACGGCCTCGTCGATGATCAGCTTGCCCACGTACAGCATCGCCACCGGCAGCAGCGCGCGCACCAGGCGCAGGCACAGGCTGGTCAGGGTCAGGCCGGGGCTGGTCTGCCAGATCTGCCGCAGGAACGGCGGCAGGTTGCGCATGGCGTCCATGCGCTCGCGCAGGCTGGGGCGCTTGCCGGTGGCGGAGGCGGGAGCGGACGGCGCGTGCGGCATGCGGGACTCGGGCGGCGGGACCGGATCAGGTTACCGCGTGCCCGCCGGATCAGCCGTTGTCGTCCAGGTCGATGTCGCCCATGCGCGCGTCGCTGGCGCCGTCGGGGTTGTCGCGCACGGGGCGGCCGCGCGGGCCGAAGGAGTCGCTGCCGCTGTCGACGTTGAGGTGGTTGCGTACCTGGCGCCCCCCCTCGATGGCGGCCACCTGCGCTTCCACCTGCCGCTTCGTCGCGGCGTCAGGGACGTCGCCGGACAGGGTGACGCGGCCGTCCTCGACCTGCACCAGCACCTGCGAGGACCTGCCCTGCGCGCCGAGCGTGCGCACCACCTCGTCGCCGATCAATGTGTCGGAACGTTCCGCGGCCATGGCCGTCTCCTGCGGGAAGGGCGTTCCACCATGGCCCAGGCGCCGTGAGCGCCCCGTCACTTCAGCGGCGCGGGCCTTCCGGCGGCGGCGGATCGGAGGACTGCAGCGCCACCGGCAGGTGCCAGCCGAAGTGCATGGCCATCATGCGCAGCCCGAAGCACAGCCCGGCGCCGGCCAGCGCGCAGGGCAGGGCGGGCAGGCCGAGCCAGTAGCCCAGCGCCACCACCGCCGCGCCGGCCAGCGCCGCCACGGCATACAGCTCGGCCTGCAGCACCAGCGGCACCTGCGCCAGCAGCACGTCGCGGGCGATGCCGCCGCCGATGCCGGTGAGCATGCCCAGCGCCGCGGCCATCGGCGGGGCGATGCCGAAGGCCAGCGCCTTCTGCGTGCCGGCCACGGCGAACAGCGCCAGGCCCATCGCGTCGAACATGCGCACCGGGTACTGCAGGCGTTCGATCAGCGGCGCCCAGTAGAAGGTGACGACGCCGGCGGCCAGGGTGATGGCCGGATAGCGCCAGTCGCTGATCGCCGCCACCGGGGTGGCGCCGATCAGCAGGTCGCGGGTGATGCCGCCGGCCAGCGCGGCGGCGAAGGACAGCACCAGCACGCCGAAGACGTCCAGCCGCCGGCGCACCCCCATCGTCGCGCCGGACAGCGCGAAGACGAAGGTGCCGATGAGGTCGAGGATCAGTACCAGGGTTCCCATGCGGCGGTATTGTGCGGCCTGCCGCCGGCGGCGGCCATCGGCGCGGACCTGCGGGAACGCCGCTTCCACGGTGGGAAGCGGCGCCGGGCCGATCAGGGCAGCGGCGGCAGCAGGCCGGCGCCGAGGCGGTTCCAGGCGTTGATGACCGCCACCGCCATGCTCAGGTCGCTGATGCCCTTGGCGTCGAAATGCGGCGCCAGCGCGTCGAACGCGGCCTGCGACGGTGCGCCGTCGGGCAGGCGGGTCAGGGCTTCGGCCCAGCCCAGCGCGGCGCGCTCGCGTTCGTCGAAGAAGCGGCTTTCGTGCCAGGCCGGCAGGGTGTCCAGCTTGCGCGGCTCGATCCCGGCCTTGCGCAGCGAGGTGGCATGCATGTCCATGCAGTAGCCGCAGCCGTTGATCTGCGAGACGCGCAGGAACACCAGTTCCAGCAGGTCGTGCTCCAGCGAAGCCGAATGCACGGCCTGGCTGGTCGCCAGCAGGGCCTTGAACGCGTCGGCGGCCAGGCGGGTGTAGGGAACGCGGGGGGAAGTGCTGCTCATCGTGAGGGGCTCCAGGTGGACGGCCACAGTGGCCGCCTTCATTGCAAGGACGCGCCAGCGTCGCCGGCCGTGACAAGGGCGCGCAGTTTGTGCGGGTTGAGCACGCTGTAGATGCGCGCGATGCGCTCGCCATCAACCACGATGGTGGTGACCGAATGCAGGTGGTCGCCCTCGAAACGCAGGATCGCCGGCTCGCCGTTGACGCTGCCCAGCCGCGCCGGATGGGTGCCGCCGCGGCGCGCGATGGCCCAGAACAGCTGGCCGATGCGTTCGGCGCCGAGCAGCGGCCGGATCGCCGCGGTGACCACGCCGCCGCCATCGGAGATCAGCTGCGCGTTGGCGTGCAGCAGGGCCTGGATGGCGGCGTTGTCGCCCTGCTGCGAGGCTTCCATGAAGCGGGCCAGCAGCCGCCGGTGCTGGCCGGCATCGGCGGCAAAGCGCGGCCGCCCTTCCTGCAGGCGCCGGCGCGCGCGGTGCACCAGCTGGCGGCAGTTGGCTTCGCTGTGGCCGAGCAGGTTGGCGATGACCGCATAGTCGTGGTCGAACGCCTCCTTGAGCAGGAAGGCGGCGCGCTCCTCCGGGCCGAGCTGCTCGAGCAGGGCCAGGAAGGCCAGCGACACGTCCTCGGCCAGGGCGTGGACCTGGGCGGGATCAGGCGCGGGCGGAAGGTCGGCGGCGATGTGCAGCGGTTCGGGAAGCCAGGGGCCCACGTAGTCCAGGCGCTGGCGCGTGGTCGCGCGCAGGCGGTCCAGGCCGAGCCGGGTGGTGGCGGTGACCAGCCAGGCCTCCGGATCGGCGATGGCGGCGGTATCGGCCCCGGCCCAGCGCAGCCAGGCGTCCTGGACCACGTCCTCGGCATCGGCGCGGCTGCCGAGCAGGCGGTATGCCAGCGCCAGCAGGCGCGGGCGGTGGTGCTGGAAGGTGTCGGTCATGTCCATGCGGGAAGGACGCGGCAGCGCGCGCTGGCGTGACAGCGGGAGCCGTTACTTTGCCTCACCGGCCGGCGGCCGCGGACGGTGCGTTGCAGAGCCGCCATGGCCCGCAGGGCGCCCGCCATGGATGGCAGGGCGGACAGGAAACCGCCGGGAGCGGTTTCCAACATCGCGCAGCGATGGCCCGCAGGGCGCCCGCCATGGATGGCAGGGCGTAAAATGCCCGTCTCAACCCCCGCCAGCCCTGAGCAAGCCGTGACATCGATCAAGCAGGAAGACCTCATCCAGTCCATCGCCGACGCGCTGCAGTACATCTCGTACTACCACCCGGCCGACTACATCAAAAACCTTGCCGCCGCCTACGAGCGCGAGGAATCGCCGGCGGCCAAGGAGGCGATGGCGCAGATCTTGATCAATTCGCGCATGTGCGCCGAGGGCCATCGCCCGATCTGCCAGGACACCGGCATCGTCACCGTGTTCCTGGAAATCGGCATGAACGTGCGCTGGGACGACGCCACGATGGGGGTCGAGGACATGGCCAACGAGGGCATCCGCCGCGCCTACGCCTACCCGGACAACAAGCTGCGCGCCTCGGTACTGGCCGACCCGGCCGGCAAGCGCACCAATACGAAGGACAACACCCCGGGCGTGGTCAACGTGAAGGTCGTGCCGGGCGACACCGTCGAGGTGATCGTCGCCGCCAAGGGCGGCGGTTCGGAGGCCAAGAGCAAGTTCGCCATGCTCAACCCGTCCGACTCCATCGTCGACTGGGTGCTCAAGACCGTGCCGACCATGGGCGCGGGCTGGTGCCCGCCGGGCATGCTCGGCATCGGCATCGGTGGCACCGCCGAGAAGGCGATGCTGCTGGCCAAGGAAGCGCTGATGGAGCCGATCGACATCAACGATCTAAAGGCGCGCGGCGCCTCCAACCGCGCCGAGGAGCTGCGCCTGGAGCTGTACGACAAGGTCAACGCGCTGGGCATCGGCGCGCAGGGCCTGGGCGGCCTGACCACGGTGCTGGACATCAAGGTCAAGGACTTCCCGACCCACGCCGCCAACCTGCCGGTGGCGATGATCCCCAACTGCGCCGCCACCCGCCACGCGCACTTCACCCTGGACGGCAGCGGCCCGGTGATGCTGGACCCGCCATCGCTGGAAGACTGGCCGCAGATCACCTACGACGCCTCCAAGGGCACCCGCGTCGACCTGGACACCATCACCCCGGAGGAAGTGGCCAGCTGGAAGCCGGGCCAGACCCTGCTGCTCAACGGCAAGCTGCTGACCGGCCGCGACGCCGCGCACAAGCGCATGGTCGACATGCTCAACAAGGGTGAAGAACTGCCGGTCGACCTGAAGGGCCGCTTCATCTACTACGTCGGCCCGGTCGATCCGGTGCGCGACGAAGTGGTGGGCCCGGCGGGCCCGACCACCGCCACCCGCATGGACAAGTTCACCCGCCAGATCCTGGAACAGACCGGCCTGCTGGGCATGGTCGGCAAGGCCGAGCGCGGCCCCGCGGCGATCGACGCGATCCGCGACAACAAGTCGGCCTACCTGATGGCGGTCGGCGGCTCGGCCTACCTGGTGTCCAAGGCGATCAAGGCCTCGAAGGTCGTCGGCTTCGCCGATCTGGGCATGGAAGCGATCTACGAGTTCACCGTGCAGGACATGCCGGTGACCGTGGCCGTGGACTCCACCGGCGAGTCGGTGCACAAAACCGGCCCGCGCGAATGGCAGGCGCGTATCGGCAAGATTCCGGTGGTCGTGGAATAAGACGCCGCCGCGTCCAGTGTGGCAGCAGGGCAGCCCGGGCGTATGCTCGGGCTGTTTCCATGTGGGGGTGCGGATATGCGTACAGCATTGTGGGCAGGGCTGGTGGGTGTATCGCTGCTGCTGGCGGGGTGTTCCAGCGGCGGGGCCTGGCGCGACGCGCCACGCGACGATCCAGCCGCCTGCGTGAGCTATTGCCAGAAAGCCCATCAACTCTGCAGCGCCAATCCGCGCAGCTATGGCGACTGCGGCGAGGCGAGCCGCGACAACCAGTGCGACAAGATCACCAACCCCGAACTGCGCGGGGCCTGCCAGACCTCGCAGGCGTTCTGCCAGAACCGCTCGGCGGCCGCGGTCTGCGGCGAGAGGTTGAACAACTGCATGTCCAGCTGCAATTAAGGCGGTGCGGCGGCGCCGGGCGCGGGCCGCGGCGGCGGTAAGATATCGCTCCGCCTGCCAGGGAGCATTCCATGTCTGTCGTCCTGTACGGATCGCAAAGCACCGCGTCGCTGGTCGTGCACTGGCTGCTGATCGAGCTGGGCATCGCGCACGAACTGCACCAGCTCGATTTCGAGCGGCGCGAACAGAAATCCCCCGGCTACCTCGCGATCAATCCAGCCGGGCGTGTGCCGACGCTGCTGATCGATGGCCAGGTGCTCACCGAATCGGCGGCCATCGCCATGCACCTGGCCGACCTGCATCCACAGGCCGGGTTCGCGCCGCCTCCCGGCACTCCGGCGCGTGGCGGCTATTACCGCTGGATGTGTTTCTGCGTCTACACGCTGATGCCGGCCTACCGCGCCTGGTTCTACCCGCATGAGCCGGCCGGCGAGGCGGCTGTCGACGCGGTGAAGGAGCGCGCCCGCGTGCAGCTGGAGGCCGCCTGGCAGCAGGTGGCCGATCACCTGCAGGACGAGGGGCCGTACATGCTGGGCGCGCAGGTCTCGGTGGTGGATTTCATGCTGACCATGCTGATGCGCTGGTCGCGCAACATGCCGTGCCCGACCGACGCCTGGCCCGCACTGGCCGCGCATGCGCGGCGGATGAAGGATCGTCCCGCCTTGGCGGAGGTTTACCGCCGCGAGGGCATCGACGACTGGACCTGAGGTACGGCGGGCGTGCCTGCCGCGGGGAGAAGCGGCGGCGCGCCTCCGCAGTTCCGTCAATCCACGTAGTCGTCGAACTTGCGGCCACCCTGGAACGGCATCACGTGCTGCCGCACGATGCCCTTGGGCACGGTCTCCAGCTTCATCACGCCGTACTCCTGCGGCCACTGCGCCTGGTCGCGCGGCAGCTTGAACGTGCCCATCAGCATGTCCACCAGCGGCAGGTGGATGGCGTAGTTCACGTCGATGTATTCCTTCTGCCGGGCGTGGTGCCAGTGGTGGTAGCGCGGCAGCACCACCAGGTATTCCAGCCAGCCGAAGCGGATGCCCAGGTTGGCGTGCGCCAGCACCGCCTGCAGGCCGACCAGGATCACGTAGGCGTTCACCGCCGGCGTGGAGAAGCCCAGCACCAGCAGCGGCAGCAGCACCGCGCTGCGGGTCATCACGATCTCGATGAAATGGATGCGCGAGCCGGCCAGCCAGTCCATGTGCCGGCTGGAATGGTGCACGGCGTGGAAGCGCCACAGCCACGGGACGTTGTGGTACGCGCGGTGCAGCAGCGCCTGCGCCATGTCGGCCACGAACACCGCGATCAGGAACTGCGCCCAGACCGGCAGCGACTGGATCGCCGCCTTCAGCGACGGGAACGCGGCCAGCCCGGCGATGGTCGAGGTGGAGGCGGTGACCAGTATCAGGATGAACTGCACCAGCACGTGGCTCATGAAGAAATAGGCCACGTCGGTGCGCCACCCCGGCCGCAGCGGCGACAGCGCGCGCTTGCCCAGGTAGCGTTCCAGCGGCACGAACACCAGCGCCGAGAAGAACAGCGACAGCACGAACCAGTCCAGCCCCAGCGAGTAGGGCGTCTGGCCGATGGCGTCGAACTGCACGTTGGTGCCGCCCAGCAGTACCGCCAGCGTCGCGCTGCCCACGCCGATCGTGGCGATGCGCTTGTTGCGGTCGCGCAGGATGGCCAGGGTGCCGAGGATGAAGGCGGCGGCCAGCCCGACCAGCAGCAGGTGGCGGGCGAACTGCTCGTTGTAGACCGCGCGAAACTCGCGGCTGGTCAGCAGTTCGGGGAAGTGGAAGCAGGCCACCGCCATCAGGCTCAGCAGCCCCAGCAGCGCGGAGGCGTAGGCGAAGAAGGAACGGTGCGGTCGGGCCATGCGCGGACTTCCTGTCGAAGATCGCCGGATTCTGCCTGTGCGCAAGGAACGGCGACAAGCCCGGCCACGCACGCAGTAGCCCCGTAGGAGCGGCTTCAGCCGCGAAGGGGCTCTACCGACCAAAGCTCCTTTCGCGGCTGAAGCCGCTCCTACCGTGTCGTGGCGCTTACAGCAGCGTGCGCACCGTCTCCGGCGGGCGGCACAGCGCGGTGCCCTTGGGCGTGCGCACGATCGGGCGGTTGATCAGCGCCGGGTGCATCGCCATCGCCTCGATCAGCGCGGCCTCGTCGTCCAGCCTGTCGGCCAGCCCCAGTTCGGCATAGGCCCCTTCCTTGCTGCGTAGCAGGTCGCGCGCGGGGATGCCCATTTCGTCCAGCAGCTGGCGCAGGGTCGCCGGGTCGGGCGGATCGGCCAGGTAGTCGATGACCTCGATGTCGACGCCGGCCTCCTGCAGCAGGGCCAGGGCGCCGCGGGAACTGGAGCAGCGGTTGTTGTGCCAGATCGTTGCTTTCATTGCGTTCAGAACCATTCCAACAGCGAGATGCCCACGCCGACGTAGGTGGCGCGGTGGTTGTAGTCGATCATGCTTTCGCCATAGCCGTCGAACACTTGGACGTGCCCGCGCAGCAGCCGGTTGAGCGGGAAACCATAGTCCACCTGCACCGAACCGTGCGAGCGGTCGCCGCCGCGCAGCGAGTGGCGCGCGGTCACCGAGAACTCGTGCCCGTTGCGGTTGTAGACCAGGGTGGCGTCGCCGCGGCCGGTGAAATCCTCGATGTCCGGGTTGTTGTCGTCCCGGCCGTTCTCGGGGATGCGGTACCAGGGGCGCAGCATGATCGCCCAGTTGTCGCGGTCCAGGCCGACATTGAGGATCACCCGGTTCCAGCTGCGCGACAGCGGGTCGCTGCGGCCGTTGGACTGGTGGTTGAGGCTGATGCCGGTCATGCGCCCGTTCCAGCCGAACAGCGAATAGCCGTTGCGGAAGACGAGCATGGCCTCCGGCTCGTAGTTGGTTTCGCGGAACGGGCGCGAGATTTCGCTGTTGTAGGCCTGCCAGTGCGAACTCTGGGTATAGCCGACCCAGATGTCGCCGTTGTCGCCGAACAGGTTCTCGGCGACCTTGGTCTTGAAGCTGAGCTGGAACTTCAGCTCGGTGTTGTCCAGTTCCTCGGCCTCGGTGACGGTATTGGCCGGGTTGGGCGAATGCGGCATCCGGTTCGGCTTGCTGCTCCAGAACGCGGGCAGCAGGTACACCGGCTTGTAGGCGCGCAGCTGGAACAGGCCCAGCTTGGAATCCTTGGCCAGCTCCCAGCGGCTGTCCAGCATCGAGCCGCGGCCGGCGTTGGCCACCGCCGAGGCGAGATCGTCGTGGGCGAAAAGCTCGTTGCGCGGCGGCAGCGGCTGGTCCAGCTCCCTGGCGCTGGCCTTGGCCTCCTTGAGCGTCTGCTGCGCGGCGCTGGCGGCGGCATCCGCGGCCCGGGTATCGGCCGGCGACCGGCCCAGGGCGCGGTCATAGCAGCTCAGCCGGGCGGCATCCGAATCCAGCGCGAAGCAGGCCTCGGGCGAGGCCGGCGTGGTGACGGACTCCTGCGCCAGGGCGGCGGCGGAGCAGCCGGACAGGGCGATCAGCAGGACGGGGCGGGCGCGGGAGGTAGGCATGCGGGGTCGGTCCATCCGGACAAGGGGGAGGAGAGGGGCCCTGCATCCAGGGCGTGGTCCATCGGCGCGATTGTCGGTCATCGTCGTGTGCAGCGGGAGTCAGGGCCGCGCTGGCCGGTTCAGACGAACCAGGCCAGGGCGAACACGCCCAGCATCGCCACCGCCAGTCCGAGCTTGAGCGCCACGCCCAGCACGATGCCCAGCCAGGTGCCGATGCCGATTTTGGTCGCCCGGCCCAGCTGGCGACTGTGTACGTACTCGCCGAGCAGCGCTCCCAGGAAAGGGCCAGCGAACAGGCCGATGGGCATGAAGAACAGCCCGGCCACGGTTCCCACCAGCGACCCCACCAGCGCCAGCCGGCTGGCGCCGAGCCGTTGCGCGCCAAGCGTGGTGGACAGTACGTCGACCACGATGGAGATCGCGGTCAGCGCCCCCAGCACCACCAGCGGCAGCCAGCCCACGCGGGCGAAGCCGTCGGTCCAGGCCGCGACCAGCAGGCCGGCGAACACCAGCGGAATCCCGGGCAGCGCCGGGAGCACCACGCCGGCGATGCCGACGATCACCAGCAGGGCCGCTAGCAGATACAGTATGAATGAATAGTCCATGCGGGGGCGTTCGGGGTGTCCAAAAGGGGTTGACAAGATTGGCTTTAGCCGATTGATTTTTGGTTATGGTCGGGTTAAGTTTCAGCCGCTGAGCTTGGCAAGGTCACCGTGAATCGTGGCCTGATGGGTAGATCGCATGATTTGCTGCATCGTTACACCTCGCTTCCTCCTTGCAGTCAGCCGCCTCCAGGGGCGTATCCATCAAACGAGAGAGCAACAGGGAGTTAGTCGAGATGTCCGATCGCGAAACCGGCATTGTCAAGTGGTTCAATGACGCCAAGGGCTTCGGCTTCATCAGCCGCGAGAATGGCGAAGACGTGTTTGTGCACTTCCGCGCCATCCAGACCCAGGGCTTCAAGAGCCTGAAGGAAGGCCAGAAGGTCACCTTCACCGTGGTTCAGGGGCAGAAGGGCCTGCAGGCTGACGCCGTGCAGCCGGTCTGAGACCACCCCGCGCAGTTGCAGAAAGAAAAGGCCCGCACAAGCGGGCCTTTTCCATTCCGCGGCCGGGCGTGAAGCCGGTCAGCGCAGCACCACGCGGCCGTTGACCACGCGCACGTAGGTATTCTCGCGCACGCCGCCAAGGTCCTTCTGGTTGACCACGATCACGCGGCCATCGTCCATGCGCACCTGGATGTCGTACGAGTTGCCGGTGACGTTCTGCTGGATCTTGTTGCCGGCCAGCGCGCCGGCGGCCGCGCCGGCGGCGGCGGAAATGTTCTGGTTGCCCTTGCTGCCGCCGGTGTGGCTGGAGATCTCGTGCCCGGCCACGGCGCCGACGATGCCGCCGAGGATGGCGCCCGTCGCCGACGGCGCGGTGCGGCCCGAGGCCACCGTGTCGATGCGGGTGACAATGCCGCAGTCGGCGCAACGCGTGTTGTTGTAGCCGCCGCTGTTGTAACCGCCATCGTTGTAGCCGCCGCCATAACCGCCGCCGTATCCCGGGGAAGTAGCGCAGCCGGCCAATGCCAGGCTGGCGATGGCGCCCGCCGCGATCAACTGGATCTTCATGGTGATTCTCCTTGCCTGAGGGATAGCGGGTATGGCCATACCCGGCAGGGTGAATCCTCCCGTTTCACGCGTGAATGGAGAGCCAACCACGCGTGAAACGCAGGTCGATTCAGCGGAAATCCTGGTGGCAGGCCTTGCAGTCGTTTCCAAGCTGTTCAGTGACCGCGGCCAGCGCGGTGCAGTCGGCCGGTGCCGCGGCCAGCGCGTCGTTCAAGGTGGCGCGGAAGCGGCTGGCGTGCTGCTGGAAGCGGGGATCGTCGCGCAGGCCGGCGAAGGCCAGGTCCAGGTCGTTGGACAGGGCGCGCAGGGTCTGCAGGCGCGGCGTGGTGTCGTTGACCGTGCAGCGGTTCTGCTTGCGGCTGTCGTTGAGCATCTGCGACTGGCGCGCCATCACGTGCATCAGGCTGCCGGGGAACGGATCCTGCCGCGCCTGGATGGCGCGCATGGCCATGACGGTGGCGACGATGCCCACCAGCAGGCCGGCGATCAGCACGAACAGGTAGCGGGATGCGTTGGACTGGGTACGGCTGGGTTCGGTCATGGCCCGGGCTCCTTAGGGATGCGGCGATGGTACGACGCGCAGCGCGTTTCCGGCCACGGTTAAAATGCGCGCATGAAAGAACAACTGCGCGAACGTTTCGCCGGCATCGACCGGCTGTATGGCGCCGGCTCGATCGAGCGGCTGTCCGGCTGCCGGGTCGCGGTGGTGGGCATGGGCGGCGTGGGCTCGTGGGTGGCCGAGGCGCTGGTGCGTTCGGCGGTCGGGCATCTGGTCCTGATCGATGCCGACGATATCTGCGTGTCCAACACCAACCGGCAGCTGCCGGCGCTGGCCGGCCAGTACGGGCGCAACAAGGCGGTGGCCATGGCCGAGCGCTGCCGCGCGATCAATCCCGATGCCGGAATCGAGGCCGTGGAGGCTTTCCTGACCGGCGCCAACATGGCCGAACTGCTGGACCGCGGCTTCGACCTGGTCGTCGATGCCTGCGACAGCTTCCGGGTGAAAGTCGAAACCATCGCCTGGTGCCGCCGCCGCAAGCTGCCGCTGATCACGGTGGGCGCGGCGGGCGGGCGTACCGATCCGACCCTGGTGCGGGTGCGCGACGTATCGCGCACCGAGCACGATGCGATGCTGGCGCTGATCCGCAAGAAGCTGCGCGGCGAATTCAACTTCCCCAAGAACCCGCAGCGCTACTTCGGCGTGCCGGCGGTGTATTCGCTGGAGAACGTGAAGTACCCGCAGGCCGACGGCAGCGTCTGCGGGCTGCGGCCCAATCTGGGCGCCGATGCGGCGCTCAAGCTCGATTGCGGGGCTGGGCTGGGCGCGGCCACGCATATCACCGGCGCATTCGCCTTCGCCGCTGTCGGCAAGGCGCTGGAAATGCTGCTCAAGCCGAAGGCGCGCTGAGCGCGTCTTTTCCCATGGGTGCGGGGCTTGTCCCGCACGGAGGCTTTCCGTGGTGGCCCCGCAAGGCTGCCTGCATCGGTACAGCCCTCGCCGCGACTGAAGTCGCTCCTACAGGGGCGGCGAGGCCGGCAGGTCGAACAGGCGCCGCGCGTTCGCGGTGGTCTGCGCCGCCACCTCTTCCACCGGTTGTCCGCGCAGCCCGGCGATGGCCGCGGCGATGGCGGGCAGGCGCGCCGGTTCGTTGCGCTGGCCGCGGATGCCGGCATCGGGCTGGTCCGGTGCGTCGGTTTCCAGCAGCAGGAATTCCAGCGGCATCGTCGCCACCAGCGTGCGCAGGCGGTTGGCGCGGGGGTAGGTGACCGGCCCGCCCAGTCCAACCAGGAAGCCCAGGTCCCACAGCTGCCGGGCCTGCTCCGGACTGCCGGAAAAACTGTGCACCACGCCGCGCAGGCCGCCGACGCGGCGCAGGGTCTGGATCACTTCCTCCACCGCGCGGCGGGCATGCACGATGACCGGCAGGTCGAACTCCCGCGCCAGTTGCAACTGGCCGTCGAAGTACTGGCGCTGGGTGGCGGCATCCAGGCCGTCCACGAAGAAATCCAGCCCGCATTCGCCGACCGCGCAGGGGCGTTCGCGCTCCAGCCAGGCGCGCAGTTCGTCCAGATGCGCGGGCCGATGATCGGCCAGGAACATCGGGTGCAGGCCATAGGCCGGATGCAGCGTGGCGTCGCTGGCGCAGGCCTGGCGCAGGCCCGGCCAGCTCGCGGAGGTTATCGCCGGAACCACCATCGCCGCCACGCCCGCGGCCCTGGCGCGGGCAACCATGGCATCGCGGTCGCGATCGAATTCGGACGCGTCCAGGTGGCAATGGCTGTCTACCAGTTGCATGGATCAGCGCTTGCGCGGCAGCGCCGGAGGCTCGGCGGCGGCAACCGGGTCCTTGCGGCGTTTCCAGTTGGCCAGCAGCAGGGTACCCAGGCCGAACAGGATCTCGTCGATGAACGGGACCGGATCGGGCAGCAGCATGCTCAGCGCGAACAGGGCCGCGGTGATCTTGAACAGCGTGGGATAACGCAACCGGCGGGCCCATTCCATGAAGGGCAGCAGCACGGGACTGGACATGGCAGATTCCTGGAGGCGACGGGATGTCGACAGGCTCCCATATTGCGGCAGGCGGCCGGCATTGCGACAGGAGGGGGCGGCGGGGGATGCCTTCGTTCAGCTTTGCCGTGCTGGAATTGCGCCAGTCAACACGCGGGCGACCCGCACGGAGCAGACGATGAAGAGCAATACGACTACCGTTCTGGTGGCTGCCGGAGCCCTGCTGGTAGGCGGCATCGCCACCGCGGCGTTCATGAGCGGCCGCGACACGGGCGCCTCGCTGTCCCCGGCGCAGCACGGGCAGCCGGCGCTGGATACCACCCCGCTGGCCGACGACGCCGCGGCCGGCAACGCGGTCGCCCCGCGCGAGGCGACGCTCGAATACGCCGACGTGCTCAAGGTCGCGCCGGTCAACCGCAGCGAACCGGCCTATGCCACCGTGATCGGCACCGAACCGGTACGCGAAACGTCGACCACGACGGTGCCGCGCGAGGTGTGTGAAGACGTGGTGGTGCAGGAACGCCTGCCCGAGCGCGATGGCAACGTCGGCGGCACGGTTGCCGGCGCGGTCATCGGCGGCCTGCTCGGCAACCAGGTGGGCAAGGGCAATGGCCGCAAGGCCGCGACCGCGGCTGGCGCCGTGGCTGGCGGCGTGATCGGCAACCAGGTCGACAAGCGCCACGTCGGCGGTCGTGTGGTGCAGCGCACCGAGCGCCAGTGCCACACCGAGCAGACCGCGTCGGAGTCCTCGCGCGTCACCGGCTACAACGTCACCTACCGCAAGGCCGACGGCAGCACCGGCACCATGCGCATGGACAAGCAGCCGGGCAACCGCGTCGCCTTGGGCAACGCCAGCCGGACCGTCGGTTACGACGTCACGTATCGCTTCAACGGCCAGGAGAAGACGGTGCGCATGGACGACAAGCCGGCCAGCGACCGCCTGCCGGTCATAGATGGCCAGGTCGTGACGCAGACGGCGGCCGTGGATACGGACAGCAACCGCCAGTAATGCATGCCCCTCTCCCACCGGGAGAGGGGTTGGGGTGAGGGAAGGGCCGAAGCCCCTCCACGCTAGGCCGCCAGCTCCCCCTCAGCAGCACGCCAAAACCAGCACAAAAGAAGAAGCCCCGATTTTCCAACCGGGGCTTCTTCTTTTCCAGCGACAGGAACGTCGCTTACGCGCCGGCCTTGCTCTTGGCCAGGCGCAGCCAGGTGTCGACCACGGTGTCCGGGTTCAGCGACACCGATTCGATGCCTTCCTGCATCAGCCACTCGGCCAGGTCCGGGTGGTCGGACGGGCCCTGGCCGCAGATGCCGACGTACTTGCCCTTGGCGCGGGCGGCCTTGATCGCCATCGACAGCAGCTTCTTCACCGCCGGGTTCCGCTCGTCGAACAGGTGGGCGACGATCGAGGAATCGCGGTCCAGGCCGAGCGAGAGCTGGGTCAGGTCGTTGGAGCCGATGGAGAAGCCGTCGAAGATGTCCAGGAACTCGTCGGCGAGCAGCGCGTTGGACGGCACTTCGCACATCATGATGATCTTCAGGCCGTTCTCGCCCTGCTTCAGGCCGTTGGCGGCGAGCACTTCCACCACCTTGCGGCCTTCTTCCAGGGTGCGCACGAACGGGATCATGACCCACAGGTTGTCCAGGCCCATCTCGTTGCGCACGCGCAGCACGGCCTGGCATTCCAGTGCGAACGCCTTGGAGAACGACGGGTCGACGTAACGGCTGGCGCCGCGGAAGCCGATCATCGGGTTCTCTTCGTGCGGCTCGTAGTTGCCGCCGCCGATCAGGTTGGCGTACTCGTTGGACTTGAAGTCCGACAGGCGCACGATCACCGGGTTCGGCGCGACCGAGGCGGTGAGGGTGGCGATGCCCTCGGCCAGGCGGTCCACGTAGAAGCTCACCGGGTCCTTGTAGCCGGCGATCTTCTCGTCGATCTTCTTCTTCGTCGCCGCGTCCTGGCGGTCGTACTCCAGCAGCGCGTTGGGGTGCACGCCGATGTGGCTGGCGATGATCATTTCCAGCCGCGCCAGGCCGATGCCGGCGTTCGGCAGCTGGCCGAAATCGAAGGCGCGCTCCGGGTTGGCCACGTTCATCATGATCTTCAGCGGCGCCGGCGGCATGTTGCCCAGGTCGGTGGTCGCGCGCTCGAAGCCCAGCTTGCCTTCATAGATGAAGCCGGTATCGCCCTCGGCGCAGCTGACGGTGACCAGCTGGCCGTCCTCGATGACCTGGGTGGCGTTGCCCGAGCCGACCACGGCCGGCACGCCCAGTTCGCGGGCGATGATCGCCGCGTGGCAGGTGCGGCCGCCGCGGTTGGTGACGATGGCCGAGGCGCGCTTCATCACCGGCTCCCAGTCGGGGTCGGTCATGTCGGCGATCAGCACGTCGCCCGGCTGCACGCGGTTCATGTCGTCCAGGGTCCTGACCACGCGGGCCACGCCGGCGCCGATCTTGGCGCCGACGGCGCGGCCTTCGGCCAGCACGGTGCCACCCTTCTCGGTCAGCGCGAAGCGCTCGATCTGGGTGGCGTGGCTGCGCGACTTCACCGTC
>Ga0206117_100863_pt1 | contig 21287 bp, 19 predicted proteins | sample 3A5Ametagenome_FD_177997 | JGI IMG/M metagenome (GOLD analysis project Ga0206117, IMG submission 177997) | Enriched microbial communities from leaf-cutter ant dump, University of Wisconsin, Madison, United States - 3A5A | ecosystem: Environmental > Terrestrial > Nest > Insects nest > Nest dump... | reverse complement strand
CAGGCGGTCGCCGAAACGGTGCCCCATGACGTCGTTGGTAGCGCTGAAATCGTCGATGTCCGCCAGCGCGAGCATGTGCCCCCGCGTGCCCTGGCTCAGGCACTCGTCCACCTGCTCAACGAAATGGGCCCGGTTGGGCAGCATCACCAGGGGGTCATGGTATGCCGACAGGCGCAGGCGCTCCATCAGTGCCCGGTGGCGCAGCAATGCGCGCAGATGGGCAGAGAAAACGTCCAGTAGCTGTAGGTCGGGCGGGCCTTGAAACCCTGGCGCGTCGACGAAGACGACCATGTTTTCCTGCCAGTCCAGCGGCGTATCTCCGCCGCCGGCGTACAACGCGAGGGCGCCCCCCTCCCGCGCGGGGGAGCCCTGATCCAGCACCTGGTGGATTAGCCGGGCGGCGCGGGAATCGGCCAGATGCTGCACAGGACTGCCCTGCAGCCCGGCGAACCGGCCCACGGCACCCAATACGCGGTATTCTCCGGGCGGCTGCGCACTGCGCATACATGCCATGCCTTCGACGGGCAGTTCCAGCAGGGCCGCCAGCTGCGCGACAACGCTCTCCGCGAACGCTTGCGGGCTCGCCTTTTCCAGGAGGGATACGCTGGAACGCGCGATCAACTCCAAACCCCTACGGTGGGCTTCTGCCTGGGCAGACCCGTCCAACATGGGTACGTGCATGAAACGCTCTATGCGTGCGGAATACCGTGGGAGGGTGATCGTGCACGCACTACCCGGTTGCGCCCACCCCGCTTGGCCACGTACAACGCTTCGTCTGCAAGGCCGTAGGCGTCGTCAAACTTGCCGCCACGCGGCATCCAACTCACGCCAAAGCTTGCGGTGACCTGGCTGCCGTCCGGCAGGCCGAACGCATGTGCCTCAATGGCCCGGCGGGCCGACTCGGCCATGTCCCCGCAAGCGAATCCGTCCTGCTCCGTGAGCAGCACGGTGAACTCCTCACCGCCCACGCGTCCGATGTGTGCCGTGGAAGGTACGACCTCCTCGAGACAGGCCACCACGCCGCGGATCACCCTGTCGCCCATGGGGTGGCCGAAGCTATCGTTTACTCGCTTGAAGTGGTCGATGTCCAGCACGATCAGCGCCAGGCTGCCGGTCGCGAAGTGGCAGTTGACCAGGTCGATGATGGCGGCGCGGTTGAGCACGCCCGTCAGCGGGTCGTGCGTCGCGCGGTACTGCAGCTGATCAGCCAGGTCCTGCAGTCGCTGGTTCAGCTGGGTCATCTCCAGCTCCGCGCGGTCGCTGCGGCGCACGAGCCTGCGTGTTTCCCGCAGGAGTCTTTCATAGGCGCCCAGCAGATCTCCCAGCGCCTCGCGGCAGGATATCGCGCCGTAGGCCGCGTCGGCATCATAGGCAGCACGGGCCGCCTGTAGCGCGCGATTCTCGGATTCGAAGAGGTCTGGCGGCGAAGTGGCGCTGCTGTCCATTCAGGCCGACCTCACAGCATGGTTCGTGAATTCGATGGCTGGAAAATCGTCGCTGAGCTCTTGGCCGAATTCGAGGATGGTGTCGTCTTCCTCGTCGTGGTACCAGTTGAGCTGCACCTGATTGCCCGCCTCAGCGGCGCCATTGAGCGCCTCGATGCTGTTGAACAACATTTTCGTGCTGGAACTGTTGAAATAGGCTAGCGCGATGTTGACCACGATCCGGCGGCCGCTTTGCTGGGCGAGGTACTCCTTCAGCTGGGCGATGATGGGGCCATAGAAGGCGGCGGCGTTCTCGGGATAGGACTCGCCCCGCAGGCTCAGCGTGTGCACGTCGAACTTGAAGTCGACTTCCGGGGAACTGGGGGTCGGTGCAATGTAGAGGTTGTCCATGCGTGATCTTCGTTCATTGCGAAGGCGCGATTCAGATCGCCGCCTTCAGGTAGAAAACGGGAGACTCGCCAGCGCTTCGCGCCGTGTCGAAATCGAACTCCAGGGGCTCGCGGGCGTCGCGGGCGACGGTGAGAAATCCCATACCGGCGCCCTTGCTGCCCTCGGGTGCTGCGTCTTCGCGCAGTGTGCGGCGATACGCCTGTCTGATCTCGTCCAGGGTCATGCTGCGTAGTTTCTCCAGCTTCAGCCGCAGCTCGACCGCCATGCGGGGCTCGATGGGATTGGCACATAGCAGCAGGAAGCGGCCGTCGGCCTCCTGACGGATGCATACCGATCCGTGGCGCAGTTCGCCGCCCGCCGGACTTGGCGGCGCCAGCGTGTCGGCCGAGTAGTGGATGATGTTCTGCGCCATCTCGATGAAGGAGGAGAACAGCTTGCGCCGCGTGGGGCCGGGCACGCCAGCTACCTCCAGCTGCAGGTTCACGGCATCGGCCATGGCGGCCACGATGTGCTGCGAGAAGTAGCCCACGTAGTAGAAGATGACCTGGTGCTCCCGGGCCACGCTGAAGAAGGAACCGTACTTTTCGGCGATCAATGGGGAGGGCATGGGCTGCGCTCTATGTGCGGAAGCAGAGAAAAGTCACGTCGTCGCGGCGACCGTGCTCACCCTGCCAGGCGTGAAGACCGTCCGCCATTCCTCGGTTCACGCCGGACGGCCCCTCGCCGCGATGGCGCAGCAGCACCTCGCTGATGCGCCGCTTGCCCAGGGCAATGGCACGCGGCCCACCCACTTGATCGATCAGGCCGTCCGTCGTGACGAACACCAGGCAGCCGGGCGGCAGGTCGAGCACCTGGTTGCGCCAGACGTAGTTCAGGTCGCTGTCCACGTAGCCAACACCCTGGCGATCACCATCGACAATTTCCACCGAGCCGGCATCCGGGCGCAACAGGAAGAGCGAGAGGCGCGCCCCTGCAAAGACCAGCCTCCCGCCGGAGTTCGCGGGCGCGAACCAGAAGCAGGCGGCGTCCATGCCATCATCTGAACCGGGTGTCTCGTCCTTCCCGTCCAACTGGCCCAGTGTTTGCTTGATGCTGCGATTGACGCTGGCCAGCAGGCGGGCGGGGTCCTGCGCTCCATGCTGCTCGATGGCCTGCCCCAGGCTTGTGGAGGCAATCAGCGTCATGAACGCCCCGGGAACGCCATGCCCCGTGCAGTCGGCCACGGTGCCGAACCAGCCGCCGGTGCCGGTGCTGAACTGGTAAAAATCACCGCCCACGACGTCGCGCGGTTCCCAGACCAGGTCGGCGCCCGGGCAGGCATGCACCAGGGTCTCACGGGAGGTACGCAGAGTGGATTGCTGGATCACGCTGGCGTACTCGATGCTGTGCATGATCTGGCGATTTCGCGACGCCTGCATGTCCGCTACCACACGCATGAGCTGGAGGCCGTTGCCTACGCCGGCGAACTCGCCGGCACGGGTGATGATGAAGCCATCGTGCAGAGCCTTCTCGCCGTACTCTACGGTTTTGAGAGTCAACGCATCAATGTCCATCGCAGCATCGACGACAAGCGGCTCCTTGTCCATGAACGCAATGCAGCTCTTGCGCCCATAGAGCTCCATGCGGAACTGCTTGCTCATCTGCGACAGGAAGATATTTCGGTTGATCAGGCCAATAGGCTGCTTGCCTTCCACTACGGGAAGACTCACGAGGTCACGGTGCCGCCCGAACATCTCCATGACTTCCTCGTTCGTCTGGTCGGGAGTCATGCACGGCACGCTGTTGTTCAGATCCGCTGCGCTAGGCGGGCGAAAGCGCGGCCGAGAGTCGGCCAGGTACTCACGGGGATCGGACATGCCATGCTGTGTCGAAAGTGACTGTTTCTAAATGTTATCCATGAAATATTTCTCTTTGATGACCATTCGGCAGGCAGGTAGCGCAGAGGATGAATCTCGAAAGGCGCAGCACATCCGTTGCCACGACCAGCGCTTCGGCCCCTTGAGGCCATCGATGCCAGCGCTGAGACCGTCCTGCGCCGCGCATCCTCAGTGCATGAACCACGCCGAAGTGGGTTCGCTCCACCTGGAAAGCTGAAAAAAGCTTCCTGCGGTGGTAAGGATAGGGTTTAGAACCAATGCTGGCGATCTGGAAATATCAGATGCCACGCGGCCGCTGAAGAAACGCCGGGATGTCTTGCGCCTCAATAGGCCGGGAGATGTAGTAGCCCTGCACAGCATCGCAGCCATGAACCTTGAGCAAATCGAAAACCTCTGCAGTTTCAACCCCCTCTGCGAGAAGGCGATATCCCAATGAATGCCCCATTTGGATCAATGCGATGACGAGTTTGAGGGCTCTCTCGTCGGACGCTATCGGCTTGATCAGCGTCTGATCGAGTTTTAGCAACTGGACTGGCAGGGAATGCAGGCATGAGAGGTTGCTGTAACCTATTCCGAAGTCGTCCAGAGACACGCCGATATCCATCGCCCGAATGGCGTCAAGAGCCAGCGCCGTCAAGGTTCCGGTCATCACCGCATTTTCAGTGCACTCTATGTGAAGACTGCTGGGATGCACCTGATGGAGTGCGCATGCATTGCGCAGCATCTTCAGAAACATCGGATGCTCGAGATTGCGCGATGAGACGTTGACTGCTACTGTCAATTCAATGCCCTGCGAGCGCCAATGCGACTGCTGCTCCAGCGCCTTGTGCAGTATCCATTCGGTGAAGTCCTGGATCAACGTTGTTCGCTCCATCAGCCCGACAAACTCGGTGGGCGATACGTCGCCATGCTGAGGGTGCCGCCACCTTGCCAAGGCCTCCACACCCGAGATCCTCCCGGTGTGCAAGTTCATTTTTGGTTGATAGACAAGGCGGAACTCACCTTCCGCGAGGCTTCGTGGAATTGCACGCAATATTGAAAATGCGCGCTGATGCGGTTCATCGAATTCAGGGGAATACGAGACCCATGGACGTTGTTCGGCATCTGCCTGGAAAAGGGCTGTGGTCGCCTTTCTCAGGACATCAGACACTTCAGCCGGCGAGTGATGAAACCTCACGAGTCCGGCTTTCACGTCCAGTTGAACCGAGATGCCTCCGGGCGTTATGAAAGGCTCGCTCATTTGCGATAGAAGCCGAGCCGCCCAGTCGTGGTGGTCCATGACTGCATCGTCCCGCAGTACAACGGCGAAGCGGGTCTCTCCCACGTGGTAAAGGTGCGAGTTACCAGTCAGTGAAGTGACGAGTGTGGAGGCGATGGTGCGCAGAACGGCTTCCAGGGGGGATATGCCGACCGCACGCACTGCCGATTGCACCTGCGCATTGCTCATCACATCAATGAGCACGAGCGTGGCCGTGCTGCCTGGCACGGCTTCGCAGGCCTGCAGCAAGTCCTCGGCGAGTTGCGCGCGGTTCGGCAGGCGGGTAACGTCATTGATCCGTCCCGCCATCTGATGCAAATCGATCTGCGCCATCACAAGACCTGCAAGGTCCCTCAGCAACCGGGTCTCATGCTCGCCGAAGCTGCGGCGCTTTGAATCGATGATGCACAAGCTCCCAAGAGCATGACCTGATGGCAGCAACAGAGGCACGCCCGCATAGAACCGGATCCGCGGAGATCCCGTCACCAACGGGTTGCACGCAAAGCGCGGGTCGTCCAGCGCGTTCTCCACGATCAACGCATCCGGCGCTTCAATCGTGTGGGTACAGAACGAGTCGCTGCGGTCCGTCTCCTGGATTTCGAGCCCGACTTGCGATTTGAACCACTGCCTTTTCTCTGCAACGATGGAAATGGCGGCGATCGGAACATGGAAAAGCGTGGCAGCCAGCCTTGTGATCCGATCAAATGATTCGCTGGCTTTCGTATCGAGCAGCCCAGTGGAGCGGACAAAGAACAGCCGCTCCTGCTCACGGGCGTCCCCTGGCAGGGCAGTTCTCCCATCGCTATCGTTGGCCTTTGGCATGGGGAAACCTCATATTCAATAGCGTTCAGATCGTACCGGGCAGCAACGTGGCCGGGCTGCAGCGTCCCTCGAGATCGGCCGCTTGAATGGGTAGCGCCAAGCGGGCCAATCCGGGGATCCAGCATTCCGGATTGCGTAGGTTACTTGATCGAAAGCGAAGCTGACGGCGAGGTGTCAGAGACCAGTGCGGACACCTGGACATGCTGCAAGCGGAGGCAGTGGGTAATGCGATCTGCACCAATCTGCAGTGTGGTAGCGCGCCGTTGACCAGCCCCACCACTTTGCGCGGTATCGGTACAGCGCAACTCATGGTGGATGAGCTCCAGGCGGTACGGGCAGTGCGGCCTGCAGGCAGAAATGGCGGCCTGATAAAGTGTCCAGCCAAAGATCGTGGGGACTTATTTGCTTCCCGCATTTCCCTCTGCAGTCTCCAAGGAAAAGCGCCATGAGCAACGAAGCGCTAAGCCAGTGCGCCTACTACAGCACCCTTGCCAACGGCTATGGGGCCTCCTGCGTGGGTGCCATCATCAAGGTCGCCCGCGCCTTCAATGCTGCGCATGGGATCACCGGCGTGCTCCTGTTCGATGGCGAACGATTTTTTCAGTACATCGAGGGAGAGCCTGCAACGCTCGACGCGCTTGTGAAACGCATCCGCCAGGACGTTCGGCACAAAGAGATGACCATCCTGCTACACAGTCCCCTTTACGGAGGCAGGCATTATCCGAGTTGGTCCATGGCCTACTCCGATGCGAACGAGGATGCCATCATTGACCAAATGATCGACGACAAGCGACGTGACCCGCTGGCGCTGCTCAAGGACAGGCACTGGATGCTGGATGTTGGCTGAACCGATGCCCAGAGCATGGGACAAGCGCTCGGTCCGGAATGCCGAGATCACTGACTAACGCTGTACTGACCTGTCCGATCTCTCTGACATTGATATCCAGGAGGATGGCTCCCGTGATCCGCCTGGATTCTTCGAGCCACCCAGCCAGGCAAGCGAACCCGTGCACATTCAAGCATCCATCGCGCAACGCGCCGTTGAAGGCTCCGACGAAGCTGTTGTCCGCGGGCTTTCCAGGTCGGCTGAAGTCCAGCTGCGCGCCATGGTCCTTGCGACGTTTGCAGCAAGGCGTGCTTCTCGACATCCGGGCCATCCGCCACTGGTGCCCGCACCAACTCGGCCTTCCGGGTGCCTGTTCCCATTACGGTACCTCCGCTTCAAAGATACCGCGAAGACAGGCACCATAAATGCCGGAGACTCACGGGACAGAACTCCAATGCTTACTCACTGATGTCCCATGGCCTCATCTTGAGTCTGCATGAAATCCAGCATGGCGCGGTTAAAGGCGTCCGACTGCTCCGTCTGTGGCCAGTGTCCGCAGTGCGGCAGAAACAGGAACTGCGCGTCGGAAAAGCGCGCCATCGCGGCAACCCCGATTTCATGCGGCAGGCTGTTGTCGTTCAAACCCCAGACCATCAGCGTGGGAATGTCCAGCACCGCGTCGCGCACGCCATCCTGGACGAATTGACGGGACGCGGCCAACCGCTCCCGGTAGGACTGCCAGTTGGCTCCCTGCAGCATGGACAGACGAAGCCGAACGATGTCATCGGTGACCTGCGCCGGTTGATGGAAGGTGTTGAGACACACCGCGCGTACGCTGTCAAAAGTCTGTTCTATGCCGGCCAAGCGCGTGCGATGGGTGGCGAGGCGCCCGGCAATGGAGGCCGGCATATCGAAGAAGGGAAAGGGAGCCGCCAGGGTGAGCGACCGGACGCGATCCCCCGCTTCGCCGCGCAGGACGATCAGGGAGGCCAGCAGGCCACCAATGGAATTGCCCACCAGATGTACCGGTCCTGGTGCCAACTCCTTGACCGTCGCCACGGCGTGGCGATAGCGGAATTCGATGGAATGGTCGCCCGCAGGTGCACTGTGCCCGAAACCAGGCTGGTCGTAGGCAATGACTTCATAGCCCGCGTCCACCAGGGGCTGGACATTTCTGAACCAGTTCAGGTCGCTGCAAGCGCCGGGAGCGCCGCCGTGCATGAGAACGGCAACGGGCTTGGCCATGGTGGACACCTGGGATGACCTGAGCCGGTAGTAGGCGGTCTCGATGCCGAGAACGTTGACCGTCTGGCGGGGAGTCTGGATGCCGATGGCCATGCCGTTTTCCTTTACAGCACCCACAGCGCCTGATCCGCTTCGACGGCGGCCCAGTCTGCGGCGTTGGAGGACCGGTCGACGAACAGCTGCACGCGCAATCCGTCCGGGTCCGCGACGTATACGGCCCGCCGCAACGGGTGTTTCACCTCGCGTTCGGCGGCCAGGCCGCGCGAGCGGAGTGCATCCACGGAGGCTTCCAGCTCCGCCTCGCTGGCGAGTTCCACGCCGAAGTGGTGCATGCTGGCCGGTTGACCGTCGCCGTTCTGGACTAGCGCGATATTGCGTTCGCCGCACGTACCACCCAACAGGGCGTAGCCCCGGCGCGGAGCGTGCACCAGCAAATCCAGACCGATGATGTCGCGGTAAAAGCGCACGGAATTCTCCAGAGAGCTCACCTGCAGGGTGGCGTGCTTCGTGCGCAGAGGGTGAAAGACGGCGTGGTCCAGGCGGCGGATCTCGGGGTTCTGTTCGTAATTGCGTTCGGCATGCGGCACTGTCAGACCGGGCTTCCAAGCGGGCTTGGGCTTGGTGACCACGCCGGTGCGCGCGTTGCGCCAGTCGCGCACCACGTCCGCATAGAGCTCGCACGACGTCCCGTCCGGGTCGGCGCAGTATGCGGAGTGGGCGATGTCGTGATCGAGCGTGCGCTGGAAGATCACGCCGCCCTGCACGGCGCGCTCGTAGCCCAGCACGAGATCCACCTCGGACTCCAGTTCGAAAGCAAGGTGGTTGAGGCTTGGCGCGCGGCCGCGGCCCGATGGCCCGGAGCTGCCGACCATGCCGACATCGTGGTGGGTGTTGCCGTTGCTCAGGAAACCGCCCTGTATCGCCGGAACGCGGTAGACCTCCTCCAAGCCGATCACCGTGTTGTAGAAGCGCATGGAGGCATCCAGATCGCTGATCACGAGATTGACGTGGCCCAGGCGGCGCGGCCGGAAGTAGTGCGCGTGCTGCGGCGTACTGCCCGCGCGGGTGGGTGTCGAAGTTTCCATGGAGGCTCCTGGCGTCGGTGGATGGATTGGAATGTCGTGGCCCGTCACAGGTCGATGACGAGTCTTTTGCTCAATGCGCGCGAGCAGCAAGGCAGGAAGACCTTGCCGCAAGCCTGGTCGGCCTTGCTCAGGTAGCGGTCCCTGTGGTCCGGCTCGCCCTCCAGCACGGTGGTGAGGCAGGTTCCGCAGATGCCCTGTTCGCACGAGGTCTCGATCTCGATGCCGTGCCGTGCCAGCGCATCCACTACGGTTTCGTTGCCCGCGACCATGAAGGTCAAGCCGGACCGCGCCAGCGTCAGCTCGAAGGAACCGTCGCCGGGCTGCGCGCTGCCGACCGGGCTGAAATGCTCCACATGGAGGAATTCAGGGGCGACGCCGGCTTTCGCTGCCTGCGCCGAAATGGCATCGATGTAGCCCGCCGGGCCGCACACGTAGCAGTGTGTGCCGGACGGCCGGCGCGACAGCATGGCGGCGACATCGATCTGGGTGTCGGGCTCGTCATCGACGTGCACCTGGCATTGCGCGGCCCAGGCGCTGTCCCGGATGCGGGCAAGAAAGGCCATGCGCTCGCGGCTTCGGCCGTGGTAGTGCAACGCAAACGACGCCCCGGTGAACGCCAGGTGCGCCGCCATGGCCAGCATGGGCGTAATGCCAATGCCCCCGGCGAAGAGCACGGAATGGGCCGCGCCTTCGTGCAGAGGAAAGAGGTTACGCGGCGCGCCAATGGTGACCGTGTCCCCCACAGCAACCCGCTCGTGCATGGCGGCCGAGCCGCCGCGCGACTGCTGTTCGCGCAGCACCGCGATTTCGTACCGATGCGCCTCCTGCGGCGGGTTGCACAGCGAATACTGGCGGCACAGCCCCCCGCCCAGGTGCACGTCGATGTGCGCTCCGGCGGAGAAGACGGGCAAGGGCGCGCCCCGTGCGTCGGCCAGTTCGAAAGAATGGATGTTGGGCGCTTCGCAGGTCTTTCGAACCACCTTGACTTCGAGCGTGGCAGTCATGCGATGGCGTGCGGCACCGGGCGATCGACGTCCTTCGCATCCGCAGGCAGCAAGGCCAGGAACTGCTTGAGGTCCTCCACGCCGTTGAGGTCATCGACCGGACGCATGGCAAATACCGAGCCATCCCGCACCAGCTCGCGGAAGCTCTCCAGCGCTTGCGGGCTCGCCAGGATGTCCAGGATCTTGCGCCGCGCCATCACGATCGCCAGGTCGGCGCTGACCAGCTTCTCCTTGGTGCGGTCGACGATCCGGCCCATGCCCTCCTGCATGGCGCGGTCCTGGTCGTTGACGCCGTGGATGCCTGTGGTGGACACGCCCTGCTGCACGGAGCGGTCGATCAGGTAGTCGTTGCCACGCACGCGCACTGGTTGCCAAGTGTCGATGATGGATCCCGTGTTGAGGTGGATGGCCTTGTAGACGTACTCCGGCGGGAAGGAAATGCCCTTCGCCACGGACTCCAGGAATGCCGCGGGCAGATTGCCGTCTAGCGAATACGTGAAGTCCCAGCTGTAGGTGTTTTCATCGTCGATCGGAACCCAGGCACGCCCTCCGATCGGCCATGCGGCGCTCGGGATCACCGAGAACATCGGGGCCATCCATTGGGTCACCCGCCAATAGAAGCGCTCCTCCGCGCGCCGCCGCGCAATCGACATGAAGCCGACGCGCGTCTCTTCGATGCTGAGCTGGGGATTGGGATCGGAGTACGTGTAAGTGCGATGGACCCGGTCGCTCTTGACGCCGCTTTCGGACTTGTGGAGCGTCGATACGTGCGAACTGTCTATCTCGCCTTCCGCCCCCTGCATCCAGTTGGTTTCCTGTATCCACACCGAGGCCAGGCGCTGCGAAGGCGGCAGGTCCATCCAGGGGAAACGCGGCAGTGCCGGTGGCTGGTTCTCGCCCATGTAGATCCAGACGATGTCGGCCTGCTCCCGGACCTCGTAGGCCTTGATGCGCATCTTGTGGCACAGGTTCGGCGTGCTCTCGCTGGGCATCTCCAGGCACTGTCCGCTGGCGCCATAGAGCCAGCCGTGGTACGCGCAGCGAATGCCCGTCTGCTCGATCTTGCCGAAGAACAGGGGAGCACCGCGGTGCAGGCAGTGCGCCTGCACGATGCCCACCTTGCCGGCGCCATCACGGAAGGCGATCAGTTCCTCGCCGAGCAGCTTCAGGCGAACCGGCGTGGTCTGTCCTGGTGGCAGCTGGCTGGACAGCAGGGCCGGAAGCCAGATGGAGCGGAACAGCGCATTGCCCGGTGTGCCCGGCCCCACACGGCAGAGCAATTCATTGTTTTCCTTGGTCAGCATATCGATCTCCTCAGACTTACTTTGCGGCGCCGCCCGAAACACCGGACACGACACCCATGATGGCCCTGCTGGCCTGCTCGCTCAGTTTCAGCTGATCAAGGCTTCGAACCTCGATCTGCTTGACGTCCGGGCGCAGGGCCTTGATGGCGCGCGTGGTCGCCGAATCGTCGTTCGAGAACTGCGACATGTATTCCAGGTCCTCCTGCAAATCCGCCCCCTCAGTCACCAGCCAGGCCAGGAACAGCTTGCCCAAGTTGGGCTGCGGCGCGCCCTTCAGCATGAAGTCGAACAGGGGGCCCACGGGCATCAGGTCCAGCGGCACCCAGTCGATCGGCGCCCCCCTGCGTTTCTGCGCTTCGGCCAGGGCGGTGTAACCTGCGACGCCCACCGCGACTTCGCCGCTGACGATGGCGCCCACCACGGCCGGTGGTCCGGGCTTGAGGCGAGGCGAGTTAGCCACCAGCTTGCGGGTGAGTTCGGTGACGGCATCGACGCCACGGTCTACCGCCAGGATGTCCAGCGGCGGCGGCGTGTTGTTCGACATGGCAAACCGCCCTCGCCATTCCGGCTTCGTCAGGTCGTCGAGCGAGCGCGGAACGGCCTCGGGCTTGACGAGGTTCTTGTTGTAGACCATTACATACTGCACATCCCACTGACGCAGCATGCGGCCCCGGTATTCCGGCAGCACGCCATCCACCGCGGCTGCCTTGATCTTGGGAAACATTTCCCCGAAGTCACCAACCCAGTCGACGCGCTCGTCGAGCCCATTCTTTGCGAACCACTGCTCATAGGTGTTATAGCCGTAGCCGCCGATCGCACTTGGCACTGGCAGGCCGGAAGTGGCCTGCTGATGCACACGGGGCGCAGAGACGGTCGAGGTCAGTGGCGTCCACTCCCAGTTCACGTTGATGTCGAAACGCTTCTGGAACGCGTCCATGATCCTGCGGTGCGCGGTCTCCGCCTTGGGCGAACTCACCATGATCATGAACTTGCCCTGCTTGGCTTCCTGCCTTGCCAGTTCGACGATCCGCTGGTTATCCTTGCCTGCGGCCAGCGCCGGGCTGACGAGGCTGATCAGGGGAACGCAGCAGACTACGGCCAGCATGGCGAGCATGGGGCGGCGCTTGGCGCGGGTCGCGCATTTTGCGTGGGGCATCAGTCTTCTCCTTGGATGGGTGAGGTAGTTGGGTTGCCGAATGGGATGGGCAATGGGGCTGGGCCACTCTAGGATGGACTCTCCGCCGGGACAAACGATTTCTTCGACACAGATGGATGACCCCAGCTCATGGGCTAGTTCCTTTCCTCGTCCAGACGTGCCATGTACACCTGCAGTGGAATCACGACGAGCGCAAGGACGATCACCAGGAGGATGGACAGCGCGGCCGCGCCGGGCACGTCCGGATAGCCCCAGATCAACCAGAGCGATGAGCTCAGCATCACGGTCTGGCTGGTGAGGAAGATCAGCGGAATGCCGACATCTCGCATGGCATGGGCGAACACCAGCAGCCAGCCGTTGAACATCTGCGTGCGCAATATGGGCACGAGGATGCGCAGGAGGATGCCCGCCCTGCCCACGCCACCCAGGAGCGCCGCGCGTTCGATGTCGGGATGCACCTGCAGCAGCGCCGCAGAGAGGATGCGGGCGCCGAACACCATGTTCACCAGGATCTGCGCGAGCATGATGGCGATGATGGTGCCGTAGATGGGCGTCTTCACATACAACAGCAGCACAGCCAGGCCCAGCACGATGTTGGGGATGGCGATGGGCATGAAGGCCAGCACATCGATCCAGCGGCACCATTGGTTGATCGGCCGCACCGTGACGTAGGCGACCAGCAGGCTGATCCCCATGGTCAGCGTGGCGCCCACGATGACGACGATCGCCGTGTTGTTGACGCTGCGCAGGAACATCGACGAAGAGAACAGGTTGACGTAGTTCTGCAGCGAGAGGTTGGACAGGGCCTCTACGGACGGCAGCGTGTAGAACGGCAACAGACTTGTCCACAGCAGGATCAGGACCGGCAGGAACGAGAGCGTGAAGAACACGCCCGCGAAGCCATAGACCAGGTAGCGGCGGTGGCCCAGGGAACCGGAGTGCAGGCGGAAGTTCTTGCCGCTGATGACTGTGTACTTCTGGGACTCCCGGGTTAGCCGCTGGTACAGCATTACCAGCAGAACCGCAACCACCACGAGCACCACCCCGAACGCCGCAGCGAGGTTGTAGTTCGGCTCGCCCAATTCGGCGGAACTCAGCAGGTAGATGCGGGTGCTCAGCACCTGTACGCCGCCGGTGAGGCCGATAGACAACGGGATCTCGAACACCTGGATCATGATCATGACGGTGTAGATCAGCACCGACAGCAAGCCGGGTAGCAGGATGGGACCGATGACGGTCAGGAACAGGCGGATTGGCGACACGCCCGCCAGCGTGGCCGGGAACTCCAGCTTGTAATCCAGGTTGCGGATGATGCCGGCCAGCATCACATACACGGTGGGCGTCAGCAGAAAGCTGCTGACGAAAACCATCATGCCCAGGCTGTAGATGTTGATCGGTCCGGTGGCCGCTTCCAGGTCGAGCCAAGTGCGCAGCAGGTGGTTGACGAAGCCGTTGCTGGGATTGAGTAACAGGATCCACCCGAAGCCCTGGATGAGCGATGGCAGCGAGAGGATGACGATCATCAGCACACGAACCGTCACCTTGTAGCGGAAATCTGTTCGCTCAGTGATCCATGCCCACACGGTGGCGAACAGCGTGGACAGCGCAATGGTGCCCCCGACATAGACGATGGTGTTGGACAGCAGCACCTCCAGGTTGGGCTGCGTGACCAGCGCGACGAAGTTGTCCAGCGTCCAGCCGCCATCGTCGAGCCAGAGCTTTCCCGCCGGACGCAGGCTTGTGACGATCAGGACGACCACAGGGAGCACCGTCAGCGAGATCACCAGGAAGCTCGCAAGACCCAGAATTGGCACCATGTTCAACGCTCCCGGAAGTAGTGGACTTCTTCCGGACGACAGAGGAAGCTGACCCGGTCCTCAGGCAGCGGCGTGCGTGCGTTGACGAACAGCGACAACTGCGCCTCGGGCTGGCCGGGCAAGGCGCAGACCAGTTCCATCCGCTCACCCAGGAAAACCCGCTTCAGGATGGGCAGCGTGAAGACGTTGGTCGAGGGCGTGGTGGCGCCGGTCACCAGCACCAGATCTTCCTGCTTGAGAACCAGCACGATCGTGTCGCCGGGATACAGAGCGTCACCCAAGTGCAGCACCTCGATGGCGCCGAGTGCGCATTGCGCACGCACCCGGCCATCCTCCACGGCCGTCACGGTGGCGGGCAGCAGGTTCGGCGAACCCATGAATTCCGCCACGAAGCGGTTGCCGGGCCGGTAGTAGATGTCCTGTGGCGAACCGATCTGTTCGATGCGTCCGTCATTCATCACGATGACGGTGTCGGACATGGACAGCGCTTCCTTCTGGTCGTGCGTCACGTACACCGCTGTGATACCCGCCGCCCTGACGATGCCGCGAATCTCCTTCTGCATGGCATCGCGCAGATTCGCGTCCAGGTTGGACAAGGGTTCGTCCAGCAGCATCAGGGATGGCCGCTGGGCGATGGCGCGCGCGAGAGATACGCGTTGCTGCTGGCCACCGCTGAGCAAGGGGGCGGACCGGTCCCTGAACGCCGTCAGGCGCACCTTGTCCAGTGCGTCGTCGATCGCGGCATCGCGGTCCGCGGGGGTCGATCTTTTCCGGCCATGCTTGAGCGGAAACTCGACGTTCTCTCGCACCGTCATGTGCGGCCAGATGGCGTAGCTCTGAAAAACCATCGAGATATCGCGCTCGCCCGGTGGCACGAAGAGCCGCTCCCGGTCATCGAATATCTTGCGGCCGCCGATTTCTATCGCGCCGGAGGTGGGCCGGTCCAGGCCGGCGATCAGGCTGAGCAGCGTTGACTTGCCGCACCCGCTAGGCCCCAGCAGCGTGACGAACGCGCCTTTGGAAATCGCAAACGAAACATCGTTCAGAACGAGCTGGGACTGTCCCTTGCGGGTGTACTGCTTGCACAGGTTGGTGACTTGCAGACGCATGTTCAGGGCCTTTCCAGCTCGATCTGGCGGCCGGTCCGGCTCGACTCCAGGATCGCAAGGCAGACCTGCACCGTATCCCTGCCCCATGCGGCATCGCGCAGCGCGGGCGAGGTGCCGGCAATGGCGTCGTACAACTCATCGATGGTGTCGCCCTGGCCGAACGAACCCCGTCCAACCATTGCGGGCACTTCTTGCATACCCTCGTCGCCATAGATCAGCACGCCTTCAGGAGCGGCCCTCAGGTCACCGCGTTCGCAACTCACCAGCATGACGCCGAAGTGAGGCTGCTTGCGGCCTTCGTCACCCGCCTCCATCGCCTTGGACACGGGGCCGCCGAATCCGTAGCGTTCCCGCCGCAGATCGGCCTCGGCCTTGCCCTCCAGTTGCCGAAGAACGCGGCGCGAATTGCCGTGGGAAGGCTTCTTGTCGCGGCCGCCTTCAGCAATCCAGAAGTGCATTTCGTCGCTGTCGAAATGGTCGTAGCCGCTATAGATCAACGTGGCAGCCACGTTGTCCTCCATCGTCAGCAGTGCGGCACAATGGCCTTCGGTAGGGCGGTCCGGATCCATGCGGCCGGTCAATGCTCGCACGGCCAGTACGCGTTTGCCCGTGATGGCCTTGACGCTGTCGATCTGGTGCGGCAACTGGTTGTAGATGATGCCGCCGCCCTTGGACGTATCGAGCTCTTCCGGTCGGCGCGGCCGATAGAGGAAGTCGGTGTAGTTGAAGCAATTGACCATGCAGACGCGCCCCACCCTGCCGCTCTGGATGATGTGGCGCATCGTGCGGATGACAGGGTCGTGGCTCCGGGATGCGCCAACGACCAGGTGCACACCCGCCTTGCGCACTGCCTCGATCATCTCATCCGCATCCGCGAGGCTGAGGGTGAGCGGCTTCTCGACGATGACATGCAAGCCATGCGCCGCGGCCATGAGCACATGCTCACGGTGGAACTGGTGTGGCGATGCGATGTAGACGGCGTCGAGCCCGCCAGCAGCGATCATGTCCTGCAACGTGGCATGCACCGCAATCCCGTACCGCTCACCAAAGCGCGTGCGCACGTCTTCGTTGGGATCGCAGGCCGATGCGATGACCGCATTGGGATGGTTCTTCATGGCCGGGGCCATCAGCACCGAGCCGGCGAAGCCCAGCCCGCATACGCCAAATCGAATGTTCACCGTATTCTCCAGAGCTTTTTTTGCCGTTGTGGGGTGAGGGATCCGGGCCCCGGTCACACGTGGCCGTACTGGGCCAGCGCCTGCGCCAGCGTCAGTCCCTTGCCCAGTTCGACACGGATGTGTTGCTCGGTGCGCGTCAAGGCCTCGGCCTCTTCCAGCGTGCGGGAGACCACCTCCATGGGGATGACGATGGCGCCGTCCTCGTCGGCCAGAATGAAATCCCCGGGGCGGACAAGGACGCGTGCAACGGTCGCGCCTTTCATGTAGACAGGAATCTGGTGAGCGTTGACCTTCCAGCGTCCGATGGACTGCACCGGCGTACGGTAGCGTGCATACACCGGGAACTGGTGCTCGCCGATCCAGCGCACGTCGCGGATCCCCCCATCGACCAGTGCCCCGGCGCAGCCCCGCTCCTTCATACCGATGGCGATCAATTCGCCGAAGTAGCAGATGCCCTGCCCGTCACCACTCCAGACACTGATCTCACCGGGCGACAGGCCCTGGCAGGCCTGCATCTTCGCGGCGTCGCCACCCAGTTCATAGGGCGACATCTGGCCGCGGATGGTGTAGGCCCACCCCGCCAGGCGGCCCGCCTGGCAGGGATAGGGAGCGAAGTCGTGGGCCAGGCCCTGGTCCATGTAGCCCAGGGTGTCCAGAACGTCGGCGACGTTCGCGGTGTCCACGGCGAGGAATCGCTGGCGGATGGCTTCGCGGGTTTGAGGATCGATCTGCACGGTGTCTCCTTGTGAATGGTTTTCAGATACTGGCGATATAGCCCCCATCGACCCGGATGACCGATCCGGTGATGTAGGACGCTGATTCGCTGGCCAGGAAGGCCACGGTGTCGCCGTATTCCCGGGGCCTGCCGTAGCGCCCTGCGGGAATGCTGGCCACGCTGCTGCGGACCACTTCGTCCAGGCTCAGGTTCTCGCGCTTCGCGCGGGCCTCGTCGAGTTGCTGGATGCGAGCGGTGGCTATGCGACCGGGCAGGATGATGTTGGCCGTGATGCCATCGCGGGCGATTTCCCGGGACAGGGTCTTGGACCAGCCCACCAGCGACAGCCGCAATGCGTTGGAAATGCCCAGATTCGGAATCGGCGCGATCACGCCCGAAGAGGCGCTGGTGATGATCCGGCCCCAGCCTCGGCGGCGCATGGCCGGCAACACCAGATCGGTCAGGTGGATGACGCTGGTCACCATGCTTCGGAAATAGTGCTCCCAGTCTGCAGGCGGCACGCCGGCAGCGGTGGTGGGGGGCGGTCCGCCGGTGTTGTTCACGAGAATGTCGACTTCGCCGAACCGGCCCGCAATGGAATCCAGACGCGCGCCGGCGCCGTCGACGTCGGTGAGGTCCCAGGCCAGCGCAAACGCCCGCCCGCCTTGCGCCGTGATGGCATCGGCCGCGCGGCACGCTGCGTCGAGGTCGATGTCGGCCAGCACCACGCGGGCGCCCTCTCGCGCCAGGGAGGCTGCGATGGCCTGGCCCAGGCCGCCGCCCGCGCCAGTCACTAGCGCCGTCTTGTCTTGAAGTTGCAGATCCATGCCCGTGCCTTGTAAAAATCAGGTGCCCACTCGAACCGGTGCGGAAAGCTTGCGCAGCACCGCCATCACGCTCTGCGCGGTGATGCGCCCCGTTTTCGGGTTCTCGGAAGGGATGTTTTCAATAGTCATGTGCAGCAGCGCCGAATCCGAGATCACCTCGATGTGATGGGTGTTGCGCGCAAGGCTGGGGTCGGCCCACACCTCCATCTGAGTCTGGTCCGGGCCGACACCTGCCAACGCCAGCGCTACGGCCACGTTCAGGTTGGAGGGGAAGCCTTTCGCGGCTTCGCGTGCGGTCCCGGAGAACAGCCGCAGAGGCTCGCTCAGACCATCGACGCAAATGTTGTTTTCGCTCAGGAAGGGCGCACCCTTGAAGCCGAGCGGCGGTTTGCGCGAAACCATCTTCACCGACTCGATCCGCCCTTCCGCCGCGGCGGTGACGGCATCCAAGCCCAGCAATGCACCGCTGGGAACGAGGATCTGCCCCTGCCCACCCTGCGCCAGTCGAACAAGCTCCGGCTGGTCAAGCAGCGCCCCTACCGAGAGCACGATGATCTTCTTGCCGGCCTTCAGCGCCGGCGCGACGATCTCCGGCATGAGCGCAGGGGGCGCGCACTCTACGATGACATCGGCATGCTGCGGAAGCTCGTCCAGCGGCACCACGGCCACGGAGCCGGACAGGCCAGCCACGAAATCGGCCGTCTTGCCCTGGTCACGGCCACTCACTGCGGCCAGACAACAACCTGGGAGCTGCCCCGCATCCAGCCGGGTCGCCAGCACCTTCCCGATGGCCCCCAAGCCTGCAATGGCTACACGAATATCTGTTTTGGTCATGCGACTATTTCCTGAAGAGAGAACAGCAGCACTATAGAAATACATGCATCGTCGTCACAAACGATTTTTTATCCGCTTTATCATTACTCTTACTCATGCGTTATTCTGTATTTTTCAGGTGTGATTGATATTTCTCCGCCTTTGCCCGAGAATAATTTCCCCATATATCCAAGAATAAGTTACTCAAAATCATGCGTTCGAGACGCCTGTGGCGTGCGCCGAAAGGAGCCTTATGGGCAAACCGCTACCGTCCCTGATTGCATTGCGCGTGTTCGAAGCGGCCGGCCGGCTACAGAGCTTCTCGCTTGCAGCCAACGAACTGAACGTCACCCAGGGAGCCGTCAGCCGCCAGATCCGCGTTCTCGAAGACGAACTGGGGGTCAGGCTCTTCAACCGCCTGACCCGCCGCGTGGAACTCACCAGCGACGCACGCGTGTACCTGCAAGGTGTGCAGACTGCCTTTCGCCAACTGGAGGCATCCACCTCTTGGCTGCGATCACATCAACAACACCACGTGCTGCACATCAGCGTGCTGCCAACCGTGGGCACGTGCTGGCTGATGCCGCGTCTGGCCAGCTTCAGCCGCACTTTTCCGAACATCGAGACGCGCATCCACAGCTCGATCGAGCCGGCTGAATTGCATGGCCACGGGGTCGACGTCGCGATCCGGGCGGGCCCGAGGCCAGGCCAGTCGTACGACAGCAAGCACCCTGAAATCAGCCTGGTGATGACCAACGACTGGCGAGACGTGCTGGCCGAAGAGCTTGCACCCGACGTGCTGGTGCCTGTGTACTCCCCCAACATCATGAATCCGGGCTCGCAACTCGACGACCCCGCCGTCTTTCACAACTTGCCCATCATCCACACCGCCAGCCGCCCGGACGCCTGGCCTGGCTGGATGCGCACTTTCGGGCTTGCGGAGCTGCCGACAACCCCTCGCATCGAATACGGGCATTTCTTCATGTCCCTGGACGCAGCGCGATACGGCCTCGGTGTGGCACTCATCCCCGACGTGATCATGGCGAACAGCGATGAGAGAGGCCTTTTTGTTGCAAGCAATTACAAGGTCGATAGTGCCGGCGCCTACCACGTGCTCTGCTTACGGTCACGGGCCAACGAGCACGCGATTGCCGCCTTCAGAAATTGGGCACTGGCAGAGTTTCCTAGCGCAAAGGTTGCGAACCACGACATCACCAGAACGTGATCAACGAAAAGGTCGCGCACCGGGAATCCGACCTTTGCGGTCTCCTACCACACCTGCAAAGACTCAAGGCTCCTGTGCGAACCGACGAGAAGGTGGCTCTGCTGATGAGCAGTACTCACCGGCTTGCCGAACGCAAGCGGGTCCTGCGCAAGCTGGCCGTCACGGCCCGTATTGCCCGGCGCGGCATCGAACGCAATGACCGGCTCGGGCGTCACGTAGGGGAGTCGAGCGTATACATGCCCGGTTGGCAGCCTCCGGCAGGCTGCGCATTCGCTCTGAGCGCCGCGTCGACATTCATGTCGCAGTGCTTTCTCTGCCTTGCTGCGTCGTCTGCATCCGCCATCTCGCTTCGTTGTGTCAGCCGCTCTAAGTCGAGCCCAGGCACCTTGACCAGCATGGCAGCGGGGCGCGGCATGGGGTACGGTCTGAAGTGATGCATCGGCTCTCCTCAGCCCATGAGATCCTGGTCAGTGAATTCCATCATGGACTGTGGCAGCGATCTAAGCATTCGTAATGACTATTGCACGCGCATTGAGGTATGCGTCGACGGCTTCTGGTCCACCTTCGGAACCGTAGCCCGAATCCTTCATGCCGCCGAAGGGCAGTTCGGCCGAGGCTGTGGCGGGCTGGTTGACCCATAGCATGCCCACCTCGATGCGGCGTGCCAGCAGGTCGGCGTTCTTCAGCGAACGAGTGAACGCATAACCAGCCAGTCCATACGGCAGGCGGTTGGCCTCGGCAATCGCCTCTTCCAGGGTGCTGAACTTTCGGATGGCCGCCATCGGCCCGAAGGGCTCTTCGTTGAAAACACGCGCTTCGCCCGGCACGTTGGCCAGGATGGTCGGCTGCCAGAAGTTGCCTGCATCGCCGACGCGCTCGCCGCCGAACAGCAGTTCAGCGCCTCGATCAATGGCATCCTTTGTGAACTCGACCATCGCGGCGAGGCGGCGCGGGTTGGCCAGCGGCCCCATCTGCGTGCCTTCGGCCAAACCGTCGCCCACCTTGAGCGAGGACGCCTGCCTGGTGAGCGCAACGGCGAATTCATTGATCACGCTCTCATGTACCAGGAAGCGCGTGGGCGAGATGCAGACCTGGCCTGCATTGCGGAACTTGGCGGAGCTGGCCGCCTTCACCGCCAATGCGATGTCGGCGTCCTCACAAACAATGACGGGGGCGTGGCCGCCAAGCTCC
>Ga0206117_100862_pt1 | contig 21292 bp, 15 predicted proteins | sample 3A5Ametagenome_FD_177997 | JGI IMG/M metagenome (GOLD analysis project Ga0206117, IMG submission 177997) | Enriched microbial communities from leaf-cutter ant dump, University of Wisconsin, Madison, United States - 3A5A | ecosystem: Environmental > Terrestrial > Nest > Insects nest > Nest dump... | reverse complement strand
GCTGTTCATCGCCGGCTGGTGCGGCCTGGAACCTGTTTGATCCCTTTGCCTGACGAGACCCGCAAGATGATCGCCAAGACGCTGACCGCAACCGCCGCCCACGCCCCACGCGCCAGCGGCACCTATTCCGACGTGGAGTGGAAGGCGCGCACCGATCTGGCCGCCGCCTACAAGCTGTTCGACCGGCTGGGCATGACCGACCTGATCTACACCCACATGTCGGCCCGCATTCCGGACACGCCGGACCATTTCCTGATCAACCCCTATGGCCTGATGTTCCACGAGGTGACGCCCGACAACCTCGTGAAGGTCGACATCGACGGCAACCTGGTTGACGGGCGCGACGGCGACGAGATCAACCCGGCCGGCTTCACCATCCACAGCGCGGTGCATCACGCCCGCCCGGACGTTGGCGCGGTCATCCACCTGCACACCGATGCCGGCATGGCGGTCAGCGCCCAGGCCGACGGGCTGCTGCCGATCACCCAGCATTCGCTGCGCTGGTACAACCGCATCGCCTACCACACCTACGAAGGCATCGCGCTGGATCTGGCGGAGCGGGAGCGGCTGGTGGCCGATTTGGGCACACATCACAGCATGATCCTGCGCAACCACGGCTTGCTGACCGTCGGCCAGGACGTCGCCGAGGCGGCGGTGCTGATGTACTACCTGGAGCAGGCCTGCAAGCAGCAGATCATGGCGATGGCCGGCGGCCGTCCGCTGGTCTATCCGTCGCCGGAGGTCTGCGAGCACACCGCCCAGCAGTATGAGCGTGCCTATCCCCGCGCCGGCGTCCTGGAATGGGACTCGCTGCTGCGCTGGCTGGACAGCACCACCGGCCCCACGGGTCCGCGCTGATCCCCCCGCCTTTTTCAAAAGAAGAACGAAGACGACAGGGTCGCATTCGACAACGACACCATCTGGAGACGAGGACACCCGCATGACACGACGCCTTTCCGGTATCCCCGCCAGCATCCAGCGCGGCTTCCGCCGCAACGTCCACCGCGCCGCAGCAGCCGGCCTGCTGGCCGCCGTCCTCGCCATCCCCGGCACCGCGGCGCTGGTCGCCGCCCCGGCGATGGCGCAGGAGACGCCGGTCCGCGGCGGTGTCCTCAACTCCATCGTCCAGCCGGAGCCGCCGACCCTGATGCTGGGCCTGAACCAGCAGGGCCCGACCCAGACCGTCGCCGGCAAGATCTATCAGGGCCTGCTGACCTACGACCGCAAGCTCAACCCGCTGCCGTCGCTGGCCGAGAGCTGGACGGTGTCGCCGGACGGCCTGACCTACACCTTCAAGCTGTTCCAGAACGTCAAGTGGCACGACGGCAAGCCGTTCAGCGCCAACGACGTGGTGTTCTCCACCTCCAAATTCCTGATGGAGGTCCATCCGCGCGCCCGTGCCGCGTTCAGCCGCTGCGAGTCGATCAAGGCGCTGGACGACAACACCGTCGAGTTCAAGCTGAAGGAGCCGTTCCCGGCCTTCATTCAAGCTTTCGAGGTGTCGTCGGCCCCCATCGTGCCGGCCCACATCTATGAGGGCAGCGATTACCGCACCAACCCGGCCAACACCACCCCCATCGGCACCGGCCCGTTCAAGCTGAAGGAATGGGTGAAGGGCAGCTACATCCAGCTCGTCCGCAACGAGGACTATTACAAGAAGGACCTGCCCTATCTCGACGGCATCACCTTCCGCGTGATCCCGGACGCCGCCAGCCGCTCGCTGGCGCTGGAAAGCGGGCAGGTGCAGCAGACCCAGTACAGCGACCTGGAGCCCTTCGAGGTTCCGCGCATGAAGACCCTGCCCAACGTGACCCTGACCACCGCCGGCTATGAGTTCGTGGCGCCGATGGCGTGGCTGGAGATCAACCACCGCGTCAAGCCGCTGGACGACAAGCGCTTCCGCAAGGCCATCGCCTACGCCATCGACCGCAAGTTCATCCGCGACAAGATCTGGTTCGGCCTCGGCCGCGTGCCGACCGGCCCGATCAACTCGGTGGTCAAGTTCTACGATCCCAAGGTCACGACCTACGAGCCGAACCTCGACAAGGCCAAGGCCCTGCTCGACGAGATGGGGCTGAAGCCCGACGGCAAGGGCGTGCGCGCCACCGTCAAGCTGATGCCGATGCCCTATGGCGAGACCTGGACCCGCCTGGGCGAGTATCTGAAGCAGGCGCTGGGCAAGGTCGGCGTCTCCGTGGTTCTGGAAAGCACCGACGCCGCCGGCTGGGCGCAGCGCGTCGCCAACTGGGATTACGAAATCACCACCAACTTCCTCTACCAGTACGGCGACCCGGCGCTGGGCGTGGCCCGCACCTACATCTCGTCGAACATCCGCAAGGGCGTGCTGTTCACCAACACCATGGGCTATTCCAACCCGAAGGTTGACGAACTGTTCGACCAGGCCTCGCGCGAGAACGACCCGGCCAAGCGCCAGGAGCAGTACAGCGAGGTCCAGCGCATCCTGTCCGACGACCTGCCGGTGGTGTGGCTGCTGGAGATGGAGTTCCCGACCTTCCTCGACAAGCGGGTGAAGAACGCCAACACGACCGCCATCGGTGTCAACGACACCTATGAAAGCGTCTGGCTGGCGAAGTAACGAGACCTCCCTCTCCCACCCCGGGAGAGGGAAGGGGCCCATGCGAAGCATGGGAAGGGTGAGGGGTAGCGCAAGAATCCATGCGCCTCGGGATTTTTGGATCACCCCTCACCCTCCCCGCCTTCGGCGGGTCCCCTCCCTCTCCCGGGACGGGAGAGGGCCAGAAATAGGAACCTGCCCATGCTGGGATTCGCCCAACTTTTCGCGAGCCGCCTCGTCAAGGCCGCCGCGATCCTGATCGCCATCGTGGTGATGAACTTCTTCCTCGTCCATGCCGCCCCCGGCGACCCGGCCATGGTGATGGCGGGCGAGGCGGGGGCCGCCGACGAAAAGTTCGTGACGCAGCTGCGCGAGCAGTTCGGGCTCGACCGGCCGCTCTACGAACAGCTCGGCACCTATGTCGGCAAGGTCGTGCAGGGCGATCTCGGCTTCTCCTACCGTCAGCAGCGGCCGGTCTGGGACATCCTGGCGGAACGGCTGCCGGCAACCCTGGTGCTGACGCTGACCGCCTTCATCCTGGCGCTTGCCGCCGGCGTGGCGCTCGGCACGCTGGCGGCGGTCACCGTCGGCACCTGGGCCGACAGCGCCATCACCGTCGTGGCACTCCTCGCCTATGCCACACCGATCTACTGGATCGGGCTGATGCTGAGCCTGCTGTTCTCCATCCAGCTCGGCTGGCTGCCGGCCTTCGGCTACGAGACCATCGGCGCCGGCTATACCGGATTGGCGCATGTGGCGGACGTGGCAGTCCACCTGATCCTGCCGGTCATCACGCTGGCGCTGTTCTACATGGCGGGCTATGCGCGCCTGACCCGCGCCTCGATGCTGGAGGTGCGCAGCCTCGATTTCGTCAAGACGGCAAAGGCCAAGGGGCTGACGCAGGGCCGCATCGTCACCCGCCACGTCCTGCGCAACGCCATCCTGCCGGTCATCACCGTAGCCGGCATCCAGGCCGGACAGCTGGTCGGCGGCTCCATCCTGATCGAGACGGTGTTCGCCTGGCCCGGCATCGGCCGGCTGGCCTTCGAGGCGGTGCTTCAGCGCGACTATCAGGTGCTGCTGGGCATCTTCCTGGTCACGTCGGTGATGGTGATCCTCTTCAACATCCTGACCGACATCCTCTACGGCCTCGTCGATCCCCGGATTCAGGTGTCGCAATGATGAATTCCGATTTCTGGCGGGCCTTCGCCCGCAACAAGGGCGCGGTCCTGGGGCTGGTCATCCTGATCGCCATCGTCGTGCTGGCCGCTTTCGCCTCGGTCTTCTTCCCCGGCGACCCGTGGGAGATGGCGACGGCGCCCTTCCAGCCGCCGCTGTCCGAGGACGCGCTGCTGGGATCCGACATGCTGGGCCGCGACATCGCATCCGGCATAGCCCACGGGGCGCGGGTGTCGCTGCTGATCGGCCTGACCTCCACGGCGGCGGCGCTCGCCATCGGCGTCACGCTGGGGGCGCTGGCCGGCTTCCATGGCGGCAAGGTCGATGACGCCATCATGCGCTTCACCGAGCTGTTCCAGACCATTCCGAATTTCGTGCTGGCCGTGGTGCTGGTCGCCATCTTCACCCCCAGCCTGACCACCATCGTGCTCGCCATCGCCATCGTCAGCTGGCCGCCGCTGGCCCGTCTGGCCCGTGCCGAATTCCTCAGCCTGCGCACCCGCGAGTTCGTCCAGGCCGCCATCACCACCGGCCAGAGCAACACCACCATCATCCTGCGCCAGATCCTGCCGAACAGCCTGTCGCCGATCATCGTGTCGGCCTCGCTGATGGTGGCGACCGCCATCCTGCTGGAAAGTTCGCTGAGCTTCCTCGGTCTGGGCGACCCCAACGCCATGAGCTGGGGCTACATGATCGGCGCCGCCCGCACGGTGATCCGTCAGGCCTGGTGGATGAGCGTCTTCCCCGGCCTCGCCATCGTCCTGACCGTGCTGGCGCTGAACCTCGTCGGCGAGGGGCTGAACGACGCCCTGAACCCGAAGCTAGCCCGGTCGCGGGGGTGAGCCGATGAACCAGTTCGACCTGATGCGCACCCCCGTGGAGACCGCCGCCATGAACACCCCCCTGCTGGATGTGCGCGGCCTCAGCATCGCGCTGCCGCCGGGCGCCGACCGCCCGCTGGCGGTGGACAATCTGACCTTCACCCTGAACCCCAACGAGATCCTCTGCGTGGTCGGCGAGTCCGGCTCCGGCAAGTCGATGACCGCGCATGCCATGATGGGCCTGCTGCCCGCCCCCCATGTCCGGGTATCCGGCGGCAGCCTGCTGTTCAAGGGCAAGGATGTGCTGGCCATGCCGGAGGCGGAGCAGCGCAGCCTTCGCGGCGGCCGCATCGCCATGGTGTTCCAGGAGCCGATGACGGCGCTGAACCCGCTGATGCGGGTCGGCCGCCAGATCGGCGAGTCTTTGCGCGAACACACCGACCTGCCCGCCCCCGCCCGCCGCGCCCGCGTGGTGGAGCTGCTGGCCCAGGTCGGGCTGCCCAACCCGGCAGAACTGGCCGAGGCCTATCCCTTCCGCCTGTCGGGCGGCCAGCGCCAGCGCGTGATGATCGCCATGGCATTGGCCTGCCAACCGGACATCCTGATCGCCGACGAGCCGACCACAGCACTCGACGTCACCACCCAGAAGCAGATCCTCGACCTGATCCGCTCGATCCAGGCCGAGCGCCACATGGGCATGATGTTCATCACCCACGACTTCGGCGTGGTGGCGGAGATCGCCCACCGGGTGGCGGTGATGCGCCACGGCAAGCTGGTGGAGTACGGTGCGGCGTCCGACGTACTGAACCGGCCGCAGCATCCCTACACCCGTCAGCTGATCGCCTCGGTCCCGCACTACATCGAGCACCGCGACGACCATGCCAAGACGGGCGCGCCGCTGCTGGTCGCCGACAAGGTGCGCAAGGTGTTCAACGTCGGCGGCGGCCTGTTCAAGAAATCCAAGCAGGTGGTGGCCGGCGACGACCTGTCGCTGACCATCCATCCCGGCGAGACCGTCGGTCTGGTCGGGGAATCCGGGTCGGGCAAATCGACGCTCGGCCGCTCCATCGTTGGGCTGATCAAGCCGGATTCGGGCCGCATCCTGTTCGAGGGCACCGACCTGCTGGCGCTCGACCGCAAGGGCTTCCGGCCTTACCGCCGGGCGGTGCAGATGGTGTTCCAGGATCCCTACGCCTCGCTGAACCCGCGCCACCGCGTCGGCGACATCGTGGCGCAAGGCCCGGTGGCCTTCGGCGAGGACCGCAACAGGGCGCTGGCCCGCGCACGGGAGTTGCTGGCCATGGTCGGGCTCGACGGCTCGGCCGCCGACCGCTTCCCGCACGAGTTCTCCGGCGGCCAGCGCCAGCGCATCGGCATCGCCCGCGCGCTCGCCATGGAGCCGAAGCTGCTGGTGGCGGACGAGCCGGTGTCGGCACTCGACGTGTCGGTGCAGGGGCAGGTGCTGGAGCTGCTGGACGACATCCGCAGGCGGCTGAACCTCGCCATGCTCTTCATCACCCACGATCTGCGGGTGGCGGCCCAGGTCTGCGACACCATCGCGGTGATGCGCCGCGGGAAGATTGTCGAGATGGGCACTGCGCGGGAGGTCTTCACCCACCCGCGCGACGCCTACACCCGCAGCCTGCTCGAAGCCATTCCCGGCAAGGCTTGGCACATTCCCGAGGATCTCCAAGCCCGGGCGGGAGCGCACTGAATGAAAGTCGCCATCATCGGGGCCGGCGCCGTCGGCGGTCTGCTGGCCGCCCGGCTCGGCGCCACCGAGGCAGAAGTGACGTTGGTCGCCCGGCCGAATGCCGCGTCCGCCATCCGCCGCAACGGCCTGACCATGGTGACGCCGCTGAACCGCGTCGCCCGGCTCAGCCCGCGCGTCACCGACGACAGCCTGTCGCTCGGGCCTCAGGATTTGGTGTTCCTCTGCGTCAAGGCCCATGCGCTGCGCGGCACCATCGACACGCTGACGCCGCTGCTGGGTCCGGAGACCGCCGTCGTGCCGATGGTCAACGGCATCCCCTGGTGGTATCCGCACCGCCAGCCGGAGCCGCTGGCCGACCGGCCGCTCGCCAGCGTCGATCCGGATGGGCTGCTGTGGCGCACCATCGACCCCGACCGGGTGGTGGGAGCGACCAGCTTCGTCGCGGTGGAGGGCGACGGTCCCTGCCGCATCCGCCATGTCAGTGACCAGCGCTTCGTGTTCGGCGACGCCGGCGACCGCGACAATCCGGCGGTCGACCGCATCGTGACGCTGTTCGGGCAGGCGGGATTCCAGCCGGCGAAGACCGCCGACATCCGGCAGGCGATCTGGGTGAAGCTGTGGGGCAACCTCGCCTTCAATCCCTTGAGCGTGCTGACCGGATCGACGCTGGGCCGGCTGTGCAACGACCCCGGCACGCGGGAAACCGGCCGCGCCATGATGCTGGAGGCCAAGGCGGTTGCTGAAAAGCTGGGCGTGGTCTTCACCACCAGCGTGGACGAACGCATCGCCATGGCCGCCGGCGTCGGCGACTTCAAGACCTCGATGCTCCAGGACTATGAGGCCGGCAGGCGCCTGGAGCTGGACGCGATCCTGGGATCGGTGATCGAGCTGGCGGAGCGGTGCGGCGCGGACGTGCCGATGCTGCGCGCCGTGCTGGCGATGGTCGATCTACGGGCACGGGAACGGCGCGAGGCGGCCTGACCGCTCCCTTGCTCCCCCTGCCTTCACCATAAAAATTCTGCGTGGAGTTTCCATGTCCCTCCCCTCCAATCTGCCCATCGACGGCCAGCGCCTGTGGGACAGCCTCGCCGAGATGGCGAAGATCGGCGCCACCGCCAAGGGCGGCAATTGCCGCCTCGCCTTGTCGGACGAGGACAAGGCCGGCCGCGACCTGTTCGTCTCCTGGTGCGAAGCCGCCGGCTGCACCGTGACCGTCGACCGCATCGGCAACATCTTCGCCCGCCGCAAGGGCCGCGACGACAGCTTGGCCCCGGTGGTGATGGGCAGCCATCTCGACACCCAGCCGACCGGCGGGCGCTTCGACGGCGTCTTCGGCGTGCTGGCAGCGCTGGAGGTGGTGCGCTCGCTGAACGACCGCGGGGTGGAGACCCTGCATCCGGTCGAGGTCGCGGTGTGGACCAACGAGGAAGGCTCGCGCTTCTCGCCGCCGATGATGGGATCGGGCGTCGTCACCGGCGTCTTCACGCTGGACGAGATCCTCGACAAGGTGGCGCAGGACGGCGCCCGGCTGGGCGACGAACTGGTCCGCACAGGCTATGCCGGCGAGGCCCCGGTCGACCACCCGATGCACGCCTATCTGGAGGCCCACATCGAACAGGGGCCGGTGCTGGAGGTCGAGGGCAAGGAGATCGGCGTCGTCACCGGCGCGCAGGGCCAGCGCTGGTACGAGGTGACGGTGACGGGTGTCGAGGCCCATGCCGGCCCGACGCCGATGCGCCTGCGCCGCGACGCGCTGGTCGCCGCCGCGGCGATGGTGCAGGCGGTGCAGCGGGTCGGGCTGGAGACGGCCGGCGATCCCTGCGCCACCGTCGGCATCCTCGATGTCCACCCGCATTCGCGCAACGTCATCCCCGGCCGCGTCTTCTTCACCGTCGATCTGCGCCACCCGAACGCCGACACGCTGGCCGACATGGATCGCCGCTTCCGCGACGCCATCGCGGCGATTGCGGAGCAGCATGGGGTTGGTTCCGAGATCGCCGATTTCTGGCACTTCCCGCCGACGCCCTTCGCCAAGCCGCTGGTCGACCGGGTGCGCGAGGCGGCAAGCGGCTTCGGCTTCAGCCATCGCGACATCGTGTCGGGCGCCGGCCATGACGCGGTCTATGTCGCGGGCAAGGTGCCGACGGCGATGATCTTCATCCCCTGCGAGGACGGCATCAGCCACAACGAGGTCGAGAACATCGCCCCCGCCGACGGTGCCCGCGGTGCTGCCGTGCTGTTCGAAACGCTGGTCGCCACGGCCAACGCCTAAAAAGCCCTCTCCCGCCCCGGGAGAGGGAGGGGACCCATGCGGCAGCATGGGGAGGGTGAGGGGCACTCCAAGACTCCCGAACCGCATGGTTCCTTGGAACACCCCTCACCCTTCCCACCGCTTCGCGGCGGGCCCCTTCCCTCTCCCGGGGCGGGAGAGGGAGAAGATCTCCCACGGAGTTTCCCCCCATGAAGTTCGTCCATCACCCCGACGCCGCCCTGCACCGCCCCGCCACCTACTTCAACAAGGGCCTGCTGCGCGCCCTGCCGGAGAAGCCGGAACGGGTCGGGGCGCTGGCCTCGCTGATCGAGAAGCGCGGCGAGACGCTGATCCTGCCCGACGATTACGGCTCCGCCCCGCGTGCCGCCGTACACACCCCCGCCTATCTCGCCTTCCTGGAAACGGGGCATGCGCGCTGGGTGGCGGCGGGCGACATGGGCGACGTGGTGCTGCCCAACGTCCACCGGATGCAGGCGGCCCCCAACTACCCCACCGGCATCGTCGGGCAGGCCGGCTGGCACATGTTCGACACCGCCTGCCCAATCGGCGAGGGCACCTGGGCCGCCACCTGCGCCGCGTCGAATGCCGCCATCCACGCGGCGAAGCTGGTCGCCACCGGGGCGGACAGTGCGGCCTACGCCCTGTGCCGCCCGCCGGGGCATCATGCCACCCGCGATATGGCCGGCGGATTCTGCTATCTGAACCATGTCGCAGTCGCCGCGGAATCGGTGCTGCCGCTGCTGCGCGCCCAGGGGCGGCCGGCGCGGGTGGCGATCATCGATGTCGACGTCCATCACGGCAACGGCACGCAGGATATCTTCTACGAGCGCGACGACGTGTTCTTCGTCTCGGTCCATGGCGACCCGGCCGAGTTCTATCCGCACATGGCCGGCTATGCGCAGGAACGCGGCATCGGCCGCGGTGAGGGCTACAACCTGAACCTGCCGCTGCCCATCGGCAGCGACGAGGCGACGGTGCTGACGACCATCGGCGACGGCCTGGACGCGATCCGGCGGTTCGCGCCGGAGATGCTGTTCGTCTCGCTGGGCTTCGACACCTTCATCAACGACCCGCTGGCAGCCTTCGGCGTCACCACGCCGGGGTTTGCCCGCATGGGCGCGCTGATCGCCGCAGCAGGCCTGCCGACGGTTCTGGTTCAGGAGGGTGGTTATGCCATCGACGACCTGTCCGCCAACCTGTCGAGCTTCCTGGACGGGTTCGAGAGCAAGACGAAAGCATGACCGCCGTCGCCGCCAGCGGGACCGGCCGCGATCCCGTCAAATACCTGCTGATCGCCGTCATCAGCCTGTTCTGGGGCCTGAACTGGCCGGCGGTGAAGACGATCCTGACGCAGATGCCGATCTTCAGCCTGCGTGCCATCGGCTTCACCGCCGGGGCGGTGCTGCTGCTGGGGGCGGCGCGGCTGTCCGGGCACCGGCTGCGGGTGGAGCGGGCGGAATGGCCGGCGCTGGTGGCGGCGGGGCTGTGCAACGTGCTGGTCTTCAACCTCTGCACGGCACTGGGCCAGAGCCTGATGGCGACCTCTCAGGCGGCCATCGTCGCCTTCACCATGCCGGTGTGGGCGACGCTGCTGGCGATCCCGCTGCTGGGCGAGCGGCCCGGGCCGCGTCAGATCGTCGGGCTGGCCTGTGGCCTCTCGGGGCTGCTGGTGCTGCTGGGGCCGGCGGCGCTGTCGGCGCCGCCCTCTGCGTTGGCAGGCCCGGCGGTGATGCTGGTTTCGGCGGTGGCCTGGGCACTGGGCACCATCGTGATGAAGCGGCGGGTCTGGCGCACCCACCCGATGGTCATCACCGGCTGGCAATATGTGTTCTGCGCCCTGCCGATGATCGGGCTGGCGGCAACGGAGGTGCGGCCCGCGCTGGCCGAGCTTCACCCGACGGTGTGGGCCGGCTTCGCCTGGCACATCGTCTGCTCGATCTGCGTGGCGCAAGCCCTGTGGTACGTCACCGTTCGCCGTCTGACGGTGGGAGAGGCGGCGGTCAGCACCCTGCTGATCCCGGTCGTCGGGGTGGGCGGAGCCGTGCTGCTGCTGGGCGATCCGGTGACGCCGAGGCTGGCGGCAGCGCTGGTGCTTATCCTGGCCGCCGTTGCCTGCGTGCTGGGGCCGAAGCCGGCCCGGCGCTGACGGTGCGCTCGGCGGCGATCAGCGCCAGCGCTCCGCCGGGGCCGGGGCCGGGGCCGGGGCCGGGGCCGGGGCCGGGGTCGGGGTCGGGGTCGGGGTCGGGGTCGGGGTCGGGGTCGGGGTCGGTTTCCAGCAGGACGGTGCGGCCCCCTCCGTCTTCGGGAGCAATCTAATATTTCAGTCGCCGCCGGGTGCGTTGCTGATATGCAAACGCCATCGGGGTCTACCGACAATATTGCGTTCGTATGAATTTAACGTTTACCCCAATATGCTGTTCACGACTTCCACCTTGAGCTTTCTTCGCCATGGGCTCTGCGGCCTGCACCAGTCACATATCGGGTCGGCATTGGTCTACGAATGATTTGTCGGCCTTTTGCCTGATCTCCGATCCGGTTTGGGTCGTCGATCTGCAGACAGGCCATGCCCTATGGGCCAATCAGGCAGCTTGCGACCTTTGGGGTGTCCGGTCGGTACGGGAACTGGCCGCCGTCGGCGGCTCGCCCGAAACGGTCCGGCAACGCCTGCCCGATTATGCCCGGCGCCTGTCGGACGGCGGGCGGATCGGCGAGCGTTGGACGGTCGATACCGGCGGAAAGGATGGAGCAAAGGACGGGAGTATCGAGACCGTCCTGGCCTGCGACTGTTCGGGGCTGCGCCTGACGGACGGACGTTTGGCAATGCTCGTCCATGCAAGGCCGCTTTCGGCGAAGGAGCCGACGCCTGCGCCAAAGCTGCATCTGTCGCGGATGGTCGAAAATCTGCCGATGGCCGCCGCTTATGTCGAGGGCGAGCGGATTTTCATCAACCGCACGGCGGAACGGCTGATCGGCTTCCGGCAGGACGAGCTGCCGACGATGGAGGCATGGTTCAAGTCGGCCTATCCTGGCCGGGACCGGGAAATTCGTCAACGCTACGATGCCGCGCGACAGGCGGAGGCCTCGGTGCTGACCGAATTGCAGGTCACCCGCAAGGATGGCGTGCGGCGTTGGCTCCGTTTCTTCGCCTACCTCACCCATGGCGGTGAGGTGTGGCTGATGGAGGATGTCACCGACCAGCGCGCCACCCTGGAGGCGTTGCATCAGGAACGCGCCGTCCTGCAAAGCCTGATCGATTCGATGCCCGACATCGTCTTCTTCAAGGATCGTGACGGTGTTTTCCTGAACTACAACCGTGCCTTCCTCGACTATGTCGGCAGGCATTTCAACCCGAATGGCCACCTGCGCGACATCGACATGGTCGATGGCGACACGGTGGAACGTCGCCGGCAGACCGACCTGCGCGCCATGCGGGAGGGGATGACCCGCGGCGAGGAGTGGTTCGTCTATCCCGATGGCCGGCGTCGATTGATGGAAACGCTCAAGACCGCCTGCCGCGACCCGCGGGGCAACATCCTGGGCGTTGTCGGCATCTCCCGTGACATCACCGACCGGCGCGAGATCGAGGAGATGCTTCGCCGCAGCGAAGCGGAAAAGGACCATCTCGCCAACCATGATCCACTGACCGGCCTGCCCAACCGCCGGCTGTTCTTCGCCCGGACGGACTCGGCGCTCGCCCACGCACAGCGCATCGGTCAACCGCTTGCCCTGCTGTTCATCGACCTCGACGGCTTCAAGCCAGTGAACGACTGGCTGGGCCACGATGCCGGCGATCAGGTGCTGCGGATTACAGCGGAACGCCTGACTGCATGCCTGCGCGCCTCCGACCTCGTGGCGCGCATCGGCGGGGACGAGTTCACCGTGCTGCTGGAAGGCGCCGGGTCCCTCGGCGACGTGGAGCACGTCGCCGGCAAGCTGATCCAGGCGGTGTCGGCGGAGATCACGCTCGGCCACGACACCCTGTCGGTGGGCGCCAGCATCGGCATCGCACTGTATCCGCGGGATGCGGACAGCGCCCAGGCCCTGTTGAAGGCCGCCGACGATGCGCTCTACCGGGCCAAGCATGCCGGCCGGGGCCGCTTCGTCGTCTGCCAGCACCCTCGCTGAGCAGGCGGGCAGGGCCATGATGTAGCAACACTACAGAAGCGCATGCAATGCGGGAGCCGCTGCCTTCACCTTTCAAATTCCTTGTTTTCCTGTGACCTTCCCCGCAATCCTCGCCTTTCCCCTGCGACCGAATTGCTCAGGCGATGCGCTTGCCAGCCTCCTCCCGACAGGAGTATGTAGTAAAGCTACATGACGGGAGCGAAACCGGGTCCTTGCCGCGATCTTGAAAGCGGGAAGATCCGGCAGCATCCCCGACGGGCCTGCACCGATGCGCGGCAGCGAGGACATCGACCGATGAACATGGACAGCAAGGATGTGGGAGGCTGGAGCCAGCCCACCCCGCAAACTCTCGACGCACTGATGCCCGACGCCATCGCGCTCGCCGCCGAGAATCTCGGCGTCAAGAAGGCACATTACGACACTCCCACCCTGTTCGCGCTGGCGGTTCTCGCCGGTGCCTTCATCGCCATGGGCGGCCTGTTCGCAACCGTCACCATGTCGGGCGCGGAAGGCATGCTGCCTTACGGAGTGACCCGGCTGCTGGGCGGTCTCGTCTTTTCCATGGGGCTGATCCTGGTGATCGTCGGCGGCGCGCAACTGTTCACCGGCGACGCGCTGATGGTGATGGCATGGGCCAGCGGCCGGCTGCATGCCCGCGAGATGCTGCGGGTGTGGACCACGGTATGGATCGGCAACTTCGTCGGCGCAGCCGGCACCGCCCTGCTGGTCTTCCTGTCCGGGCAATACACCTTCGGCCATGGCGCGGTCGGCGCCTCGGCGCTGTATTTCGCGGTGGCGAAGAGTTCTCTGCCGTCGACCCAGGCCTTCTTCCTCGGCATCCTGTGCAACGTGCTGGTCTGCCTTGCCGTCTGGCTGGCGCTGGGCGCGCGCAGCGTCGGCGACAAGATCCTGGCGATCACCTTCCCGGTCGCCGCCTTCGTCGCCGCCGGCTTCGAGCACTGCGTCGCCAACATGTATTTCGTCCCGCTCGGCCTGCTGATCGAATGGGGTGCTCCGGACAGCTTCTGGCACGACCTCGGCCGCGCCGCCCCCTCGATCCCGGTCGGCCAATATCTGGTCAACCTCGCCGCGGTCACGCTCGGCAACTGGATCGGCGGAGCGGTGATGGTGGGTGCCGTCTACTGGTTCATCTACCGGCGCCCCAAGCTGCGCTGAGCGCGGGTTCTTCAAAACCTCTCCCGACACGTCTGCAAACTGTCATTCCCTCAAGAAACGGGACATCCCTTCCCATGAGCGCCATCACCGAAATCCGCGCCCGCGAAATCCTCGACAGCCGCGGCAACCCGACCGTCGAAGTCGACGTCACCCTGGAGACTGGCGCCTTCGGCCGCGCCGCGGTGCCGTCGGGCGCCTCCACCGGCGCCCATGAGGCGGTCGAGCTGCGCGACGGCGAGAAGAACCGCTTCGGCGGCAAGGGCGTGCTGAAGGCCGTCCAGTCGGTCAATGGCGAACTGTCCAAGGCGCTGGTCGGCATGGATGCCGCCGACCAGCGTGTGCTCGACATGACCATGATCGAGATCGACGGCACGGAGAACAAGGGCCGCCTCGGCGCCAACGCCATCCTGGGCGTGTCGCTGGCGGTCGCCCGCGCCGCCGCCGAGGATGCCGGCCTGCCGCTCTACCGCTATGTCGGCGGCGCCTTCGCCTCGCTGCTGCCGGTGCCGATGATGAACATCATCAACGGCGGCGCCCATGCCGACAACCCCATCGACATCCAGGAATTCATGATCATGCCGGTGGGCGCCGAAACCGGCGCCGACGCCATCCGCATGGGCTCCGAGATCTTCCAGTCGCTGAAGAAGAAGCTGAAGGACGCCGGCCACAACACCAATGTCGGCGACGAGGGCGGCTTCGCCCCCAACCTCGCTTCGACCGAGGACGCGCTCGGCTTCGTCATGAAGGCCGTCGAGGCCGCCGGCTACAAGCCGGGCGACGACGTCATGCTCGCCATCGACGCCGCCTCCACCGAGTTCTTCAAGAACGGCAAGTACGAGCTGGCCGGCGAGGGCAAGTCGCTGTCGCCCGAGCAGATGGTCGCCTACTGGGCCGACCTGGCCGCCCGCTACCCGATCATCTCCATCGAAGACGGCATGGCCGAGGACGATTGGGACGGCTGGAAGGCACTGACCGACGCCATCGGCAGCAAGGTGCAGCTGGTCGGCGACGACCTGTTCGTCACCAACCCCAAGCGTCTGGCCCAGGGCATCCGCCAGGGTGTCGCCAACTCGATCCTGGTGAAGGTGAACCAGATCGGCACGCTGTCGGAGACGCTGGAAGCGGTCGACATGGCGCACAAGGCCGGCTACACCGCCGTTCTGTCGCACCGCTCGGGCGAGACCGAGGACAGCACCATCGCCGACCTGGCAGTCGCCACCAACTGCGGCCAGATCAAGACCGGCTCGCTGAGCCGCTCGGATCGCCTCGCCAAGTACAACCAGCTGATCCGCATCGAGGAGCAGCTCGGCGTCGCCGCCCGCTTCGCCGGCCGCGGCATCCTCAAGGCCTGATCGTCCCAGGGTAAGGAAAAGCCCCTCTCCGGTCCGCCGGAGAGGGGCTTTTTTATTGGAGCAACGGCGGCTTTACTCCCCGGCGAGCGCACCGATCATCTTGCGCACCGCGCTCATTTGGAAACCGCTCTTGCGGGCAAAGTCGTAGCCGGTGTAGCCGAACCAGTCCCAGCAGGCCTTGGGGTTGGAGGTCGGCTTGGCGGCGCCGTCGATCTGCGGATACAGCACGACGATGTTGTTGACGTCGGCCCAGCGGTTGTAGCCGGCATTGACGGCGAAATGGTCGCCGATCAGGTTCGATGCCATCTGGCAGCCGTGGAAGGCGACATGAATGCGGCAGGTCTGCTGGCCGCCCTCGCAGGCTTCCGGAACATAGACGTAGCCGGTCTTGGCCATGCCGCTGCGGCTGGTGTCGCCGACGAAGGGCGCCTGGTTGAACAGCTGCGGCTGGCGGGCCGCGGCGGGGGCGTTCGGCGTCCTGGCGTCGGCATAGAAGAAGCGGACGATGGCGCCCGCCTGATCGTACTGGCAGTTGTTGATGTATTCGCTCTTCTCACCCTCCTTCGGAATGAAGTCGCAGGCCGCACCATAGCCGTCGGTGATGTAGGCATGGGCCGCCTTCGGCAGCTTCACATAGGAGAGGTTGGCCTCCGTCACCCCCAACGCCCGGTAGAACAGGTCGGTGGAGTCGGCGACCGGCCGCTTCACCGTCACGTCGCCATCGCCGTTGAACAGGTAGATCTTCGACTGCGCCATGTTGGGCAGCGGGTCGATTTCCTTCGCCTTTTCGCGCGCCTTGGCATTGGCGACCAGGGCATCGACATCGGGCGCGCCCATCGCCACGTCCATGCAGCGTTTCAGCGCCACGATTGCCGTGGCGACGCCGCCCGTCGACACCTCGGCGCAATCATAGGGACCGCCGGCGACGAGCCCGGCTGCCTTGACCAGCCCCGAATAGGCGACCTGAAACTGCCCGGCCATATAGGCGCCCGACGAAATGCCCGACACCGTGGTCTGGGCCGGATCGATCTTCAGCTTCAGGTCCGACAGCTTGATCTGGGCAGCGCTCTGGGCAGCCACGGGAAACGGCGCCAGGACGAGGAGCGCCGCAAACACGGTCTTGAGAATCGCTTTGTTTGAAATGGTCATGACTGAGGTCACCTTTGCCCTGCAAGGGCTTTGAGCATTGCGTGGACAGCGGCGATCTGCGCCCCGCCCTTCGTCGCGTATTCCGTCCCGGTCCTGCCGACCCAGTCCCAGCAGGCAATCGGATCCGCGGAATTGCGCGGCGACAGCTGCGGGTAGAGCACGATCAGATTGTTGTTGGCCGCCCAGCGGTTGAATCCGGCACCGGTGGTCACGGCATCGCCGACCTCGGCCACGGACTGGCGGCATCCGTGAAAAACGATGTGCACTGCACAGGCCGCCCCGCGCTCGCAGGCGGGCGGCACATAGACATAGCCGGCGGGGGCCAGCCCCGTGCGGTCCGGATCGCCGAACGGCGTCTGGTCGAAAGGAACGGCCACCGGCTGGTCCGGAGCCGGCGGATTCAATCCGCCATAGATGTGCGACAGGATTCGGCCGGCCTGATCATAGTCACCGCAGGCATTGACGTAAGGACTGCGGTTGGCGTTGCAGTCGTTGACCCCGTCCGACGCAATGAAGCCGTTGCCGGCATCCAGTCCGGTTTCCATCCGGAGCTGGTTCGCCGGCACATGGGCGGCACGATAGAAGGCCTCCGCCTCCTCCACCGCCTTGCGGTTCACCACCATGTCGGCACGGCCGCTGAACAGGTAGACCTGTGCCTGGGCCAGTCGGTCGAGCGGGTCGATGACCCCGGCCGCCGCCAGCGGCTGGGCGGCTTCGTAGAGCGGCTGGCCGCGCGGCCAGAGCGAATTGCCCTGCATGCAGGCCGCCGCCAGAAGCGGATTCTCGGCAGCGCAGAGATAGGGACCGCCGGCCACCAGGCCGACGCCAGCCATTTCGCCGGAATGGGCGACATGGAACTGAAGCGCCATGAAGGCGCCGGCCGCCAGCCCCGATGCCGAACTCTTGGCAAACACCACATTGCGCTGGACAAGCGGCGGTGCTGCGGCATCGGCACCGGCGGGAGCAGCTGCGAATGGCGACACCAGCGCCAGGATCGCCACGACACATGCAACCAGAAAGCGCCGGAGCGTCCGATCTGCTGCCACCTGCTGCACCCCATCCACCAGAACCTCTGCGGAAGGTAGCAAGAGAACAGAGAATGTCTAACAAAAAGCCTTAAGTGATTTCTGATGCACGCAAATGCACGAGTATAGGTAAGCCCACGCCGGCGATGGGCGCCGGCGGACTGTCGAGCAGCCATGGAAAAGGCCGGCGGAGCCTCCACCCCGCCGGCCTGATGCCGCTATCCCGCATTCATCGCGCTGTCAGGCGCCGAATCGGAGTTCTCAGCTCCGCAGGAAAGCGAGCACGTTCTCCGGTGAGGATTCGCCGTAGGGATCGCCGTTCTCGCCCTCGTCGTTGATGCCGGGTTCCTCGAACCACTTCTCGACGACGCCGTCCTTCACGACCATGGCATAGCGCCAGGAGCGGAAGCCGAAGCCCAGGCTGTCCTTGTCGATCAGCATGCCCATGCGGCGGGTGAAATGGCCCGACCCGTCGGGGATCAGCTTCACCTTCTTCAAATTCAGGCTCTTGCCCCATTGGTACATGACGAAGGCATCGTTGACGCTGATGCAATAGACCTCGTCGATACCCAGCGCCTTGAAGTCGTCATGGAGACGCTCGAAGGCCGGGCACTGCTCGTTGGAACAGGTCGGCGTAAAGGCGCCGGGCAGGGAGAACACCACCACCCGCTTGCCCTTGAACAGCTCGTCGCTCTGCACGTCCTGCCAGCGGAACGGGTTGGGTCCGCCGACGCTCTCGTCGCGCACGCGGGTCTTGAACACCACCGAGGGGACCTTGCGCCCTTCCATCGTCATCTCCGGCTGTGGTTGGGGTGGGCCGGCAGTACCGCCGCAGGAAACCGCCGCAATTAACTGCCAAGGGGGGCACGATAGCGGTAATGCCTGCCCCCTCCAACCGGCCATAGGTCATGCCCCCTCCGCCAAGCACCGGCACCAAGTCACCCCCGAAGGAACAAACAAAACCGAGGTAATTCTGCGCAAAAGTGGTGGCATCCGGTGGCAATCCTGTGACGTTCCCGAATGTTAAGGTCCCATTTACCAAGATCGCGTCTTCTGGTCTCGCCTGCATCCAGTGGGCACTGCGCCGACCGGTGACAATTGGAGGGCTGTTTTATGCCTGTTTCGATCAAGTCCAACTCTATTCGACAGCCCGGCAATGATAAGCCGGAAGCCTCATTCAATCGCGGTTATTTCACTAGAATACTTGTTAGTACATTTATCTTCAGCGCCACCATCAACGCGCTGATGCTGGCCATGCCGCTTTATTCGCTTCAGGTGTTCAGCCGAGCCATCCCGTCCGGTAACTACGACACCCTGATCATGCTGACGGTCATCGTGGTGATGGCGCTGACGCTGAGCGGTCTTCTGGAGATGGTGCGCTCGCGCCTGCTGGCCCGTGCCGGCAACGCACTGGAGGTGCGGTGGCGCCGCCGGCTGACCGCCGATGCGCTGGACGCCGCCGGCCGCGGCCGTCCGGACAACGGCCCGCTCGCCGACCTGATCGAGCTGAAGGGCGCTTTTTCGCGCCCCTCCCTGCCGGCGCTGATGGACCTGCCCTGGGCCCCGCTCTACGTCATCGGCATCTACGTCATCCACCCGATGCTAGCGCTGGTGCTGGTCGTGTCGATGCTGATCATGGCGGTGATGGGCTGGATCGGTTATGTGGCCGTCAAGGACATCAACGACGAGAGCAAGCTGCCGGCCGGCCGCGCCCAGAAGCTGTTCGAAGCGCTGGCGTCCCGCTCCGACACCGTGCGCGGCCTGCGCATGGGCAACGCCTCGCTCGACGCCGTCAACCGCGACTTCCTGACCGCCAGCGCCATGCAGGGCCAGGGCTATGAGCGCAGCGCCGCCATCGGCGCCGCCACCAAGTGGGTCCGCATGGTCCTGCAGATCGCCGTGACGGGCATCGGCGCCTGGCTGGTGATCGAGCAGCATTTGTCCTTCGGCGGGATGATCGCCACCTCGATGCTGGTCGGCCGCGGCCTCGCTCCCATCGAGCAGACCGCCGGCGCCTGGGGCGGGCTGGTCCGCTCCGCCCAGGCCGTCCGCCGCCTGCTGCCGCTGCTGAAGCGCCTGTCGCGTGAGCCGGAGCGTCCCTCCGTGCCGGTCGAGAGCGAGCGCCTGACGGTGGAGAACCTGCTGTTCGTCTCCCCCCGCGACCAGAAGCCGATCCTGCGCAGCGTCACCCTGTCGGTCGAGCCCGGCGAGACCGTCTGCATCGCCGGCCCCAACCGGTCGGGCAAGTCGGTGCTGGCCCGCCTGCTGGCCGGTGTCGCCCTGCCGTCGGCCGGTACGGTGCGGCTGGGCGGCCTGTCCGTCGCCACCCTGACCCCCGACAGCCCCGACCAGGGCATCGGCTACCTGCCGCAGCAGGTCGACCTCCTGCCCGGCAGCATCGCCGACAACATCGCCCGCTTCACCAGCGCCACCCGCGAAGAGGTGGAAGAGGCTGCCAAGGCCGTCGGCATCCACGAGTGGGTCGAAAGCCTCCCCATGGGCTACGAGACCGAAGTCAACGACCCCCTGTCCCCGATCACCGGCGCCAGCGCCCGCCTGATCGGTCTTGCCCGCGCCGCCTTCGGCCAGCCGCCGCTGCTGGTGCTGGACGAGCCGACCGCCGGCCTGGACGAGCTGGGCATCAAGGCGGTCCGCGCCTTCGTCGCCGCCAGCAAGGAGCGCGGGGCGACCACCATCGTCATGACCCACGCCCCGATCTTCGTCGACATGTCCGACCACACCTACGTCCTGAAGAACGGCATGGCGATGGAGCTGCCGCGTCCGGAGCAGCAGCAGGCCCAGCCCGGCGCCGTCAACCTCGCCCGTCTGCGTAATCTCGGCCCTCAGGGTCCGGCCGCCGCCACGGCAGGGGCCGCCGGCTGATCGCCGGCACCGCCCCCAAGACCGACCATCCGGCTGACGCCAGACCCGACAGAGCCAAGGAAGTCCCATGACCACGATGACCACGACCTTCCCCGCCCCGCTTTCTTCCGACAACGGCCCCGAGACCCCCGCCGGCAAGCCGTCGCGCAAGACGGCGACCATCACCTCGATCCACGCGCTGCGGGCGGCGATGCCGGAAACCAATGCCCGCGGCCTGCTGCTGGGCGGCTTCCTGGTCCTGGCGGTCGGCTTCGGCGGCATGACCGGCTGGGCGGCGGTGGCCCCCCTGCACAGCGCGATCAGCGCCTCGGGCTCGCTGGCGCCGGAAACCGGCCGCAAGGTGGTGAAGAACACCGAAGGCGGCGTGATCAGCGCCATCATGGTCAATGAGGGCGACCGGGTCGAAGCCGGCCAGGTCCTGATGCGGCTGGACAGCACCGAGGCGCAGACCCGGCTGGAGATGCTGAACGCCGCCCTGTTCGACACGCTGGCCTCCGAAGCGCGCCTGTCGGCCGAGCTGTTCGAGAAGCCGGCCATCGAATGGCCGGACGCTCTCGCCGCCCGCCGCGCCAAAGAGCCGGCGGTCGAGAACGCCATGCTGAACCAGGAGAAGCTGTTCCAGGTCCGCCGCACCCAGTTGGACACCGAGGCCAAGCTGACCAAGGACCGCATCGCCACGCTGGGCGACGAGGTGCAGAGCCTGGAGAAGCAGCGCGCCTTCCTGGCCCGCGAGATCAAGCTGTCGGACGAGGACATCCAGATCACCCAGGGCCTGCTGGACCGCGGCAACTCCACCCGCACCAAGCTGGTGGCGGCGCAGAAGGAGAATGCGCAGCTCCATGCCCAGGACCATGAGCTGGAAGCCCGCATGTCGCAGTCGCGCCAGCAGGCCGTCGATGCCCAGGGCGATCTGGTCCGCCGCCGCAGCGACTTCCGCGAGAAGGTGCTGGTCGAGCTGGACAAGGCCCGCGGCGACGCCCAGAAGCTGGCCGAGCAGATCCGTGACGCCAAGAACCGCCTG
>Ga0206117_100861_pt1 | contig 21385 bp, 22 predicted proteins | sample 3A5Ametagenome_FD_177997 | JGI IMG/M metagenome (GOLD analysis project Ga0206117, IMG submission 177997) | Enriched microbial communities from leaf-cutter ant dump, University of Wisconsin, Madison, United States - 3A5A | ecosystem: Environmental > Terrestrial > Nest > Insects nest > Nest dump... | reverse complement strand
GCGTGGCGCGCGCCTCGTCCACCTTATCCATCGCGTTGTAGTCGAAGGCGATCATGATGTCGGCGTTGCGCCGGAGCGGCGAACGGTTCGGCACCTTGTCGAGAATGGCGATCGCGTCGGCCGGGCGATTCAGGCGTTCGAAGTTCTCCGCCAGCGTGATGCGGCTCATGTCGTCGCCGGGATCGAGCGCCAGCGCCAGCTGCAGGAAGATGACGCCGAAATCGTTGGTGTCCTCGCGGACCACGGCCGAGCCGAGGCCCGACAGGATCTCAGCCGCTCCCTCGTTGACGTTGCGCGCCCGCGCGGCGGGGCGACGCTTGGCCTCGACGATGGCGGCAATGTCCTTGAGCAGCGGGTGTCCCGGCGCCGACGCCAGGGCCTTGTCGATGGTGGCCTTGGCGGCCTCGAAGTCGCCGTTGCGGGCGAAGGCGCGCGTTGCCGCGTCGATCACCGACACCGGGCCATCGTCGATGGCGAGGGCTGCCTTGAACTCCTCGGCGGCCAGCTCGCCGCGTCCGGCGACCGAGGCGATGAGGCCGGCGTGATAGTGCCGGAAGAACAGATACCACTTCTCGCCGTCGAGCTTGGCGAGGCGGGCGAGGGCTTCATCGGTCTTGCCTTCACCTTGCTCGGCCCAGGCCGAGAGGATTTCCACCGCCAGCGTCAGCAGCGGCCCGGAGCGCGCATGCTGGAACGACGCGATCGCTTCTTCCCAGCGGCCGGACTGGAAGTCGTCGAGGCCGATGGTCATCGCGGCGATCGGACTGTCGGCGTCGAGATCGCGCAGCCGTTCGGCGAAGGTGCGGACCTCCGTCAGGTCGCCAGCGGCGATGTAGAGCGACAGCGCCCGCTCGAGCAGGAACTTGTCGTCGGGTGCATCGAGCAGCGCCGAGGCGAAATAGTCGGCGGATGCGCGATAGTCGGCGATGCTGCTGGCGAAGCGGCCGGCAAGATAGTTGCCCTCGAGCGACGAGGCGACGGGCAGGCCGCTGTCCGGCTGCGCCGTTGCCGTACCGCGCGCCGTCGCCGGAAGCGGGCCGACGAAGGTGAGGGTGACCAGCGCCGCTCCGAGAAGATATCTCATGGCGAAGCGTCGGAGGGTCGGCTGGCGTAGCATCATGTGCGAAGCATCCCGTCGTCGGTTTGTGGCAGCGCGCAAACAATCGCGGCGTTCGAGATGCCTCGCCCGCCGACTCCACTCAAAGGCAAAATGGCGGCAAAGGCATGGCGCTTCAAGCGCGGCGTTGCCTTCGACGCCAATAAAGTCCGGCTGGGGGCATTGCCATTGCATTCCAGCCGGCAAAGTTCGAAATGAAGCATCCAACACCCCGAACGCCGGACGCGCCTTCCCATGAATGTGGCCTTCACGCTGGTTCTGCTTCTCGCCTTGGGCGCCTGGCTGGTTCGCTGGCGCGGCGCTCGCCTTCGGAGCGACATCGACGCCATCGTCGGCAACTACGCTCTGCTGGCTGGGCTCGGGACCATCGCGGCGCTTGCGGTCACCGGCCGGGTTGCGCTCGCCGCTACCGGCGTGGCCCTGCTGATCGCGCTTTATCGGTCGGGGCTGATGCGGTCCCGGCGGGGTGGAGTGCGCAGGCAGCCGGTATATCGGTCGTCGATGCTCGAAGTGGTGATCGATGGCGAGGCCATCGGCGGTCGGGTTACGTCGGGGTCATATCGCGGGCGGGATCTCAACCGCCTGACGGCGGCGGATCTATCCAGCCTTTACGCGGAGACGGCTGGGGATCGCCACAGCCGCGCCACTCTAGAGATTTACCTCGACCGCCGAATGCCCGGATGGCGTGAGAACATGCAAGGTGAGTCCGCATCGCGGAGCCGTCGAGCGGCGAATGCGGGCGCCATGAGCGAGCAGGAGGCGTACGAGATCCTTGGGCTTCAGCAAGGCGCCGGAGAGGCCGATATCCGGGCCGCCCACCGCCGGCTGATGAAGCGGGTGCATCCCGACCAGGGCGGCTCCACTTTCCTGGCGGTACGTATCAACCAGGCCAAGGACCGGCTTTTGTCCAAACATGTCTAGCTCCCGTTACGCAAAACAGTGGGTGCCGTTGACTGACTGTGCTTGCCGCGCCGTGTGAAAGGCGGAAACGAACCTTACGGATCGGGCGCGGGTCGCTCCGACCGCCGAGTAGGCGGTCAGAGCCTGATCGTGAAACAGGCGAAGTCGTTCTTCTTCAGGGCCGCACAGGCCCGGTTTGCTGCCTTCTCGTTTTCGAAGCCGCCGAAGCGAGCCCTCACCACGGTCGAGCCACCCTTGCTCACCGGTTCGGCCAGGGGGCTGGCGGCGGCAAGCTGCGGGGCGGCCGACTTGGCCTTGTCGAGAAGATCCATGGCGGCGGCCTTGGAGCCGACTGCGCCGATCTGGATGTACCAGCCGCTCTGGCGGGAGGCGGTGGAGGGCGCCGGGGCGTCTGTCATCACGTTGGCAGGCGCGGCGGAGGCGACCTCGACGTTCTTTTTGGCGGACCGGCGGGAATGGGCGTCGACGCGGGCGACGAGGTCGGCCATTGGGTCGCCCTGAGGCGCCGGACCGATGTCGGCGAAGGCCTCGGCGGCCGAGGACGGCAAGTGCGCGTTGGCAAGGCTCGCCGGCAGGGTTGCCGTTGCCAAGCTGGTCGGCGCGGGGGCGGCTGCCGGCGCAGGCGCTTCGGCGACCTCTTCGGGCATGGCGGCGGGGGCCATCGGCGGCATCGGTGCCGCGGCGGCGGGAGCGACGGAGGCGGTGACGACGGCCGGGTCCGGATCGGCGGTAGTATCCATGCTGGCCATCATCGGACGGGGCATCGGCGCGGGATGCGGGGGCAAAGCCGCCGTCGCCACGGGAGCTGCTGGTTCGGCCGGCGCGGGCGCGCTGGCGGCAGCCACCTTCGGCGCGCTCAGAACATCGGCCACGAGCTGGTCGTCATAGCCACGGGACCGCGAGGCCTTGGGCAGGTAGGTATTGATCAGCTGCACCATGTGGGCGTCGCGCTGGGCAGCGGTCTTGCCGCCCATGACGACCGCGACGATCTTGCGTCCGTCGCGCTTCACCGAGGTGACCAGATTGAAGCCGGAGGCGTTGACGTAGCCGGTCTTGATGCCGTCGACGCCGTTGACGCGACCCAGCAGGTTGTTGTGGTTGCCGATTGTCCGGCCACGGAAGGTGTAGGAGCGGATGGAGAACAGCGGATAGTACTGCGGAAAACGAACCTGCAGCGCCACGCCGAGCTTCATCATATCGCGTGCCGACGTGTACTGGCCGGGGTCGGGCAGGCCGTTGGCGTTGCGAAAACGGGTGTTTGTCATGCCGATGGCGCGAGCGGTGCGCGTCATGCGCTCGGCGAAGGCCGGCACGGAGCCGGCGACGTTCTCGGCGATGACGGCCGCGGCATCATTTGCCGAGCGGGTGATCAGGCCCTTGATGGCGTCTTCGACGGTGATCGTCTCGCCGGCGCGCAGCCCGAGCTTGGTCGGCGACTGTCGCTGGGCGAGCGCGGAGACGCGCAACGGCGTCGAGAGCTTGAAGCGCCCCCGGTTGAGCTCTTCGAAAAGAACGTAGAGCGTCATCATCTTGGTGAGCGACGCGGGGTAGCGCCGGGCATCCGGATTGGCCTGGTAGAGGACCTTTCCGGTGGCCGTATCGACGACGATTGCCGCATATTTCGAAGGAACGACCTGGCTTGGCACGCCATTCGCCGCGACTGCGGCGGTAGAGACGCTCGCCGCGATGACGGCGGCCGCCGCGGGGGCCGCCATATGGTGAAGAACCTTTGAGACCAGACTACGCAAACTCGACAATGGACCGCCCTCGCAACGCCAACTCACGGGTCTCGCTCCGTGCTCTTTGGCCGGATACGAAGCCCAATCGACCTGTTCTCTCCAATCCCGTGCGCCCAACGGGCAACGGTCGCAAAATTAGCGGCAACGCGGTTACGGAAGCGTAAAGTTTGAATCGACTTTTCCGGATTTGCACCGTCCCGAAATTGGACTCCGCATTTTTCAGGAGCCTTGGGGCGGGGGAGATGCCGTCATGCGAAAAGCAGTGGTCTGCCAGCAAATGACCATATTGCATCGCGTCTTGACCTAAGCGAAACTCCTTACCAGATACAGACGTGCAGGGTGATCGGCTCTCACAAGTGCGTGGAGTGTCGGCCTTGAGTCCAGATTGGAATTGCGCCCCCGTTGTCCCTGATTCAATATGACCCCAAGGCCCGCAAGATCGGGGCAAGCAATCGGAGGGAAAAGGTGGTCGAGGCGGTTCAGGCTGGTGTGACGGGATTGGCACCGGCGGATCTTTCTTTCGGTCTGCCCGAAAGTCGTCCCATGACCGGCTATTGGACCGAGGGGAGGATGGAAGACGAGACGCGCCGTTCGGTCATGTCGGCCGACGACGATGACGGGGAGAGTGGGAACGGGTCTGACTCGGGAACCGGGGTAGCATCCAAGGTTCTGACCAAGACCAAACGACCGAGCATGTATCGCGTTCTGATCCTGAACGACGACTACACGCCGATGGAATTCGTGGTGCACATCCTGGAGCGTTTCTTCAACAAGGGGCGTGAAGAGGCAACCCAGATCATGTTGCACGTCCACCATCATGGGGTGGGGGAGTGCGGTGTCTACACCTATGAAGTCGCCGAGACCAAGGTGACGCAGGTGATGGACTTCGCCCGCCGCCATCAGCATCCGCTTCAGTGCGTCATGGAAAAAAAGTGAGGGTCCATCGTGCCATCCTTCTCCCGCAGTCTCGAAAAAGCCCTTCACCAGGCCCTCGCTTTCGCCAATGAACGCCGCCAGGAATATGCGACGCTCGAACATCTTCTCCTGTCGCTGGTCGAAGATCCCGACGCGGCCGCCGTCATGCGCGCCTGTTCGGTCGATCTCGACGTTCTGAAGCGCAACCTCGTCGAGTACATCGATACCGAGCTCGACAATCTGGTCACGGAGCTGGGCGAGGAGGCGAAGCCGACTGCCGGCTTCCAGCGCGTCATCCAGCGCGCGGTGATCCACGTCCAGTCGTCCGGGCGCGACGAGGTGACCGGCGCCAACGTGCTGGTCGCCATCTTCGCCGAGCGCGAAAGCCATGCCGCCTACTTCCTGCAAGAGCAGGACATGACGCGCTATGACGCCGTCAACTACATCAGCCATGGCATCGCCAAGCGCGCCGGCATGAGCGAGAGCCGGGCGACTCGTGGCGTTGACGAGGAAGCGCCCTCGCAGGAGACGCCGCCGAACGGCGGGCAGACGGCCGAGAAGAAGAAGGCCGACGCGCTCGATGCCTACTGCGTCAACCTCAACGAGAAGGCCCTGAAGGGCAAGATCGATCCGCTGATCGGGCGGGCCGACGAGATCGCGCGTACCATTCAGGTGCTGTGCCGCCGCTCCAAGAACAACCCGCTCTATGTCGGCGATCCGGGCGTGGGCAAGACGGCGATCGCCGAAGGCCTCGCCCGCCGCATCATCGACGGCGACGTGCCGGGCGTCCTGAAGGATGCGACCATCTTCGCGCTCGACATGGGCGCGCTGCTCGCCGGAACGCGCTATCGCGGCGATTTCGAAGAGCGGCTGAAGCAGGTGGTGAAGGAGATCGAGAATTATCCCGGCGCCATCATGTTCATCGACGAGATCCACACGGTGATCGGTGCCGGCGCCACCTCTGGCGGCGCCATGGATGCGTCGAACCTTCTGAAGCCGGCGCTGTCCAGCGGCTCCGTTCGTTGCATCGGCTCGACCACCTACAAGGAATACCGCCAGTTCTTCGAGAAGGACCGGGCCCTGGTCCGTCGCTTCCAGAAGATCGACGTCAACGAACCGACCGTGACCGACGCCATCGAGATCCTGAAGGGCCTCAAGCCTTATTTCGAGGAGTTCCACAAGGTCCGCTATACTCAGGACGCCATCAAGTCGGCCGTCGAGCTCAGCGCCCGCTACATCAACGACCGCAAGCTTCCGGACAAGGCGATCGACGTCATCGACGAGACCGGCGCCAGCCAGATGCTGCTGCCGGAGGGCAAGCGCAAGAAGGTGATCGGCGTCAAGGAGATCGAGGCGACCATCGCCACCATGGCGCGCATTCCGCCGAAGTCGGTGTCCAAGGACGATGCCGAGGTTCTGGAAAGCCTGGAGACCAACCTCAAGCGCGTCGTCTACGGTCAGGACAAGGCGATCGCCGCCCTGTCGTCGGCGATCAAGCTGGCGCGTGCCGGCCTCAGGGAGCCGGAGAAGCCGATCGGCAACTACCTGTTCTCCGGCCCGACCGGCGTCGGCAAGACCGAGGTGGCCCGCCAGCTCGCTTCGATCCTGGGCGTTCCCATCCTGCGCTTCGACATGTCGGAGTATATGGAGCGGCACACCGTCAGCCGGTTGATCGGCGCGCCTCCGGGCTACGTCGGCTTCGACCAGGGCGGTCTTCTGACCGATGGCGTCGACCAGCATCCGCATTGCGTGCTGCTGCTAGACGAGATCGAGAAGGCGCATCAGGACCTGTTCAACATCCTGCTGCAGGTGATGGACCACGGCAAGCTGACCGACCACAACGGCAAGCAGGTCGACTTCCGTAACGTCATCCTGATCATGACGACCAATGCCGGCGCCGCCGACCTCTCCCGCGAGCCGATCGGCTTCAACCGCAGCCGGCGCGAGGGTGACGATAGCGAGGCGATCAACCGGATGTTCACGCCGGAGTTCCGCAACCGTCTCGATGCCATCATTCCGTTCGGTGCGCTGCCGCCGGAGGTGGTTCGCTCGGTGGTGCAGAAGTTCGTCATGCAGCTCGAGGCCCAACTCGCCGACCGCAACGTCACGTTCGAACTGGACGACGCGGCGATCGAATGGCTGGCGACCAAGGGCTATGACGAGCACATGGGCGCCCGCCCGCTCGGCCGCGTCATTCAGGAGCACATCAAGCGCCCGCTCGCCGATGCGGTTCTGTTCGGCGTGCTCAAGAAGGGCGGTACCGTCAAGGTGTCGGTCGAAACCAACGAGGCCGGCGAAGTCGGTCTCAAGCTCGACTGCCTTCCCGATCCGGCGCTGAAGCGCAAGGTCGAGGAGGTCGATGCCAAGGTCGCCGATGCGCCCGTGCCGCCGAAGCCGCGCAAGCGCAGCCCGAAGCAGAGCGCCAAGGCAGAGTAAAGGATCGCGGCCCAAGGCCGCATCATGATGAACAAGGCGGTGCGACCGAGAGGCCGCGCCGCTTTTTTGTCTATCGGGCTAAGAAGGCCGTGACGCCTTCCTTGAACACCTTGTCGCCGGTGGCCCGCATGTGGTCGCGGTTGGGGATGTCGAGCACTTCAGCGCCGGGAATCATCGCAGCCAGTTCCGTGGCCGATCCGGCGACCGCGTCCTTGGTGCCCACGGCCACCAGCGTCGGAACGGCAATGCTGTCGGTCTCGGCGGTCTCGACCGGCCGGCCATAGCCTCGAATGCAGGCGGCGAGCGCCTGCCGGTCGGAGCGGGTCTGGTCGGCGAACAGGCGATAGCCGCGACCGACGGGGTCGTCGATATCGTCCAGCGTCGGGGCGAGAAGGGCCGCGGCGATATGCTCCCTGTCGAGGCCGGCCTTTGCCATGGTGCCGCCGATGCCGCCGAGCACCAGCTGTTCGAGGCGGTCGGAATGGTGGCTGGCGAAGTCCAGCAGGATGCGGGCGCCCATCGAGTAGCCGATGGCGCGGACGCGCGGCAGCTCAAGGTGGTCGATGAGCGAGAGAACGTCGTCGCTCATCTTGTCGAGATGATAGTCCTCGACATGGTGCAGCTTGACCGAGTCGCCGTGTCCGCGGTTGTCGAGGGCGATCGCCCGGTATCCGGCCTGGACGAGCCAGTCCATCCAGCCCGTATCGAGCCAGTTGACGCGGGCACTCGACGCGAAGCCGTGGACGAGCACGACGGGCTGGCCATCTCCCTTGTCGAGATAGGCAAATTCGCCGTCGGCGGTCGAAAAGCTCGGCACGGACGAACCTCCTTGGCGCCGTCGGCGCCGTTGAGCAAAGTCCCGCCGCTTTCGCCGCAAAGGGACTGTTCTTGCTGTCATCTTGCCGGTATGCTTCCTGAAGTCAGAGATTTAAACAAGGGTATCGTGCATGGCCGACGCTTTCGTTCCTCATTTCGCCAACGACGCCGGGGTGACGACCATCCGGATTGGCGCGAAGGAATTCATGTGCATCGGCGCCAAGCCGCCCTTCGATCATCCGCATATCTTCCTGGAAATGGGAGATGATGCAGAGGTCGTTTGTTCCTATTGCTCGACCGTCTATCGCTACGATCCTTCGCTGAAGGCGACCGAATCGGAACCCAAGGACGCCGCGTGGCAGCCCAAAGCGGCCTGATCCACGCCAAGGATGGAGCTATGCCGGATCACTTACCGGTGGTGGTGGTCGGGGCCGGAATAGCCGGCCTCACGTTATCGTTGTGTCTTGCGCGAGCCGGCGTGCGAGTCACGGTGATCGACAAGGCGCCAGAGCTGAGGGAGGTCGGAGCCGGCCTGCAGCTTTCGCCCAACGCGTCTTCGATCCTCTTTCATCTCGGGCTGGGCTCGGCGCTTGATGCCACGGGCATGCGTCCGGAGGCTGTGACCATTCGCGATGGAGCGAGCGGTCGCCTTATCCTGCGCATGCCGCTCGGCGAGGCGATGGTCGAACGCTACGGCGCGCCCTACATCGTCATCCATCGCGCCGATCTGCAGGGCACCTTGCTTGCCGCCGTCGAGCAGGAGCCTCGGGTCACGCTGCATCTTGGCGTTCGCATCACGTCCATCGCCGAGGATTCGACGGGCGTCGTGGTCGAGGGCCTCGAAGCCGATCAACAGGTTCGATTTGAAGGCAGCGTGCTGGTCGGCGCCGACGGTGTCCGTTCGATGGTGCGCGAGACGGTGACCGGGGGAGGGCCTGCGCGCTACACCGGGCGCACCGCGTGGCGGGCCACCTTCGAAGCCGAGGGATTCTTTGCCCAGTCCTTCCGCCACAACGAGACCGGACTCTGGCTCGGCCGGCATGCCCATCTCGTCCACTATGCCATCGATGCCGGCCGGGAGATCAACCTGGTCGCGGCCATCGACGACGTATGGAACGAAGACGGCTGGGATGTTCCGGGCGATCCGGCCCAGATCCAAGCTGCGTTCAAGGACTGGCCGGAGCCGGTGAGGAAGCTGATCGCCATGCCGGACAACTGGCGGAAGTGGGCGCTCTGCGAGGCGCCGCGCGATACGCCGTGGACCAAGGGGCGGACGGTGCTGATCGGGGATGCCGTGCACGGAATGCCGCCCTTCGTGGCGCAAGGCGCCGCCATGGCCATCGAGGACGCCCGCGTTCTGGCTGGGGTGCTGGCTGCCGATTCCGGCGACGACATCGAGGAGCGGCTCAGCCTCTTCGCCGAGGGGCGCAAGGCCCGGACCGACAAGGTGGCCGCCGCCGCCCGGCGCAACGGCCTCATCTATCATCTGGGCGGGGTGCCGGCGAAGGCGCGCAATCTGGGGATGCGCATCCTGGGTGCCGAGCGGCTGGCCGACAACATGGATTGGATTTACGGCTGGCGTCCGCTAGAAGGCTAGTCCCTCTCACGGATTGTCGCCATGACCTCACCTGATGTCGATCGTTTCGACCGACGCCGTCTTGCCGGTCTCGCCGCCGCGATTGGAGCGATTTCGGCGGTCGGCACCTCGCTTTCGCTCGGCATGCCCTTGCTCGCGGTCATCATGGAGCAGCGGGGACATTCGAGTTCGGTGATCGGCTTGGTGACGACGGCCGCCGGCGTCGCCGCGCTTCTCAGCACACCCTTCGTGCCCATGCTGACGCGCCGGTTCGGCGCTGCGTGGGTACTGTTGGTCGCCGTGGTTCTGGGGACGCTTACCTTCCCCCTGTTCTACGTCTTCGATTCGATCGCCGTCTGGTTCGTGCTGCGGTTCGTCTTCTCGCTCTGTCTCAACACCGCCTTCATCGTCTCGGAGTTCTGGATCAACGCCTTGGCCCCGGCCGAGAAGCGCGGCTTCGTGATGGGCGTCTACGCCACCATCCTGTCCGTTGGATTCGCTGTGGGGCCGGCGATCCTGAGTCTCATCGGTTCGGAAGGTTGGCTGCCGTTTGCCATCGGGACCGGGCTGATGGCCGTTTCCATCCTGCCGATCATCGCCGGCTTCCGGGCCGATCCGCCGATGCATGAGGGCAAGGGCGGGAACTTCCTGCATTTCCTCACCGTTGTGCCTCTCGCCACCTTCGCCGCCTTCACCGTTGGCGCCGTCGAATCGTCGGTGATGAGTTTCTCGCCGGTCTATGGTCTGCGTCTCGGTTACAGCGAGCAGGTGGCGGCGTTGCTGGTCATGGCGGTGGCGGTCGGCAACATCGTCGCGCAACTACCGCTCGGCATGCTGTCGGATCGCATGGATCGGCGGCGCCTGCTGCTCTACATCGCGCTCGGCGGCATCGCATCGGGCGGGCTGGTCGCGGCGGTGTCGTCGCATCCGTTCTTCCTCATGGCCACCATAGGGCTTTGGGGCGGACTGGTGACCGGGCTTTACGCGGTGGGATTGACCCATTTGGGCGCCCGTTTGTCCGGAAGCGACCTTGCCTCGGCCAATGCCGCGTTCATCTTCATGTACTCGGTCGGCATGCTGGTCGGGCCGGCGGCGACGGGTGCCGGCATGGATGCCATCGGGCCGCAGGGCCTCGTCGTGGTGACCGCCCTGATCCTCGCCGGCTATGCCGGGTTTGCCTTCCGCCGCATTCGCAAGGTGCCCGAACCGAACATGGAAGGTTCATCAAGCTCGTCTTGACTTTCAGGCGCTTTCGACTAGGGTGCGCGCCGAACGAACGACGCTTCCCGCGTGAGGCGTCCAGCCGCTTTGGCTGTCACCGTCAACAAGCACAAGGAATCGGATGCCATGGCCAAGGCAACGACCATCAAGATCCGGCTCGTCTCGACCGCCGACACCGGGTACTTCTACGTCACCAAGAAGAACTCCCGCACGATGACCGAGAAGATGACCAAGACCAAGTACGATCCGGTCGCGCGCAAGCACGTCGAGTTCAAGGAATCCAAGATCAAGTGATCCGGCTCGGCCGGACGCGCCGCAGGGCGCCCGGCCTGGACGACGATCCACGCAAGAGGCACCCGCTCGGGTGCCTTTTTTGCTTTCGGGCATACGAAAGAGAAAAGGGCGAGCGCCACCACCGCTGCGGACATGTTTTGACGCCGGGCTACCTATAGTCCGCGCTCCAAGTCCAAGGATGCCGCAGATGAGTACCCCTTCTCCTTCCACCCCCGTCACAGCCCCCCAAGCGCGCCGGGCCACGGTGTTCGCATTGGTGGCCGTGTTTCTCGATGTGGTCGGTTTCGGGCTGATCATTCCGGTGCTCCCGCGCCTCATCGAAGAGGTGGGGCATACCGGCCTTGACGATGCGGCCCGCATCGGTGGCTGGTTGTTCGCCGTGTTCAGCCTGGCGCAGTTCGTGTTTGCACCGCTGGCCGGCACGCTGTCCGACCGCTTCGGCCGACGCCCGCTCTTGCTCCTGGCCATTTCCGGTCTCGCCGTCGATTACGTCGTGCAGGCCCTGGCTCCCACGGTGCTCTGGCTTTTCGTCGGGCGGCTGATCGCCGGCGTCTGCGGGTCCTCGCACGTCATCGCCGGCGCTTGCCTTGCCGACGTCAGCTCGCCCGAGAATCGCGCCCGCTCCTTTGGCCGGATGACGGCCGCCTTCGGCCTTGGCTTCGTGCTGGGGCCGGCGATCGGCGGGCTGCTCGGCGAGTTCGGTACCCGCGTGCCCTTCTGGTGCGCGGCGGCGCTGGCCAGCGTCAACTTTCTGTTCGGCGTCTTTGCGCTGCCCGAAACCCTTCCCCGCGAGAATCGCCGCGCCTTCCACTGGCGCGAAGCCAACCCGCTCGGCGTGCTTTCGGTGTTCGGCCGCTACGCCGGCGTTCTGCCTTATGCCTGGGTGCTGACGGTCTTTTTCTTCGGCACCTCGATCTACGCGGCGATATGGCCGTTCTGGGGCATGGCGAAATTCGGCTGGTCCGGCACCACCGTCGGGCTGACGCTTGCCGCGTCCGGTCTCACGGTGGCGCTTCTGCAGGGATTCGGCACCGGTCCGGCGGTCGCCCGCTGGGGCGAACAGCGGATGGCGGCGGTCGGCCTTGCCGGCGCGGCAGCGACCTGCATCGGGTTCGCCCTGTCGCCGACGACGGCTGTCGTCATCGTGATGCTGGTGATCAATGCCGTGGAAGGCTTCGCGCATCCGATGCTGTCGGCGCTGATGTCGAAGGCCGTGCCGGAGGATACGCAAGGTGCACTGCAGGGCGGAATTTCCGCCCTGATGAACCTTGCCATGCTGGCCGGCGCGATCTTCTACACCCAAGCCTTCGGTTACTTCCTGTCGGAAGCCTCGCCCATCCGCAGCCCCGACGTGTCGTTCTTCATCGCCGCGACCCTGATGCTGACTGCCCTGGGTCTGTTCCTGCGGCACTCGAAACGAACGGCCGGATAGGCGTCATTCGGCGGTCTTCGGCTCGGGAGTGGCAGGTGCCGTCGGGGCATTGTCGGCGGGGGGCGCATCGGTTGCTGCCGGGGCGTCGCTTTTCGGCTGCTCGACAGCACCACCGCCGCTCTCCGGCTTCGAAGGAACGGTGGCGGGTAGATTCTCGGTCGGCGGTGTCGTGGCCGTGGGTGCCACGGTGGGTGTCGGCTCTTTGGTGCACGGCGTCTCGGGCAGCAGTTCCAGGTGGACGATCTTGCCGTTGAGAACGAAGTCGCCGTAGTCGAGCCGCATCTTGGAGGAAACGCCGTTCTCCCAGAGGTCGAAGGAAATCGAGTAGTCCGGCGGCTGGTCGCCACCGGCCTCGGTCCCGAAGTAGGAGACCGTCACCGGCCAGCGTCGGAAGTTGCCGATCGGCTTCTCGCTGTCATCCGGCGGCGTGGTCCGGGGGGAGCCGATGACCGTCGACGTGTGGAAGACGTGCTGACCGCCGTCCGAACCATCGTAGATGTCGTCGGAGAAGACGGTCGTGCCTTTTTCGGCCTCGGTGATCGTCTTGAGGAGTTGGGCGGTGGGGAAAATGACCGGTTTGTCGATGGTGAACTCGGTGTCTTCCGTCAGCTTCAGCTTGACGTTGACCTTGTCGCCATCGCGGATGGCGGTTCCGTTGACGTCCTCGGTCTGGACCTCGTTGACGAAAGTCTGCGAGCGGAACTCGAAGCTCCGGCTGTCCGCGCTCTCGAAGTTCCGGTTGCGGAGATCGGTGATCGCCGAGTTGCCCTCGCCATCGCCGGTTTCCAGCACGAAGCGGAAGTTGACCGTGTAGCCCTGGCAGGCGTCGCCGGTGAACTCGTAGACCATTCGCCCTTTCATGTTGATGGGAGCGTCGCTCATCTGGGAGTTGCTCTCGAGAGCGAGATCGTAGGCAACGCGGTGCGGTACCAGACCGCCGGCGAGCGACGGCCCGACCAGCGCCGAAAAGGCGCAGGCGATCGCCGTCGATCGGAAAAGCGAGTTCATCATGGGGGTCCCCGGAGTCTCTAAATGGCTTCGTTGAGTATCAGTATATGGAAAGGCCTCACAGGATATCACGTAATCCTGTCCGATAAATCCAACCTCCAGAAGGCAGTTCCGAGGAAAATGCCGGGACTGTGCGCCTTCCGAGGCGGAACAAGTGTTGCGCGAGTTGGGTGAACTGGCCGTTAACGATGCTGGGAGAGTAGCCCTATCCGGCCGCCTTGCAACTTTTGCGTGGGAGAGGCGACGCGCGTATGGCCTCCGCCGCCTTTGCCCACGAGTTGCACCGACCGCCGCGATGGGGCATGACTCCGCTACCTGGAGCATTCGCCGGTCCGATCGAAACACCCGGTTGCAAGGCGAGAACTCCGAATTGATGCGTTGAAGCGCCGCTTCTCGATCGGTTGGTCCATCGGTCGGTGGGGCGCCTGGAGCTTTTCCGGCGGACTCCGGTTCGCCGACAAAGCTCTATCTCATTGTCAAGACGCAGTTCCGGATGCAAAGCCGATACCGCTTTGCCGGAACTGCTCAAGGTTTGGAGGTTTTTGCGAAAATGACCAGTTCCGTCGAATCCGCGCTCAACGGTCTCGGCCTGACGCTGCCGGAGGCGATTGCCCCGGTCGCCAACTATGTGCCTTACGTTCGCACCGGCAATCTGCTGTTCGTCTCGGGGCAGATTTCCAAGACGGCGGCCGGCGCGGCCGTGACCGGCAAGCTCGGGGTCGATGTGGACGTGGCCGGCGGGCAGAAGGCAGCCGAGCTGTGCGCCTTGAACATTCTGGCGCAGGTGAAGGCCGCGGTCGGCGATCTCGATCTCATTGTTCGGGTCGTCCGCCTGAACGCTTTCGTCAATTCCGCTCCCGATTTCACCGATCAGCCGCAGGTCGTCAACGGAGCGTCAAATCTCATCGCTAACGTGCTGGGCGAAAAGGGCAAGCACAGCCGCACAGCCGTTGGCGTCGCTGCCCTGCCGCTCGGCGTCGCGGTGGAAATCGACGCCATCATCGAGGTTTCCTGAGGCAAATGACGGATTTTTCCTGGCTCACCGCTCGCCCCATCGCCCACCGTGGGCTGCATGACTCCAAGCTCGGGCGCATCGAGAACACGCTTTCGGCGTTCGATGCCGCCGCGCGCGCGGGTTTCCCGATGGAGATGGACGTCCATCTCTCCGCCGACGGCGTCGTCTACGTCTTCCACGACGACGTTCTCGACCGCCTGACCACGGGGGCTGGGCCGGTGGCGGGCCGGACGATGGCCGAGCTCAAGGCAATCCCGATGGTCAGTACGGAAGACCGCATTCCGACGTTGAGGGAGGTGCTCGACCTCGTCGGCGGGCGGACTGGTCTCGTCATCGAGATCAAGAGCTATTTTGCCGAGCGGCAGCGCGAGCTCGTCGAAGCGACCGCGCGCGAGCTTGCGACCTATGGCGGGCCGGTGGTGGTCGAGTCGTTCGATCCGCGCCAGATCCAGGATCTGGCCGAGATCGCGCCCGACCTGCCGCGCGGCATTGTTGCCGACGACGCGGCGAGCGCCGCGGACTACAACGACTACCGCTTCCTGACGCGTGAGGAGCTTGCTACGCTCTCCCACCGCTCCTGGTCGCAGTTCCAGTTCGTCAGCTATTGGGTGAAGCTACTCGGCAATGACGTCAGCCTGCGTGCGCGCGACGAGTGGAAGCTGCCGGTCACCGCCTGGACCATCCGCAAGCCGGAGGACCGCAAGATGGCCGACGACTTCGGTGCCCAGCTGGTGTTCGAGGGATTCGATCCCGACGCCTGATCGATACCCGGAGAAGGAAGGGCGCAACGATCGGCGCCCTTTCTGCTCTTTACGCGGTCAGGGCAGCTTTATTCGCCTCGAAGAAGGAGGCGAGCGGACGCGGCTTGCGTCCCGTCAGCTCTTCCACGGCCCCGGACGTTTTCGACAGCAAGCCGGCGCTGTTGGTGGCATCCATCGACAGCATGAGCGTGATCACGAACTCCGGCACGCCCGCCGATTTGAGATTGCTGGCCAGCACGTCGGGCGACAGCCTCACGACGCTGATCGGCTTGCCGAGTATCTTGGTGGCCAGACCGGCAACGTCCTCGGTGGAGAAGGTCTCGTCGCTGGTGATGTCGTAGATGGCCTTGTCGCCGCTCCAAGGCTTGGTGAGGGCAGCGGCGGCGGCACGCGCGCAATCGTCATGGGCAACGTAGCTTACCTTGGTGCCCGGCTTGTCCGACGTATACCAGGTGCCCTGCTTCAATATGCCCGGCAGACCCATGAAAAAGTTCTCGTGGTACCAATAGTTTCGCAGGATGCGGTAGGGCAGGCCGCTCTCGAAGATGGCCGTCTCGGTGCCGGCATGATCGCCGGCGAAGAACAGCGGATGGTTGTCGCCGTGCGGGTTGGGCGCGGAGGTGTAGACGATGCCTTTGACACCCGCCGACTTCGCCGCCTGCACGGCGGCCTGCTGACCGGCGAGCCGGGCGCCGATGGTGTCGGTCGACACGATGAGCAGCCGGTCGACGCCGGCAAAGGCGGCAGGCAGCGTTTCGGGGTGGTTGAAGTCGACGGCTCGCACGGTCACGCCGCGTGCGGAGAGGTCGGCGAGCTTGCCGGGGTCGCGGGTGCCGGCGACGAGATCGCCGGGCGCAACGCCGAACTCGTTGAGAAGGAAGTTGACCACGCTACGGCCGAGCTTGCCGGCGGCGCCGGTGACCATCAGTTTCTCGCTCATGAACGTTCCTTGATCCTGCTTGGAAACATTGTCTCTTTTTGAGATCATCTCTAAGATATAGACCTCGTTCCTGCGGGCAAGACGGCAGTTTGCCCTGCGTTAGTTACTCGGAGGGAACCGGTGACGACAGTAGCTTCCGGAGATGTGGGCGCCATGCTCGACGGCTTTCAGCGGGCGATCGGGGTCGAACCGAATTTCGACAGTTGCCCCGTGCGTGGCGTTCTCGACCGCATCGGCGACAAGTGGAGCACGCTGATGGTACTGACGCTGGCGCTCAGGCCGCACCGTTTCGGCGAACTGAAGCGCGCCATTCCCGACATATCCCAGCGCATGCTGACGCAGACGCTGCGCGATCTCCAGCGCGATGGCTATGTGGCGCGACAGGTGTTTCCAACCACGCCGCCGGCGGTCGAGTACAGGCTGACCGACCTCGGCCGGTCGCTGATGGTGCCGTTGGCGGGACTGGTGGACTGGGCGGTCCGGACGCGCGGAGAGATTGAGGCGGCGCGTGTGGCGTTCGACCGCGAGAACGTCTGAGAGCCCGCTCCAAACCCAGGCCGGGGCGGGCTCCGAAGATTGTCTTACTCGGCCAACGCGGCCTTGAGCTTTTCGGCCTGGCCGGCGAGCAGCGCGCCATCGGCCATCTTGCCGGTGTGCGGGCGGAGCGGAACGCCGAGATACCGCGGCACGACGTGGAAATGCAGGTGGAAGACGGTCTGGCCGGCCGGCGCTTCGTTGTACTGCATGACGACCGCGCCGTCGGCCTCGAAGGCCTTCACCGCCGCCTTGGCGATCTTCTGCGTGACCTTGATGACCTTGGCCAGAACCTCGGGATTGACGTCCAGAATGTTGCGGGCCGGCGTCTTGGGCAGGATCAACGTGTGGCCGTCCGACTGCGGCATGACGTCCATGAAGGCGAGGGTGTCTTCGTCTTCGTAGACCTTGTGCGAGGGAATGTCGCCGCGCAGGATCTTGGCGAAGATGTTGTCGGCATCGTAGGCGGTCATCGTGCTCTCCCGATAGGATCTGTCGGAGCGCAAAGTGGTCTCTCGCGTCCGGCCGGTCAATCCCGTTCCTGCAGCGGCCCGCGCCGGAAGGGGCCCAAGCTTTCCAGTTCCGTTTCGGCGTTGAGAACGGCGCGCCTTTCGCGAACGAGGAAGTCGGCAACCGCCCGTCGCAAGCCTGTGTCGGCGATGTAGTGGGCCGAGCGGGTGGTCTCCGGCAGGTAGCCGCGCGACAGCTTGTGTTCGCCCTGGGCGCCGGCCTCTACCACCGCGAGGCGATGCTCGATGGCGTAGTCGATGGCCTGGTGGTAGCAGACCTCGAAATGCAGGAAGGGGTGATCCTCGATGGCGCCCCAGTTGCGGCCATAGAGCCGGTCGGATCCGATGAAATTGAGCGCACCGGCGATGTAGCGCCCGGCCCGTCGCGCCATGACGAGCAGGACGCGGTCGGCCATCTTCTCGGATAGCAGCGAGAAGAAGCGGCGGTTGAGATAGGGCGTGCCCCACTTGCGGCTTCCGGTGTCCAGGTAGAACGCGAAGAAGGCGTCCCAGTGGGCCTCGGTCAAATCGCCACCGGTCACCCACTCGATGGTGATGCCATCCTGAAGTGCGTCCCGGCGCTCGCGTTTCAGCGCCTTGCGCTTGCGCGAGGCCAGTCGGCTCAGAAAGTCGTCGTAGCTTCCATAGCCGTCGTTGCGAAAATGGAACTGCTGGTCCAGCCGTTCGAGCCAGCCCTCGGCGGCAAGTGCGGCAGCGCCCTTGTCGTCGATGAAGGTGACGTGCGCCGACGACAACTCGTATCGGTCGGCGACCAGCTTCAAGCCGCGAGCGAGTGCCTGCCTTGTCGCATCATCGATGGCGAAAAGGCGCGGGCCGCTCACCGGCGTGAAGGGAACCGAGGACTGGAGTTTGGGATAATAGCGCCCGCCGGCGCGTTCCCAGGCGTCCGCCCAGCCATGGTCGAACACATACTCGCCATAGGAGTGGCCCTTGAGATAGGCCGGCGCGGTGCCGATGAGGCGGCCGGCCTCGTCTTCGAGCAGCAGGTGGCTAGGCAGCCAGCCGGTCTCGGCGGCGGCACAGCCCGACTCCTCGCAAGCGAGCAGGAAGTCGTGGCTGACGAAAGGGTTGTAAGGAGAAGGCGAGCCGTCGCCGATCCAGCGAATGGAACCGCGCGGTCCGGTCTCCCAACCGGGGTTGGCAAGGCCATCCCACGCGGACTTGTCGACGGCTGCGAGTGTGTCGACGGTACGCAGCGAAAGCGAATGGGACATGGAGAGGTGAGATCGCGGCTCGATAAGGGTTTGTCCATAGGATAGACCCCAGTAGCCCGTCGGCGCAAACCCCGGGTTTTACGATGAGGCTAGGTCGAAGCGTCCGGAGAGCGAAACCTGTCATTAAGGAGAACGGCTCTATTTAAAATTGTTACTTTTTGCGGATATGCGGACGTGCACAGAAGCCAGAAGTTGTCGAAGCGGGAAATGGCGGAGCTGATCGCTCGCCTGCGCAACCCCAATGTCAGGGTCGGCGAGCAGCGGCGGGCCGAACGGCTGAACTGTCATTGGCCAGCCCTCGTTCAATCCGACCCACGCGATGTGGCCTGCGTCGTCGAGAATATCAGCCACAGCGGCTGCCGCGTTCGCACTGTCGGGTTGCTGTTTGAGCCGGGAGATTCGGTGGTCGTCCGCATTCCCTCGCAGAAGATGGTGCTGGATGGCGTGGTCGCCTGGGCGCGCGCCGAGGAGGCCGGCATCCAGTTCAGCTTTGGCAATGAAAGCCACAACCTGACCGTCTGAGGGGTCACCTCGAAACCGGGTGGGGATCCGGCGGCGGGCATGATCGCCCGCCACCGTCGGCTGAACGTCAGTGAACCATGCCGGGCATTGCCGCCATCGGGTCGGTGCCGGTCAGGATGGTCGGGTCGAGCATGCCGAAGATCATCGCAACGTGGGCGACGATCAGGAACAGCGCCACGAAACCGGCATGCAGGCCGAGTCGCGCCTCCGGGCTGCGATCCTTCCAGAGAAGGCCGAGGTCGATCAACGCGATGCCGCCCAGCGGAACGACGCCGGCGAGATAGAAGCCCACGGCGATGACGTCTGCCGGGCCGCGCCAGGCGCCGCCCGATGTCAGCGGCACCACGGCGGTGAAGACCAGATAGAGGAAGATGCCGAGGAAGTAGATGCCGGCGATCGATCCGGCGATCCGGCTCAGCTGCCGCACGGCGCCGTCAAGGCGGCGCGTGTAGAGCAGGTAGAGCTCGGCGATGGCGATGGTCTCGGCGAGAATCACCGGTACGGCCATGAAGATGATGAGGTTCCAGGGCTGGTTGGCGGCCAGCAGTTCCATGTAGTGGGTCATGGGCATGATCGTCTGTCTCCGTGCGACAGGCGCGGCGCTCCGGCCGGCGGCTGCGGCGAAGTTCAAAAAAGGTTTGAGGCGCAGACGATCAGGCGCGGGGCGGTGGCGTTGGCGGCGGAGCCGAGGTTGCCGACAGGCGACGCATTCCGGCGGGTATGCCGGCCGCCGTTTCGGCGGCAACCGGCGTCGCAGCGACGGTCAGGCCGAAGAGGCCGGCGCAGGCCGCGGGGCAGGTGCAGCCGGACAGTTTGCCGTGACTGTGGCGAGTCTCGCCGGCTTCCGAACAGGCGGACGGCTCGCGGAGAGGCGGTCGGCCCAAGGCAAGCTGGGGTGTGTCCGTCGTCGCGAGCGTGACGGTGGGGTGACCTGCCGCCGCCTCGACAGGCGCCATCATGTGGCGCTGGCCCATGCCGTGCTCATGCGCGACCGCCGCCGACATCAGGGCCAGCGTGAGCAGCGCGAAGAGGGCGAGGAACCGGCGGATCATGCTATCATAATGCTTGAGCGACGATGGCAAGATCATTGATGGCGGCCGAGCCCACCGTCAACCACGGGAAAACGCGGCGGGCCGGAGACGCGCGTCAGTGCTTGTGGCCGTAGACTTCGGCCGGATCGAAGCGGCGCTCGCCACCCACGTGTTCAAGCCGCACCGGGCCGTCCGCCGCCTTCTGACCGAGCGGCGCATGCCGGTAGAAGCAGGACACCTGGCCCGTGTGACAGGTGGCGCCGGCGCCATCCACACGCACGCGCAGGACCAGCGCGTCCTGGTCGCAGTCCGTCAGAAGCTCCACCACCCTCTGGACGTTTCCGGATGTGGCGCCCTTGTGCCAGAGTTCGCCGCGCGAACGGCTCCAGTACCAGCCCTCGCCGGTCTCGATGGTCAGGGCGAGGCTTTCGGCGTTCATGTAGGCAACCATCAGCACCTGGCCGCTGTCGGCGTCGACGGTGACGCAGGCGATGGTTCCGTCCGCGCTGAAGCGCGGGGTCAGCACGTCACCGGCCTCAAGCGACGCCTTGGCGCCGGGGGAGGGGAACAGTCTCGTCTCGGAGGTCATATCGTCACTTGCCTTCGGCGCGCACCATCATCATGAAGCGGGCCTGTTCGGTGGGATCGGTCTTGAAGCAGCCGGTGAAACGGGCGGTCACCGTCGAGGCGCCAGGCTTCTGCACGCCGCGCATGGTCATGCAGAGATGCTCGGCCTCGATCAGCACGGCCGCGCCACGCGGCTTGAGGACCTTTTCGATGGCATTGCTGACCTGGGCGGTCATCGTTTCCTGCGTCTGCAACCGCCGCGCATACATTTCGACGATGCGTGCGAGCTTGGACAGGCCGACGACGCCGGTGGTGGGATAGTAGGCGATGTGCGCCTTGCCGATGAACGGCACCATGTGGTGTTCGCAATGCGAATAGAAGGGGATGTCGCGCACGAGGATCAGCTCCTCGTAGCCGGCAACCTCGGTGAAGATGCGATCCAGCACTTCCTCGTCGGTCTGGCCGTAGCCGGAAAACAGCTCGCCATAGGCCTTCACGACGCGTTTCGGCGTATCGCGCAGTCCTTCACGCTCTGGGTCCTCGCCTGCGAAGGCTATCAGCGTCCGCACGGCGGCCTCGGCTTCCTCGCGACTGGGGCGGCGGATCTTGCGAGCGCCTGCGGTGAAGATGGCATCGTCCATGCTTGGTCCTTCCTGGGGCCTGCCGCCCGTGGCGGCGGCGCCCTCGACAGTCCGATATGCCACCGCGCTTGGCGGCGGGGCCGTCTCAGGCCTATATACGCGCCACGGACTGGAGTTCAAAGTGGCAGGCGTTCCAAGCGACAATAAGCCTGCCC
>Ga0206117_100858_pt1 | contig 21544 bp, 14 predicted proteins | sample 3A5Ametagenome_FD_177997 | JGI IMG/M metagenome (GOLD analysis project Ga0206117, IMG submission 177997) | Enriched microbial communities from leaf-cutter ant dump, University of Wisconsin, Madison, United States - 3A5A | ecosystem: Environmental > Terrestrial > Nest > Insects nest > Nest dump... | reverse complement strand
CAATATTAGCGACAAGCCAACTCTTTCATTAGGCATTAACATATCGGCTGCCATGGTGAAACTCTTAGGCGCACCATTAATACCCGTCCACTGATTTCTGTAAGTGGCGTTGAGATTTAATCGCTCCCGGTAACCCGCATACGCTGGATTGATGTAAATCGCATTAAAAATGTACTGACTATATTGTGCGTCTTGTTGTGCAAAGCTTCCAAAGCCTAGCATTGTAAATAAAAAGATAATATACCAACTTCTTCTTCCCATACTATTTATCTCTTAATAATGTGATCCAACCTGTGAGAGCGCTTTGAGCCCCCTCTTTTGACACCAGTTTAAGGACATAGTAATAAGTACCTTCACTTAAACCGTCGCCGCTCCAGTTGTTAATATAATTTCCCGGGCTTCTATAAACTTCGTTACCCCAGCGATTGAAAATGGCCAAACTACTTTCTTTGTAAAGCTCAATTCCATCTATCTTAAGCACGTCGTTTTTACCATCTCCGTTAGGAGTAATTACATTTGGAACTTTAATGTTGCCAATAATCTTCTTAACATCTGTAGAGGTATTATTCCCTAAATCCGGATCTTTCAATGTTGGGTCTCCACCAACTACAGAGGCTGTATTGATGATATCGCCCGCCATTACTCCCTGTGCTTTGATCAGTAATGTTGCAGCCGGTCCACCAGACACTAGTAAAGGAATCGTCCAGGTAATTCGTCCATTCACATATTCCGCAGTACCCAGTGTAGGCCTATCCATGGAAATAAATTTCAAATTTGGAGGAAAGATGTCAGTCACTTTAACATTTGGGTTATCCGTGTTTTCGATATTTCGAACCGTAATCATGTAAGTGAAAGGTTCGTTTGGTCCCACAAATCGAGTTTCTGATTTTTTAATTACCTCCAAATTTGAATATTCAACAATTACTCTAAATACATCAGACAAATCTGATGAACAACCTTCTTGACTGATGACCCTAACTTGGTAGTCGCCAGCAATCACTGTGTTGTACATAAAAGTGCTAGCTCCGGATATAGGTTGCCCATACCTGTACCATTGGTAAGAATAACTTCCATTTGGATTATCGACTCTAAGATGTGCCGTTCCTCCTTGTCGTATTCTTACTTCATTGGCGGTTTGCGCTTTTACAATTGTTATCTGTAAAAGCAATATAACCAAGTATATCAGCCTCCGAAGCCTCACTCTTTATTAGTTAACCAATGAAATTGTTGGTTTTCCTGGCTTAGGCGTTACAGTAATGGTTTGCGTTGTAGCTGCACTTACTTCACATCCTGCACCTGCTCTCAACACTCCTGGGTTACCTGGTAAAAGTGTGTAATTAACGGTTGCATTAAACACATAAGCACCCGGTTGAGAAGTTGTTAAAGTGAATACATTTTGATTGGTTGTGCTGCCATTGCTAGAACCGATAGATGAAAGTGGGTTCACTGGATTTCCGTTAAATGTTGCTGACCAATTGTAGGTATAACCAATTCCATCAGGAAGGTTAGATGCTGGTGTTGCTGTAGCTGTAATTTGTGAACTCGCTGCAGGGCCACTTGCGTCACCGCAATAAGTTGAATTAGTTGGTGCGCTTAATGCCAATGTTTTGTTAGGAAGTTTATAAACCGAAAACGGATCAGATGGATCACCCAAACAGCCAGCCGCTGATTCGATACGCGTAGTGTAATTGTGCGAACCAACCGTTAAGTTGTTTGGCACGGTGTAGTTAGTAGAATTAGCAGCAGAATAAGTGTAAACAGCCACTTCTGTCCCTGCTAAATACCAGTGTACTTTATCACCAGCCGTTAAAGTTGACTCTTCGGGCATGTGAAGCGTTGCTGTGGCATTGTCACATAAGTACACATCGTAGTACGTTTGAGCATAACTTGAGAAAGTTAAGCCTAACAGCAGAATTAAGGTAGTGATGATGTTGCGGGTAATTGTTGTTTTCATTGTTTTCGAGTTTGTAATGTTCTATTTAATATTGTTGTTAATTGACAAGTTGGATATGTGTTTTTGTTGGTTTAGGTTGAACGGTCACTGTTACATCTACATTTTGCGCCTGACTGCAACCTGAGTTTAAGTCTTTAATTGAAGTAAGCTTGTACGTAAATGTTCCAGTTGTAGTTAGCGGAATTAACACCGTAGCGGTGTCTGATCCGGCAGGCGTGCTTACGGTTTGTACTGGTCCGCCGTTAATTGTATAACTGAATTCGTATGCACCAGTACCATCAGCACCCTTAAAGCTAATAGCAGGATTATCATTGGCATCTACACAAACACTCAATGGCCCGGCTGAAGTGCCGGTTGGCAAAGGACTTGTTCTAATGATCACATTAGTTTGTGTTCGTTTGGTATTTAAAGTTTTGATATAAAAAGTATGTATGCCAAAGGAAGTTATGTTCCCACTTACTGTTCGTGTTCCCGCTGCATCTTGAGCAGTTAAAGCGGCTGGAAGTGCCGAATTTTCAAACTGCGTTCCATCGGCAGACAATGGGTAGTTTACAGGTGTGATGGGACTCGCCTGGCAAAGATCCTGGCCATTTACGGTGTTGTACTTGATGTTGTTACATACACCAACACCAGAGGAAGCTCCGTTTAAACATTCTTCATCAGCATCTACTGGGCCGGCTGGATTATTACTCGTAGCATCTATATCCGTTAAGTCGGCAGGTCTTAAAATGCTGGCTTTGGTATTGTTAAATATCTGATTGAAACCTCCTGTAAAAGTAACTTCTACTAAGAAATCGATAGTTCCTTGATTGGGTAAGTTTAATACTGCAGTGTAGCTTTGTGCTTCTGTAACGGCATTGCTTATCGTTATCCCCGCACTTTGATTTGCCTGGGTTACTGAACTAATGGTTAACCCGGCTGGTAAATTAATAGCTAAACGTGAACCATTTGCAGGCGAAGGCCCATCATTTTGAACCCTAATAGTATAAGTGATGGTTCTGGCCGAGAAATATTTGCTCAGATCTGGATTTATTGACTCTATCTTTAGGTCAGCTATTAAAATTTCGATGTTAACCAATTGTGTCGTACGGTCACTTTCTATATACGACCAAGTATCCATTGACCTGTTATCACCAAAATGATCATTAGCATTTGTACTGTACCTACCAAATTTATGTCCGTTTGTATTGCTGCTTATTCCATTTAAATTGGTTACCGGATCCGAGCTATATCTAGTAGCGTTTCCAGCATTAGAAATATCAATATCATCCCAGTAAACTCTGTCACTATATTCTGAAGGATTTGAATTGGAAGGATTTACGTTGTAATTGGTATTGTTCTCCGTAAGTTCGATGATAATACCTCGAGGGTTTACTTCCATATCAATATAAGGAAAATGAACCTCTGCTGATCTTAAAAACGTTTGAACCAAGGGAGAAATCATCCCTGCGGGTAAAAAGTTGCCGGCCCCATCTTTAGCATCCCAAAATACTTGGTTGTTTCCTGGAGTTGCTACTCCATTAATGACCCTATCCGTACCTCCAGCCACTGGTATGGTAATTTGATAACTACCCGAAGTGGATGACGTAAAAGTAATATTGGCTCCTTTGCGACTTATTTTCCCCTCGGTTCCCTCTACCCCAGTAATTTTTAAGTTAGTGATGATTGGCAATACCACATTTTTTTTCAACCACATGTTTTGATTGGCAGCAGTAACATAAGCATTGGCTGATACCGGTAAATTTGGATCAGGCTTATTGTAAAACACCTTATGGGTTTTGCTGATGGCATCATCCAAGGTTCTGGGGTCATGTATATAGGTGGCTACCGTAGCATTACTGAAATTTAAACTTTTATAGGTAGGCACCCCACCTACGGCAAATCCGTTGTTATTAGAAAAGAATGTAAATGCCCAACCGTTATTGCCATTTGTTTTCACGCGATAAGCTCTACCGTCTTCGGTAAGCACGTAATTAGTGACATAATATCCTTTAGCTTCGGTAAAAGCAGGATTAATGAGCAGGTTTAAAACATTTGCGTATACACGACCGGGAATCCAAGCTGTGCCTGTTGTATTTCTAACAGATACGTCCCACGCTGCGATTACATTTATCGAATTGGAGCTTTGGGTCCAATTTGCATTAGCCAAAACATCTTGAACCGTGGTATTGTTACTTGTGTTGGTGCCCACCGATGCCCAAAAATCAACTTTCCAAATACCTTCCTGCGCGGTATTTACCGATACGGTAAACGGGTTATAACCTGCAGCATAACCTGGCCAAGACGGTCCTAAAAGTTCATTTGTTCGGTTAGAAATTATTCCTGTAGTTCCACTTACTGTAAATGTAGTTACCGCTCCTGTTGGCGAAGTGACTACTATTCTACCATTACCAACCCCTACGGCACTTGATGCCACTGCAATAGTTTCGCCTGCTTTGGCATAAACAAAATGGGTTCCCTGTGTTTTGAATGGATAAGAAACGACATTACTAGTACCGTCGACGTTACTATAAAGAAAAGCTCTGTTTCCAGCAACACCAGCTGGATATAAATCTTTACTTCCTTCCGCAAAAGCGCTTTTGTAAAAAAACACTAATAAGATGGTCGCTAAGGCAATAAGTTTCAACGCCTCATAACATCTAGTTCCCCGAAGGTAAAATAGCGAAAACAAACATGCCATTCCACTATAGCTCTTACTTAGCGAAACATATCGTTTAGAGGTTACAAATTTTAGCACATTATTTTTAAGCATTGCTATTTAAAAATTTGCACTTCATTTGTCCAACTATCTTATTACGAGCGGTGTAAAATTTCAACAAATTTGGTGTTTATCGTTACTGTGTTTAGCCTCATTATCCCTAAAACATCTACTACTTTAAGGAATTATCGTCTCGAAAATAAATGATATTTTACACATAGTGAAATAATTTCCACAGTTATTTTAAAATACCGTATTAACGTCGCTTTTGTGAGTATTTTTTTCCCCAATAACACCAATTAACATTGCCTTAACATACCATTAAAGCGGTAGGTATATTCCCCAATTTTACACAACAAAAAAGCCGTTGCTATTTGAAGGCAACGGCTTAAATTTTAGCTAATTAGAAGACGAATTTCAACACATAAGGTTAATCTTATTTGCTTTTAAAATTATAGCCATACCATTTGTTCAAATAAGCTATAATCGCCCTGTTAAATCTCTCGCCAGCAACTTCCCTAATACTTTCCGTATTTCTTACAGTAATTCCAGGTGTTTCAGCCTGTATCGCAGAAATTTTATCTTGAAAACCTTTGGTAGGTCCTGAAATTACTGTGCCGTATTTACGAGTACAATACCCTCCGTTAAAGTAAGGCCTCTTTTTAGCACTACCCTCCGCATCTGTCCCAAACAAAGTGGCATTCGCATCAAGTGTTTTCAAACTTGGGCCAGGTACAGCTATCACTTTTTCTTTTTCCAACAACCCACCGAAGCTGTAAGGACCTCGAATCAATTCCGAAAAACGTACTTGCGGATTTAGCTTAGCAACAGCTGCAATGGATGAAGAGTCGGACAATTTATCCAAGTACTCATCGCTTTGCGAAATGGCGTAATTACTTAAGCCATAGCCCAGTTCTGTTTGGTCGATAAATTTGCTTTCTAAGGATTTACCACTCACCGAAACATAAGCTTGAGGACTTTGATAGGTATGCGCCTGTCCATGTAAATCAAGAAACAATGCTCCTTTATCTTTCTTTTGATACTCGGCCATGTAGCTTATGGCTGCTTTTAACAAGCCGTGATAGCTTAAATAGCTGTTTTTTGCATCTTCATTGGTGTATCTTTTATCCACGTCGTTTGGAAATGTATTGGGATCCATACGTTTTCTGGCTATAGTATTAATCACGATCCATGCTCGTTTTTTAGTAGAAGATTTAAAGTTTGAAGCAATTTCAAAAGCTAGCGGTAAAGTATTGATATCTCTACCGGTAGTACCTGTTTCCGGAATTTCGGGACTGCCAATGTTTGTCCCGTCATGCGGAACACCTAATATCAAAGGTGCATCCTCGTCGCCAACTACCAATTTTACATACTGCTTAAAGCCATAAACGGTATCTCCAGGCTTATAGGTTTTTCCTTCGTAAGTAAAGGTATTTTCGAACTTTTTGTTGCTGTTTTTAAAAGACAAAACAATTAGCAAGAATAGCGGCAAGGCCATTACTGCGTATTTAATTCTAGGTTGCGTATATCTCATGAGTCTATTTGTTTTAAGATAGACTGTATTTTTAGAGAAATGGCTCGATAAAAGTTAAATTATTTATGAAAAGAGATTTCTACAGACTTTATCCAAGAAGCCATGTCAGGAATATCATAATACTCAAGTACATTATTAATCACTAAGCCATACCTGTCTTTAGCCAAAGGCTGCTCCAAAATCTGTTGATAGCTCTCTAGGCATTGATATAACTGTAATGCACTGACCTCAGTCCTGAAAAATACCGCATGCAATGCCGGTACACCAATATTTCCTTTTGTATTGACTTCAATTTTTGCTCCGGATAGTTGTTTGTTTTCGGAAATAAAATCTAAGATTGTAAATATATCTTCTACTCTTTGTCCAACCAGGGGTTTGCCCATATGCAAAGCCAGCATGGCATTACGATAGTCTTTGCTAAAGTACTTTGGATCGTTCATTTCTGCTTTATCTGCAGTTTCACCTGTTCCACGTAAATCGGCAAAAATATAGGCAGTCTCTTCTTCAGAGATAGCAACGCTATCTATCAATTTGTTCTTCCCTTGTTCACTTAGCCAAATGACCACTTTCTTTACTTTGTTTTTTGGGTAAGCCACCAAAGCCGGCAAAGGCACCTCGTTGTTTTTACGGATAATCAATTTCTCAAAAGACAAACCTTTTATCTGAATTCCACCTACTTTTTCGACATCGAATTTTTGTGGATTCGAGCTAATGCTAAGCAATTTTTGAATGGCTTTTTTGCGTTGCATTATATCTAATTTCGCAAATGCTTTACGATGCTCGGCATATTGTCCAAAAAGTAGTTCGTTGTTTTTCTGAACCGCTATTTCATCAGTAAAACTTAAGTTGACTTTATGTTTTGTACTGGCAAACAAATCCTTATCAGTCAAAGTAACCAACTCAGGTTCTATCACCATCCGATCATCATTATAAAACCATTTACGAAGCCATTGGACAGCCCTTTCTCTTTTGGGCTTTGAAATCCCATGTCCATCATCATAGGCGAATAGTGCTATCTTTTCTGGCTGGCCAAGACTGGCATAAACTTTTTTCAAATCATTGTATGATTGCAAAGTCCCATTGTAATCAATAAAATCATAACGGCCAGCCAGTATTAATGTTGGTTTTGGTGCAGCGGCAATTAAAAAATCGCTCATTTCCAAGTGAAGCGCCCCTTCATTTGGGATCTGGGCACAACCATCAGCAGCGCCTGTGGTAGCCAAGGTATTTTCGCGACTAGCTAAATAGCTGCATGGCACTATTGCTTTGACCCTATCATCAATAGCAGCAAAGTAAATGGTTTGCATTGCGCCACCGCTGTTACCTACACAGGCTATTTTCGAGGCATCTACTTCTTTTCTAGTCAGCAAATAATCTAAACCTCGCTGATTGTCAAACAATTCATAAGCAGCAACCGAAGTACCTAATAAATTAGAAGATAAATTGAGCAGCGTATGCTCTGTAGTTGAACCCCTGGTTAATGATTTTCCACTTGAATCCGTTAACTGAACCCGTTCGCTTTGTGAAATGGGGTCAATCACCAAAACTACAAAACCATTTTTTGCTAATAGAATAGCTGTTTTTTGGTAGCTCTCAGTAGCTTTTGAAACATCTTCATGGCCACAAAAAAGCAATACTGCTGGAAGTTTATTTGTTGCTTTTGGGAGATATAGATTGGCGGTAACATGATGATTTCGAAAACTTTGATAGATGATTTTCTCAATATTATAACCGTCTTGCGCTATTGTTCCTGTTATTTGAGGATTTAATGGTGCTGTTTGAGGCATCTTACTAAACAAACCCTTTGCTTTTTGCTTTACCTTTTCGATGTATGCAATAGTTTGGGCTTTACTTTTTAATGCTTCGGAAAAATCAGAATCACGTTTTTCATATTGCCTGTGCATTTGCTGTACTAGATAGGTATTTAAGCTTACATCAGCTTTCCAATCGAGCACATTGTACTGTTTTTGGGCGAAGGTGTTGGCGCACAAAAAAAACAACAGGAAAATTAGAATTCGTTTCAACATATCTTGAGATTCTCAGCACACAAGCATCACCTCATTAAACAACTATAGAGATTGCCTAACTCTTTACCCTCGCTTCTGTTCGCAATAACGACTATTTACGACAACAATGGAATTTGACTTCCTGTTTTTTACCCGCCATTAGCTTTTGACCATTTAGGATATTCCTTAGCCAACAAATTTTGAGCAAAAGTACCATACCAAGCGTAGCCTACTCTTCGCTCCTTGCTAATTTCTTCTACACTAGTTTTAACTGAATTATCCCTATCTCCAAAAACAGGTTTATTGGTGTTCAAATCATAAAAACGGGCCCAACTAATTGCATCAGCATCTGCTACCAAACCTTTATCATTGTTACCTATACTGCCATACTTATAACCGATAATCTTGGTGCTTTCAAACCATTCTACTGCATTTTTTATAGCGGTTTTAATTTCTACTGAAGGATTTTTCAATTTCATTAGAAATCTAACCACGCCTACAGATTCACCAGTACTTAAGGAAGCTGGTTCAAAAGCTCTAGCCTTTGCGGGCTTCAGCGTATTCTCCTCATATTGCGCTGCCCAAATTGTGGGCTTACCATTTTGAGTTACTTGAGTTTTTAAAATACACTCAATTCCTTTTTTCAATGCTTTTTCCGCTTTGGGCAAATAATTGGCATTCACCACGTCAAAACCATTGGTTTGCTCAACAATATTTAACATTATGGTTAAGGCATTGATCATTGCATTATCATTGTAGGTAATTTCTGCTCTGTACAGGCTCTTATCTGGATAATACTGAGGCCAACCACCATTAGCATATTGCGCTCTTAAAAGATAGTCAATCCCTCTTTCCGCTGCTTTTAAATATGCCTTATTATCGGTCTGCTTATAAGCTAAAACCAACGCATTAATTTCTCTACTGGTTGCATTATTGTCAATGGTAGCATGTAGTTCTGAAGTTGCCTTTATTTTTTGCAACAATGCATCTGTGAGTGGATACTCATATTTCACCACGCTTTTATCTTCCAATTGCTTAGGCCAACCACCATTATTCAATTGATAGACTAACATTTTTTCGGCAATACTATCCGTTTTTACGGTTACTTTAGCGGTATTTTGTGCCGTAGCGCAACTGCTTAAGCCTATACAAGCGATAAGCATACCAAGGACATTTTTCATCTTGAATTTCAATTTTATTTCTTCGCAGCAGCTTGTTTTACTAGCCAATTTACCAATTCCTGACCTGCTTCAAAGTTCTTATAATTAGCAGGAATCTTTCTGCCATCTACATACTCATTATACAACCATGGATCACCAATCACAAACACAGTTCCTTTTCCAAATTTGGTCACCGACATTACGTCATCTCCATCCTTATCCTTTAAAATAGACTTAGCATTTCCCGACAATTTTAAACTGCTATATTCTTTAATGAACAAATCTTTGGATTTAAAAATCTCGTTACCCGCTGGAACAAGCACTTTTGCAGTTTCGAAATTAGTTGGCACAGGCACAGTCCCTTTACTGTCGCCATTAAAATGTACCCCAAAAACGTTTGCTAGTTTATTGAAATTAGTTAATTCTACATTGGGTGCATCATTACCCATCAATACCAGCACACCGCCTCCTTTTACCCACTCGCTTACCTGTTTGATATCAGCAGCTGAAATAAATTTCGGATTGGGATTCTCCTTCTCAAAATCTGGATCAACGATGATATAAACCGCCGCATTTTTCAAATTGGCTAATGTTGGTGCTTGGTACAAAGTATTCAGTTTAAAACCGGAATTCTGAAATTGCTCGCCCCAAAAAGAAAAACCTCCATTAGGTCTTTCCTCCCATTTGTAATGCCACGATTGGTCATTACCGCTCTGGTCTTTTTTTATTTCGTTATTAAAATACGAATCCAACACCACTGTTCTGCCTTTTCCTATTTTAGGCGTCGCGGCTATTTCCATTTCGTTAGCCGCTAATAAGAAAGCGCCTACTCCTTTTGGATCGTTGGTGATTACTTTTTCACTTACATAATATTCGTAGCTACCATCTCGATATGGTTTACCTCCCAGACCAGATACTTCTACCGTTCCTTTCAGATTAACCATTCCTGTAGCTCGCTGTTCTATAAATTCTTTTTGAATGCCTTTATACCCCTTGTCTGCCACCGCAAAATATGAAGCAGGCAACCAACCATTTCTCACGGCTTTGGCAAGGGTGTACACGAACATACTCGATGCAGATGCCTCTAAATAGTTGCCTTTTCCAGTAGGTTTATCCAATACGTCATACCATAAACCGCTTTTGGGGTCTTGCACCTTTTGTACGGCTTGTGCGAAACGATTTAGAATGGCAATGATTTCCTTTTTACGGGGATTGTTGTCAGGAAAGTTATCCAATACATCTACCATGGCCATTCCATACCAGCCCATAGCTCTACCCCAAAAATTAGGCGATTTACCAGTTGTTTTATCTGCCCAAGCTTCCGCTTTCGATTCGTCCCATCCATGATAAAGCAAACCTGTTTTAGCATCTCTGGCATTTTTTTCCATCCATACAAACTGGTTGGTAATGTCGTCAAAGGCTTTTTGGTCTTTTACCAAAGCAGCGTATTCTGCATAAAAAGGTTGCCCCATATACAAACCGTCCAACCACATTTGATAAGGGTAAATTTTCTTATGCCAAAAACCACCTTCTTTTGTTCGAGGATGTTGTTTTAACTGCTCCCACAAACTAGTTGCCGCTGTAAAGTATTTTTTATTTCCAGTAACCTTGTACAAGGTGAGTAAAACACGACCATTTTTAACATTGTCTATGTTATAGTCTGCCTGTTTGTAGCGTTCAATTTTACCATCTTTAGTCACAAAGAAATCCATGCTTTTTTGCATGTATTTAAAGTATTCGCCATTGCCTGTCCTTCTCCAAACGCCATCTATTCCTTCTAGCACCACGCCTTGGTCATAAGCCCATTTTACTTTTTTAGGCACTTCTGGATTTAGATTTAAAGAATCCTTCCAGATTTCCATTACTGTGGCCGCCATTTGTTGCGAAAGTGGTTGGCTTTGTGCAATCGCATTGAACGATAAGACCGATGAGGCAACTGCTAATATGCTATAATTAAATACCTTGTTCATGTGCTTATTTATTGATTTGCAATGATTTTTCTTGAGCGCCAGCTAAAAACTCTGATTTTTGTTGTGCTTTAGAAACGTCTAAGCCTGAGGTCTTGATATTACTATTTCTATCGCCACTAATTCTAAAAAGTAAATCAGCGCTGTTGTAAGAGATATTTTTCAAACTTACGTCATTGCCATTTTGGATATTGATCAGTGGGTTTCCGTGCTCAATGGTCAACTTTATATTACTCAAGTTAATCTTCTTACCTTCTTGTATATCAATTCCTTGTTTTGATTTAATATTGATATTGTTCAGGTTGATATTTGCGATGCTCATTTCTGGCAAACCACGTACAAATATGGCTTTTTCAGCACCATCGCAAACTACGTTATCAATGTAAAAATCTTTAAAAACCGGTGTTTCTTCTGTTACAGGTAAAGCTTCCACTTTTGGTGCTTCGCGCTTATCTCCAACCAATGCAATTGGATCAACCGCTGCATAGTACATGTCAAATAAAATAGCTTCTCCTGGAATATCCATCATATTGATGTTTTTAATGTGGATGTTCTCCACCACACCACCTCTACCTCTTGTGGTTTTGAAACGTAAACCTATATCAGTACCAATAAAAGTACAGTCGTAAACAAAAATGTTTTTAGCGCCACCGCTCATTTCACTACCAATTACAAAACCACCGTGAGCATGGTAAACGGTACTATTTCTCACAATTACATTTTCAGTAGGCATGGCACGTTGTCTGCCCCAAGCATCACGACCTGATTTAATACAGATACCGTCATCACCCACATCAAAAGTGCTGTTTTCAATCAATACATTTTTGCAAGATTCAATATCAATACCATCACCATTTTGTGCATACCAAGGGTTTTTAGCGTAGACGTTTCTCACAGTTACATCTTCGCACATCAATGGATGGATGTTCCAAGCTGCTGAATTTTGAAAGGTAACGCCTTCTAATAATACCTTTTTGCATGAAGTAAACACCAATAGGTTTGGACGAAAAAAATCCTTGATTGAATCGTAGTATTCGGCATTTTTATCTGCTTTAATTTCTCCAGGATTGCCTTTAATTTTTGATCCGTTTAAGCTCTTTTGTGATGGATACCAAGTTTTTTTATCTTCAGAAAGTACACCGCCTGAAGCTACCAAATTTTTCCATTGAGTTTCGGTTAGCTTACTTTTTTTGACCATCCGCCAAGCTTCGCCTCCACCATCAACAATTCCTTGGCCAGTTACGGCGATATTGGTTTGGTTAGTTGCCCATAATGGCGATTGGTTACGCATTTGCGGCAAACCTTCCCAGTTACTTTGTACTAAATTATACTGACTAAAGTCTCTAGTAAATTGCAAAATAGCATTTTTTTGAAGATGCAAATTGACATTGCTTTTCAACTCAATTGGCCCAGTAATCCATAAACCTTTGGGTACTAATACTACTCCGCCACCTTTTTTATTACAGGCAATAATGGCATCGTTAATATTTTTGGTTACTAAAGTTACGCCATCGCCTTTAGCACCATAGTTAACAATATTGAAAGTATCTTTTTTGAAAGAAGTTTGAGCTACTACAGGTAAGTTATTAAATGAATAGGCTTTTGGAGCAGCCTTTTGCGCCTGGGAAAACATAGGGGCAGCAATCATCACGGCAAATATCGAAGCTACAATTTTCTTCATGTTCATGTGTGTATTTATAAATGGTTCTTTAAGTTATGAGTTGCTTATTTTGTGTTATGAGCGTTGTTTCTCCTTTGAAACGCACAGCTAACAGCCCACAATCTGCAACACTATTCTATAACAAGTCTACACAGTTTGGGTCAGTAAACGAACTAAAAGCCCGAAAATAACTATGCAAACGTTCCCAAATGACTGGTTGTAAACGATAAGTTACAGGCTATTTAAAATTTTGTCCTAAATGAAAGGATTTCAAGCAAAGGTGAACAATTACATTGAGCCCCAACTTCCTATTTAGTTATCCTAAACCAATCAAAATCAGCAAAGCCGCTATCGTTGGTTTGTTGTTCACGAGCGGCAAATAGTCCCATTTTTGCTCCAATCCATTTACCCGGCGTGGCCTCAAAAACATCATCGATAGTAGTAAAGGTATTGCCATTTGTGCTGTAACTGAATTGGCACTTAGCTCCTTTGGTGACCTTAACACTCAGGTAAATATCCTTGCCATCTAACTTCATCAATGTTTTTTCAACTTCGGCCTTGCCTTTATCTGCATTTTTACAAACCGAGTAAACCAGGTACAAGCCGTCCTTTTTAGACTTTAGGGCTAAATAGGCATAGCTTAAACCGTAAACTGTTAACCCAACTTTTTCATTTTCTAATTTGGGATTTACGGTGAAACTTAGTTTAGCGGCAGCAGTAAACTCTTCTGTCGGAAATTTTTGCATTAATATATTTGGTACCTCCCAAAGGTTTTTAGCGCTATCGGGAGTTTTAACCGTATACAACCTCAAACTGCCTCTGCTTGTATTTAGAAATGACCAAGTGGCCGTTGGGTTTGCCTGCCATTGCCATTGCAAACCAAGTTCTGTTCCATTGAACTCGTCGCTTTCTGCAGGTGTAAAAATTGCACCCGCTTTAGCTATAATAGGTTTTTTATGGATCAATACCGGCTCGCCGATTCCATCTCCATCTATATCTACCCCAATTATTGGCCAGTCCTTAATCCATTTCATGGGTTGTAAATGTACCACTCGTCCATAAGCATCCTTATCCTGAAAATGCAGGAACCAATCATCTCCATTGGGTGTGTTTACCCAAGCTCCTTGATGCGGTCCGTTAATTGGCGATTTCCCTTGGTCCATTACCACTTTACGTTCATAGGGCCCATATACGTTTTTTGAACGCAATACTAATTGCCATCCGGTAGAAACTCCACCAGCGGGAGCAAAAATATAGTAGTAACCATTGCGTTTATAAAACTTTGGCCCCTCTAAGGTTGGGTCTTGCTCATGTCCATCAAACACAATTTTGCCTTCTGTAATGGTTTTATCGCCGGCAGCGTTCATTTCCTTCACCACAATAAGGCTTTTTATTCCAGCTCTGCTGCCAGCATAGGCATGTACCAAGTATACCTTACCGTTGTCGTCCCATAATGGACAAGGATCAATTAAACCTTTTCCAGCTTCCACCAGTTTAGGTTCCGTCCATGGACCGTTAATATTTTTTGCCTTAGTTAAATAAATACCGAAATCGGGATCAGGGTAGTAAATGTAAAACTCATTGTTGTGATAGCGGATGGCTGGTGCCCAAACTCCATTTCCGTGCTGTGTTTTAGAAAAATGTTCAAAAGGTGGTTGTCTTTTAAGCGCATGGCCAATCAACTTCCAATTCACCAAGTCCGTGGATTCTAAAATGGGCAAGCCGGGTACCGCATCAAAACTCGAAGCAATCATATAAAACTTATCGCCCACTCTTATCGCGTCAGGATCAGAATAATCTGCGTCAATCACAGGGTTCTTGTAGGTCCCATTTCCCAAATCAGGCACCCAAACTTTTGAGATTTCCTTTTGGGCAAACGTATTTAAAGAAAGGGCGATTAGTAGAATTATGAATGTTTGTTTCATTTTACAACTCAAAATCTATTTGTATTGCGCTTCGGTAATGGCTTTGATCAAACTATTGATATAAACCTCAATGTTATCGTAAGCTGAACTCAAATCCCTGCCATTTGCATTAGCCTTATTTGGATCTAGTTTATTGGCAATTTCCCATTCATCTGGCATTCCATCTCCATCAGTATCTTTTAACACTGCCGTTTGATTTAAGGTTGGCCATCCACCTACGTCAGTTTGAGAATCAATAATTCCTTTGAAACCAGTTTTAGAGCCATTGTAAGTTACCGTTCCATTTTTCACTTCGTTGGTTACCCTGGTATCTACGGCATCACGCTTGTAACTGGCACCTGCGTAAAGCAATACCATATTGTAAGCTTGCTCAGCGGTGTGTATGGTAGTAGGCTCCGAAGTAAACGGATTAGTTTGTTTGGTCAAAGCAAAATTCGCAGTACTTAAACCAGAATTTCGATCAACCCCGCCGTTCCAATTATCTGCTGTTACCGCAGTGCCATTAGTTACCACGTTCCCCATCACATAAAACTTTCCATAGCCAGGACCATATGTCGCTACATCTGCCTCCATATAAAGTTCCAAAATGCGATTTCTTTTACTTGATGAAGTTCCTGGTCCAGCTTTGTAGTAATTGTTAACGATATTATACTCGCCATTTTCGCCGCCATAACTACTATTTGCACCCCAGTTGTAAATTACGTTGTTGCGGTAATCTACCTTGTCAATACCAAATGGGCTTTTGCCTGTACCTGCTCTGCTTCCGCCATCAAATCTTGGATTGCGACTGTTATGGTGTGCCAACAAATTATGATGAAAAGTAGCACTAGAGCCACCCCAAATAGCACCATAACCATGATCATCTTTCTCATGAAAGGATTTATTAAGGCTTTCTGATAAAATACACCATTGCATGGTAAAGTTTTTATTGGCATAAAATGACGAACACTCATCGATAGACCAACTCATTGAGCAATGGTCAATCACGATATTTTCCTTGTAGCGTCCCCAAAGTGCATCTTGCTCATTCTTTGTCAAATCGCCCATACGGAAACGCATATATCTAATGATGACGTTGTTGGCATTTACGTTCATTTCATAGTTTTGAATACAAATTCCATCACCAGGAGCTGTTTGTCCTGCAATAGTTAGATCACCATTTGAAATCTGCAATCGGCTATTGAGCACAATATTACCGGAAACCTCGAATACAATAATGCGAGGACCAGAAGCGGCAATAGCTTCTCTTAAACTTCCTGCGCCAGCATCATTCAAATTAGTCACTTTAATCACCCTTCCTCCTCTACCTCCAGTGGCATTTTTACCATAGCCTTCAGCGCCAGGAAAGGCGTAGGCCGTTTCTTGCACCTGCGTGGGCTTATCATTGCCAGTTACAGGATCTGTTTTAACGGTAGGATTATCTTTCTTTTTGGAGCAACCTAAAAAGACGAATGCGCCTAACAATAGGTATAGTTGATTTCTTCTCATTTTTCTATTTATTTAGTCTTTGGTAGCCATTGGTTGCTACCTGAGAAAATGTTTTTAAGGGTATATTTTTTAAGTTCTTTTTTATCGAGTTGATGTGACCATTCAATTCGTTGGCCAGCAACATAACCGGGGCCAAACGAACCATATTCTGCGTAATAACTTTGTTTATGGTTATCGTTCTTATTCCATGGACTCCAACCTTGTGGTAAAATGTGATCGCCCATTTCGGTATTAATAAATACGGTTTTGGCAAATGGTCGCCATGGCCTACCGAGGTAAACCTTTTTAAATGCCGGTTCGGCAGTAAGCTTGCAGTTTAAAAACACAAAGCCAAAAGCTTGATGCTCCGTAGTAGATGCCGCAGTGATGTATGAGTTCTTTTTACTATGAATATGGCAGCGTTCAAAGACAACCGTGGCTGCACCAAAAATAAAATCGGTAGTACCTTCAATGTAGCAATCTAGGTAATATTGTCTACTGGTATCTGCCGACGGAAACAACGTGTCTTGGTTTCCAATGATTTTACAGTTTTGAATGATTACCCGATCCGCCTCCACATGCAAAGCCACTGCTTGTCCCACTGGCCCTGCGCTATTTTCGAAAGTTAGGTTTTCTGCTGTAAACTCATTTCCTTGAATTAAAACCGTGTGTGAAGTATAGGTGTTGATGTTCCCTTTTCCCGAATAATCATCATAGGTAATGATGGTATTATCCTTGTTTTCACCCACCAACCTGATTTTGGTCTTTTGTGCCGGAACAACTAACTTTTCTTTGTAAACTCCAGCTTTGATATAAATATTAACTGGTACATCGCTGTAATCGCGAACTGCCATTACGGCTTCCTGAATAGTGGTATAATTTCCACTACCATCCTTGGCTACTTTTAATTCCTTGGGATAATCTTGTGCTTTTGAAGCCAAAAATCCGACAAAACAGCAGCAGAAGAATATGAGTTTTTTCATGTTCCGAATAGATTTTATGATGTTGGAAATAAAGGTTATTCCAGCGGTTTCCAACCCTTAAAAATTTTCTCGAGCGTATAATTTTCGCTTACTTCTTTTGTGGTAAGCTGATGAGACCATTTTACACGTGCAGCATTATTAGCCCCTGCCCCTTTACTTTGATATTCGGCGTAAAAAGATGTTTTTTCGGCATTTGGCTTATTCCAATTGTGCCAACCTTCTGATTTGATTTGCTTTCCTAAATCACAGTTGATGAACACCGTCTTAGCGTAAGGACGCCATGGTCTGCCTAAATAAAATGAAGCCTCTGGCGCATCACCATGAATACGAGTATTGAAAAATACGTAGCCATATTGGGTACTATCGGGTGTAGATGCTGCCGTCACATAACCCGCTTTTTTACAAAAGATCTCGCAATCTTCAAATACCGCAGTAGAGGAACCAAAAATAAAGTCTACCGTTCCTTCGATATAACACTTGTAATAGTACTGTCTGCTGGCATAACCATAAGTGTAAAGCGTATCTTGAAAACCCAACATCCTACAATTAATGAATCGAGCCCTATCACCAGCCACAAATAAAGCTACCGCCTGACCTACTGGACCAGCTGTATTTTGAAAAGTAATATTTTGTGCCGTGAACTGCGGGCCGTATACATAAAAGCTTGACGAACCTGAGGTGCCTTTTTCTTCACCAAATATATTCTTCTTTTGCGCCCAGTCGTCGTAAGTTAAAATGGTTTTGCTTACGCTCTCTCCAATTAACGTTACCATGTGCTTGGATGGAGAAAGGTTTAGCTTCTCCTTGTAAACTCCATTCTTAATAAAAATAGTAGTTGTTACCTTACGGAAATCAGGCACTGCGTTCAGTGCATCTTGAACAGTAGTAAAATTCCCAGAGCCATCTTGGGCCACTACAAAGTCATATGCAGTTTTAGTTTGGGCTATAGCTAAGAAGCTACACCAACATAAGAGCACCAAACTACATAATACTTTTGTATTCATTGCTTTTTAACGATTGGTTTAACTATCTGATTAGCTAATGGCAAATTTAAATTCTTGATTTCCTGAAGTACAATTTGGGCTATTTTTCGAGCGCCCAATTCGCTGAAATGTGTATTATCTACTTTGCCTTCAGGATAATTTGGATGCTCATTAGGTTGTAATTGAAGAAAAAGTAATTTAGAATGTTCTTCGCCCATCTGTTGGTAAAGCGCTCTGCTCTTCTCATCCAAATCAATTAAAGGCACATTTAGTTTAGCCGCAATTTCTTTTACCAAGGGAGTATACTCCTGATGGGTTTCAAGCGCTTTACCTTCTTTATCAAATTTTCTTCTGGATACAGGCGTAATTAAAATTGGAGTAGCTTGTTTCGCTCTAGCTTCATTCACAAACTTGGTCAAATTTTCCTTGTATTGTTCTGGCGTGGTATAACGATCTACCTTTTCTTTGCTTTCATCATTATGTCCAAATTGGATGAACACATAATCTCCTTTTTTCATGGTCGATAAGGCGGTTGTCCATAAGCCTTCACTTAAAAACGTACGGGTACTACGCCCATTTTTTGCCAAGTTAGTTACCTCCACACTTTGATCAAAAAAGTAAGTAAAGGGCATTCCCCATCCTGTCTCGGGATAAGCTGTTGTTAATTTGTTTGCCGCTGTAGAATCTCCAATGATGAAGACAGTTGTTTTGTCTTGTTTCATAGGAATTAAAAATGCGAATAAGAAATAAGAAGCTAAAAGAAATTGACGAAACATAAATTAAAAAGGATTAAAAAAAGATGGGGCTTCAGAAAAGCCCCACCTATTGTTTTTATTTTACAATCTCCATCTTGGATCACCTGCACTAGATTTACCCACGAAAGTATCATCTTTGATTTTGAAATTACCGCTAGCCGGAGCAGTAAATAATGCTGTGCTAGCGCCACTATAAGCTGTAATGCTAGGAATAGCATTTGCGCTAACTGCCGCATCTGAAGTTTGGTAATTATTAGTTACCGTAGGTGAAGTACCTCCTCTAATTCCTCTAGCTGTTCCTGCTGGAGATAAGGTTTTACCTAAAATATTATTTCTAAATGTAAAGCTATTTGCTACTGTTTGTAAATTATAATCAATTAGATATCTAGTATCACCAATCACATTGTAAAAAGTATTATTCTCTACAGTTACCGAAAGAGACGGTGTAGCGTTATGTAAAATCAATGAATAACCGATGTTAGAAAAAGTACTGTTAGTGATGGTAATATTATTGATCTTACCTGTACCTGTTACATTGATAAAAGCATAAGTTCCTGTACCTGGCCCAGCATCAGCAATACCAATATTATCTACCACACAGTTATTTACAATCACCCTATCAATAATTGTAGTATTGGTCTGTATCCTCAAAGGTGTATTTAGGAAATCGCCAATCTTACAGTTTTCAAAAGAAACCTGTCCCATGTTAGATGCAACACTTTGATTAATGATATATTGACGTCTTGTAGTTGCTCTATCACCATTGGCATAAGCGCTCAATTCTACGTTCTCAAAATGTAATTTACCGCCACTGGTTGGCAAAGTAATTGATAAAAATGAAATGATTGGCTTCACCGAACCTGCTTCTCCAATGATGCTGATATCCAATCCTGCCGGTAAAATCACGGTAGCATCTGAATTGTACTTCGTTCCTTGCAACACTACAAACCTTGTATTGGCAGTTGCTGCTTGTATCATCGCTGCTAAATCATCTGTAGCATTTACATAAACAACATCCGAGCCTGTAGGTAAATCGGTAAGCGTAGTAAATAATTTGGTACCACGAACAATATTCCCATTCAAAATAGTGGCTGTGTAAGCTGTTTTTGGAGTAAGCCCTGTAAAAACAACCTCGCCTGCAGTTTTCTCTGCAGTAGTAAGTGCTCTGCTAATTCCTCCTGGACTAAGTGTGATGTTAGTTACTGTTTCACTAGCTGCCCAGTTTAAAGTAACCGAATTTGGTGTAATTTTTCCAGAAGCTATATCTTGGAAAATTTGCTCAGCTTCAGTTTTGAAAGTAGCAGTAATCCATTTAGAATCACTTGCTCCATCTGAGCTGATAGATTTTACCCTTACGGCATGTTGTACATTTCCCGCCAAGCCAGTTACAGTGTAAGGTAGTTGAGCAAAAGTCACATTACTAATTGTTTTTACAGGTGTTCCCGTAAAGGTGGTATTGTCGTAAATCTCTATTACATATGATGAGGCATTAGCAACCTTATTCCATGATAGTATCACGTTTACCTTATTTGCCACTGTAGCCGATAAACCTGTAGCAGAAAAAGCCCTATCGGTATGCAAAGTATTATTCGGCACTAGATTATCTTCTTTACATCCACTTAAAAATGCTAAAGACATTAATGAATAGGCTACGATATTTTTAAAATTCTTATTCATAACTTAATGGATTATAGGCCTAAAAAACTATTATTTAACGTTCCGTTTGAAGAATCTAAGAACGTTTGCCAAATAGGCCAATACGGTTGTTTGCTAGGTTGATTAATGTATAATGCATTCCAGAAGGTAGTTAAATCTGAACTTGCAACCATGGTCCAAGTTTTATTGGATGCATATCCTCCAGCCGCTCCAATAGCATCAGTATCTCCAAAATTCAAACCATAAATATTCAAGGTTTCGCCATTCAAGGTATAATAAATTCTGGTTGGAAGATTAGCGTAAATACCTTGTCTGTTTTCCAACTGTTCCAGCTTTGTTTTGTTTTCAGCAAGTTTTGTATCCAATAAATTCCATCTGATTAAATCCTGCTTTCTCAACATTTCGCCTACAAACTCTAAAGAGCGTTCCTTAACAATAGCATTGAAGAATGCTTGCTTGGAAGCCGTTGCAGTAGCCATATAGGTGGTTACCATTGCAGGGTTATTAGGGTATGCCCTATCTCTAATTTGTTTTAGGTAAGGAGCAGCTGCTGCAGGTCCATCAACTTCATTAACTGCTTCAGCAGCCATTAACAAAATATCCGAATAACGCATATACATAAAGTTAATTCCATCATCATTGGTAGACGTTACCCTACGTTTCATCCACTCGTAACGATATTTACCTAGGTACATTTTACCTAAAGTTGAAGCTACTTGAAAAGCCGTATTTTGTGTACCATCACTATCCCAACCATAAGGAGTAATACTTACTGCCCTTCTCGTATCTTCTTTGT
>Ga0206117_100857_pt1 | contig 21565 bp, 8 predicted proteins | sample 3A5Ametagenome_FD_177997 | JGI IMG/M metagenome (GOLD analysis project Ga0206117, IMG submission 177997) | Enriched microbial communities from leaf-cutter ant dump, University of Wisconsin, Madison, United States - 3A5A | ecosystem: Environmental > Terrestrial > Nest > Insects nest > Nest dump... | reverse complement strand
CGATGCCAGTTCCAGTCTACAGCCTTCCAAAGCTTATCGATACGTGCTGCAAGAGCTTTTTCTTCATCGGTTCCGTTTATATAATATTGGTGCACAGTAAGAAGCCCTTGAAAAAGGAATGATGTTTCCACCAAATCTCCACCATTGTCTTTATCACTGAACCCTACTACTTTACCTGTTTCTCCATTCCACCAGTGAGGAAACACACCATGAAAAGAGTCTGCTTTTTCGAGAAAATCAACTATTTTATTAAATCTCTCGAGGCCTTGCGCTCTGGTGATATATCCTCGCTCTATGCCGGAGATAATAGCCATTATCCCAAAACCACTACCACCTGATGTCACGGTATTTTTGTCATATTTACCATAGTCTCCATCTACATGGAAACGTTCACGAGCCATACCGCTCATAGGCTCTGCCCCATCGCAGAAATATTGGAATGTCTTCCGCTGTACCGTATCTATTAATGCTTCATCAGATATTGCAGAAGCTTTCTCTGCTACACTTTTATCTTTATTATTAGCACAGTTTAATAGACAGAGAGCAAGTCCGGAGACAAAAATAGCCTGTATTATTTTCATAAGATTCATTATTTCAACGTAAATCTTGCATTTTTAACATCACGGCTATTGCCTCCTATCATTACATCAAAGTCTCCGGGTTCGAAAACAAAGTTAAGATCATAGTCATAGAACTTCAACATTTCGGGTGTTATCTTAAAGTTGACAGTCTTAGATTCTCCCGCTTTGATGAAAACTTTCTCAAAACCTTTCAGCTCTTTTACCGGACGGGTTACACTTCCCACAACATCGCGAATATATAATTGTACGACTTCCGCTCCGTCTACTTTACTCTTATTCGTTACTGTCACACTTGCTGTTAATTCTCCATTTGCATCTATCTGTGTCGAACTAAGTTTCACATCACTATAGTCGAATTTACTGTAGCTAAGTCCATAACCGAACGGATACAAAGGATCGTTTGATACGTCAAGATAATTGCTCCGAAATTTTTCGAACCATTTACCGTCGGCTAATGGGCGACCTGTATTTTTATGATTGTAATATAATGGTATTTGTCCTACATTCTGAGGGAATGTGGTAGTAAGCTTTCCACTCGGATTTACATCTCCAAACAGAACATCTCCAATTGCATAAGCCGCTTCGGTTCCGCCAAACCACACGTTGAGTATTGCAGGAACATTTTCATTTTCCCATGTAAGAGTCAACGGACGACCTGTAAACAATACTAAAACGACAGGTTTTCCTGTTTTCAATAATTCCTTTAACAAGCGTTGTTGAATATCAGGAATGCCAATTTCGGAACGGCTGCTCGACTCGCCGCTATATTCTGACGATTCGCCCAATGCAGCTATAATTACATCCGCATTCTTTGCAATTTGTAATGCTTCATTTCTTAATTCTTCTTCTGTACGTCCATCACGCTGCAAGTCCCTTCCAAAAAGAGTTGCTCTCTGCTCCAACGCCGGGTCGGTAGTTAAATTACTACCCTTTGCATAAACTACATTCGCTTTGTTGCCAACCACCGCTTTTAGTCCGTCAACTACTGTTGTCGCTTTATTGAAATCTGCTGCTACACTCCATGTTCCGGGCATATTTTCACGGGTATTTCCCAATGGCCCAACAACGGCAATCGTGCCCTTTTTACTCAAAGGCAACACTTTGTCATTTTTGAGCAAAACAAAGCTTTCTGCTGCTATCTTACGGGCAAGAGCACGATGTTCGGGTGTATATACTTCTTTCTTTACCCTGCTTACATCGCAATATTTATAAGGGTCGGTAAATAATCCTAACTTATATTTTGCTTCAAGGATAAGACGACATGCTCTATTTATATCTGCTTCTGTTATCTTCCCTTCATCTAACGACTTCTTCAAAGTTGTAAGAAAACCTTCACCAACCATATCCATGTCGATACCGGCACGAAGTGCACGAGCCGATACGGTTTGCAAATCGCCGATACCATGATCTACCATTTCGTTGATCCCTGTAAAGTCTGTTACCACAAACCCATTGAATCCCCATTGTTTGCGCAACACATCTGTCATCAGCCACTTGTTGCCTGTAGCCGGAACTCCGTCTACTTCGTTGAATGATGCCATTACGCTACCTACTCCCGCATCTACTGCTGCCTGATATGGATAAAAATATTCATTATACATGCGTTGGCGACTCATGTCTACCGTATTATAATCACGTCCGGCTTCTCCCGCTCCATACAGAGCATAATGCTTTACACACGACATAATCTGATTGTTAGTCGTAAACGTTTTGTCTCCTACTCCCTGATACCCTCTTACCATAGCTTTGGCTATTTGCCCGCCTAAGTAAGGGTCTTCGCCATTGCCTTCAGATACACGTCCCCAGCGAGGGTCTCTCGATATATCCACCATCGGGCTGAATGTCCAGCAAATACCATCGGCACTGGCCTCGATCGCTGCTATACGTGCTGATTTTTCAACAGCATCCATGTCCCAAGAACAAGACAGTCCCAATGGAATTGGAAATACCGTTTCATATCCGTGAATAACATCCATCCCAAAAATAAGAGGAATCCCTAAACGGCTTTCTTCGACGGCAACCCGTTGCACATCTTTTATTTTTTCAACACCTTTTATATTGAAAAGGCCTCCAACAAGCCCTTTTTTAATCTTGCCTGCAATATCGCTATTCTTTGCCTGTCCTGTAACAATATCTCCCGAACCGGGCAAGTTGAGCTGACCTATTTTCTCTTCAATAGTCATTTTGCTCATCAGATCATCTATAAAGCGATCCATCTTTGTGTTTTGGTTCTGCTGTGCATTAGCGATCAGGGTACACCCAAGCAAAACAGTTGTAATAAGTTTCTTCATATTGCTATTTTAATGTAAATTCTGTTTTTAATTTCGTATCCGAACTTCCGCCTACAAAAAGATGGAAGTCCCCCGGCTCGTAGACATATTCAAGCTGTGAGTTATAGAATCTCAAATCATTCACCGACAAGGTAAAGTCTATTACTTTCGACTCGCCGGCTTTCAAGAATACTTTTCTGAATCCTTTCAGTTCTTTCACAGGGCGCGTAACGCTTCCTACCAGATCACGCGTGTAAAGCTGTACAACTTCCTCTCCGTCATATTCGCCCGAGTTGGTAAGTTTTACACTTACTTTAAGCGGACTGTCTTTTGTTATCTCTTTTGACGATAACGTTAAGTCTGAATAGGTAAATGTTGTATAGCTCAGTCCATATCCAAATGGATAAAGAGGTTCGTTAGAAACGTCCCAATAACGAGATCCATATGCAAACTGAGGAACATTGGGATCATAAGGACGACCCGTATTCTTGTGATTATAGAATAAAGGTATTTGTCCTACATTTTGAGGGAATGTCATTGTTAGTTTCCCTGACGGATTGTATTTTCCTATCAGCACATCAGCAATAGCTGCGCCTCCCATTGTACCAGGAAACCAAGCCTCTAAGATTGCATCCAGATTATCCTTTTCCCAGTTTATAGTCAACGGTCGTCCATTCATCAATACAAGAACTACAGGCTTTCCGGTCTTTTTTATCGCTTTGAGCAAATCCACTTGAACACCGGGAAGTGATAAGTTTGTGCGGGAATTATTTTCTCCAGACATATTATGAAACTCACCCATCACCATCACTACAACATCAGAAGCGGAAGCTACTCTAACAGCGTCGGCAAATCCTTTCGTATCATCACTCTGTATATCGCAGCCTTTGGCATAAGAGATTTTGTCTTTACCGATAGCTTCAACCAAACCATCATAAACACTTACGGGAATCGTATCACGATTTCCCATTGCAGACCAACACCCCAATATTTCATACTTATCTTTCGCCAAAGGGCCAATCAGAGCTACTCTCTTATTTTCTTTCAATGGTAAAATCTGCTTGTCATTCTTCAAGAGAACCATCGATTTGCGGGCCATGTCGCGGGCAGCCTCTTTATTTGCAGGCGTGAGAATATCGGTTTTCTCTCTGTTGGCATCACAATATCTATACGGATCTTCAAACAGCCCTAACTTATATTTTATTTTCAGAATTGCCCGAGCCGCCTCGGTTACATCTTTCTCCGAAACTTTTCCTTCATCTATAAGAGTTTTCAGATGATTCATATACACACCTCCCTGCATGTCCATATCTACACCAGCATTCATCGCTATTTCAGCAGAATGCTTCTCATCTTTAGCATATCCGTGCGGTATCATTTCATTGATAGAGGTATAGTCTGTAACTACAAATCCATTGAAATTCCATTTATCACGAAGAATGTCCTTCAGCAAGTATTTATTCCCTGTTGCTGGTATTCCGTTCAAATCATTGAATGAGGTCATTATCGTACCACATCCGGCATCGAGTGCTGCCTTGAATGGAGGAAGATATGTATTCCACAGTTCATTGAGAGACATATCCACCGTATTGTAATCTCTCCCTGCCATAGTTGCCCCATAAGCTGCATAATGCTTCACACAGGCAACTACAGTATTTACAGCCGATAGATTGTCTCCTTGAAACCCTTTTACACGTGCAGCTGCAATTAATGAACCTAAGTAAACATCCTCACCCGCTCCTTCTGCTACACGTCCCCAGCGAGGGTCACGAGAGATATCGACCATCGGAGCATATATCCAGTTTATGCCTTCGGCTGTAGCCTCGGAAGCTGCTATTCTGGCCGAACGTTCCATCGCTTCGAGATCCCAACTGCACGACTCGGCAAGGGGAATGGGAAAGATAGTTCGCTGTCCATGAATCACATCATAACCAAAGATGAGAGGAATACCTAAACGGGTTTCTTCGACAGCTATCTTTTGCAGACTACGTGTATAGTCCGCACCCACAGCATTAAAGATACCTCCAACCATTCCTTTCTTGAGGTATTCTTTGTAGTTTGGGTCAACTGTGGGGCCTGTTATAACATCATAACCACTGGTATATAAAACCGTTTGCCCGATTTTTTCTTCCAGAGTCATTCGGCTAAGCAAATCATTAACAAATTTATCCACCTCAGCATCCCTCTGATCTTTGTCTTTACCACAGCCCGTAAGTATAAGCAGACAGAGCAAAGCAAAAGATGTAATCCAATTCAATCTCATCTTCAATTTATTTAATAAACACTTCTTTTACCATTCGCTGAACATCGGGGTCTTTCATAAACAGATTCCAAATAAGCCCTGTACGGTAATTCTCTATCATCACCGTTACCGGAGCTTGGTTAAGTCCCATATAAATGTTAGCACACCAATTCTCGTTCAGATTGAACGCATCACGGAAACCATATTCACCCCACAAGAAAGAACCATAATTAAGATAATAATTCTTCAAGGCCGCCATCGATTGCTCTGGCAGATAAGGGAATGAGGCCAAAGCCCCTGTCGGTGCCATCGTTCCCACATCCTGGTGATCTACCGGTTCGGCGGCACGATAACCCCAAGGTCCGTCACTCGCCGTAAGCCCCCAATTATCTACTCCATATCCGATATTCTTTTTAGGATTCTCTACACAGTAACGGTAGTTTATAAGAGCTATATTCCGAAAGTTCTCGAAGTAATTTTCAGAAACATATTTATCTTTTATCTTGTGTGGATCAAGCCCCAAGTATGAATAGTGAATGAAAAACAATGGCCCACCATTAGACACTCCCACATCGAGCTTTACTCCGAAATATGTATTTCCGTTAGAGTACATTGCCCCATCACGTGTTTGTCCCCAGTCGGCACGATAATCCTGCGCCAGCTTTTCCTGACTAGCCCATCCCGAATAATACATGTCTTTGCCTATACCGTGGGTTGGTGAGGCTATTGCCAGCAAATAAGTTATCATTGTCTCGTTCCAGCCGATAAGATTGTGGTTTATCACCCATTCCTGATCGGGAGACCAGTGCCAATATAAATATTTACTATCTTTTGTCTTTTTGAACCAATCCCATTCTATATTTTTCCACAGTTTGGTTATTGTATTTCGGATGTATTTCTCATCATCACTGTTCTTGTCAAAGTATTGACGGGCTGTCAATAGCCCTTGAAACAAAAAGGATGTTTCTACCATATCGGCTCCATTGTCACGCATTCCGAAAAATGGTTCCACTTTACCTGTTGTTCCATCTATAAAATGAGCATAGCCACCATGAAAAGTTTCGGCTTCGTCGAGAAATGCAACTATTTTTTTGAACCGTTGTATGGCTTCCTCCCGAGTGATATGTCCTCTCTCTACACCGGTTACAATTGCCATCATCCCAAAACCCGAAGCTCCTGTTGCAATCATATTTCTACGTCCCGGAATATTTTCGAGGGCTAGCCCTGAATTTGGTTCTGCGCCATCCCAATAATATCTGAATGAGGCTTCCTGCACCATATCCAAGAGCTGTTCGTCGGTCATATATCGGGTTGTTGATTCTACGATATTAGATGGTTGTGATTCGGAGTAGTCATAATTTACACAAGCAATGCGGTAGCTGAATGTCTTATTCGGTTCGTTTGTGAAATCTGCATAACGACCTGTATAAGGATATTGTATGCCTACCTGCTTGAACTCTCTCCCATCTTCGGAGCGATATATTTTGATATATTTTATATTTTCCAACCCTGATTTATCCCACCACAAGTCTACATGACGCTCATAGGCCTTTGCTTTTATCGCCGGGACTATCACGTTTGAAACAGGTTTTTGGATAGGACTTAATTCTACCTGATCTATATATAAAGTATGCTCTTTTCCGTCTTGTGAATTTTGTTTGAAAAGAACTTCTTTTATTTCTTTTGTATTTGTGTAGCTTAAATTTTTAAATTCAGATAGAGGGATGGATACTGATACCCATTCCTCTTGTTTGAATTGAGATATATAGTCGTTAAGGTTGATAAAGGACGATGTAGTTGTTTCTTTCTTGTTAATAGCACCTATTGCAATAAGAGGTAATTCTTCTGCTTCTGTTCCCGATTTGACAAATAATTTAAAGTCCAGAGATTTGCCCTCTTTCACAAAGTCTTTTCCCCGCCAATCATGATAAAGAATCGACGCCGACCAGCTTCCATTAGGTGCAGACACATAGTTTAATAGCAATGAGTTTTTTGCTGTAAAGTATTCCTTTTCGGATACCGGTAGTTTATTTTCTATATTCTGGATATAGCTAGGAGATGTGTAATCGGCTTTACTGTAATAGTAACGCCCTGTCATCAAACCATTGTCAAAAAAAATGTGATCGTATTCCGGTTCTTGAGCGGGAGCAGATAAACATCTTATAACTAACAGACAGAAAATAATTCTTAATTTCATGATATGGCATTTACGTTGATAATAAAAACTTACACATTACAATATATTCAGTACAAGAAGAGACGAATACCCAGCACCTTTTCAAGTACTGAGTATCCTCTCCTGATAGTTTCTTATTTAAGATTTGGATTCAAATCTTTTTGAGCTTGAGGTATCGGATAAAATTCGGACTTACCTTCTGTAAATCCAGGAAGTGTTCCGGCAGCCTTACCTGTACGAACAAGATCGAAGAATCGTTCGCCCCATTCGCACGCTAATTCAACTCGTCTTTCTTCCAAAATCTGATCCAATGTAACATTAGTCAATGTTGGCATTTTTGCTCTGGTTCTCACCAAGTTGAAAGGAGCATCCCCATTCTCATTTTTACGAACTTTTGCTTCGGCATTCAATAAAAGGATGTCTGCATATCTCATCACACGGATGTTATTACCAAATCCATACCCTGTTCTTCCTTCGGGAAGTTGAGTGCTAGGCAGATACACTTTTCCATTAAATACTCTATCGTTTCCGTCTGCTGCTGTACTTGGTTTTAGCACATCACCTTCCTTGGTTGTAGATCCCGCATACAAGAAAGTAGTTTCTTTACGTACGGTCTCACCCCTGTCTTGGAATAGTTTTTCTAAAGAAGCACTAGGAACCATAAAGCCCCAGCCTCCTTCAATATTTGTTCCTACAAATCCATTTCTTGGGCCTTGGAATGCAAACCACGCATCAGACTCTATTGCTGTGCTACCAACCAAACCGTATTGTAGTTCGAATAAATTTTCGTTTGATAAGCATCCCGGCTTTTTGAAATAATCATAAAAATCGGGATAGAGCTCAAACTTGTTACTGTTGATAATCTCATTTGTAGCAGATAGTACAGCATCCCAATTGTTGATATCAGAGTTTGCTTTCGCCCTCAGTGCCAAAGCTGTATATTTAGTAACCTGACCTTTCAGAGGCATTTCGTTAGGACGTAAAGCCGGAAGATTGGCTTCACAGAAATCCATCTCATCATTAATAAACTTGTAGATATCAGCCCGAGGGGTAACATTAAGTGTACCTAATACTTCTTTGTTATCGGTAACAAGCAATGCATCGCCCCAGAATCTGGTTATCTGAAAATAAGCAAAAGCTCTGATAAAACGTACCTCTGCCTGATATTGAGTATTCAGTTTTTTATCCGCCTCAGTTGTTGTATACTCGTTATATCTATTCAGGTCTACCAAAGCAGAGTTACAACTCAACACCAAATTGTATAATCCTGTCCATGATGAGTTTAATGCCCAATATCCACCAAGCTGATTGTATTCGAATGACTTTGCATAGTTTAACTCTCCCTGATCGGAAGGTGAAGAACCTTTATTTATATCATCACCTCTTACGCTCAGTAGGCCAAGTCTTCCCCAGAAACTAAGTCCACTTCCTCCACGCATACGTGCATAGATACCGATTAGCGGCTGGTTCATATTTTCGGTCAGAGTATAATCAAGCCCCTCGACATCTAATACATTTTCGGGTTCCTTATTTAGCCAGTCGCTACAACTGCTTAATAACAATAATGCTGATATAATGTATATATAAAATTTCATAACTATAATTTCTTATTTCTTTAATTAATATACCAATCTGAAACCAATACTGTAAGTTGAGGTTAAAGGATAAACATCGTTATCTATTCCATCAGCCACGTCTGTAGTAAATCCATTATAGGAGAAGAAGTTGAATGGTCTTTCTGCCGTAAAACTTACTCTTAAGCTAGATTTGTTTCCACTCTGAGGGAAAATATTCTGGAAAGTATATCCCAACTGTATATTCTGAATCGTAAATGTATTGGCACTTTCAACAAAGAATGAGTTGAAGCGGCTATATGTCCATGTATGTCCCAAAGCTGCGCCTGATACATATTTGTTTGTAGAGCCTTCGCCTGTCCAACGGTTTTTAACGATATCTTCGTCGAAATTTATATCAGTTTGTTTTTGTCTTAAGAACCGTTTCTGATTCAAGATCTTATGGCCAAACTGTCCTTGGAATGCTGTACTAAAGTCAAAAGCTTTGTAGGTGAACCCGAGATTACCACCCAAGAAGAACTTAGGCAGTGGTGAACCGAGCAAAGTTCTGTCTTGGTCTGTCAGTTTTCCGTCGCCATCTATATCTTTAAACTTAATGTCTCCCGGAACCGGTTTGCTGGCAATATCTGTTAAAGTTTTATCATTATCAATTTCTGCCTGATTCTGATAAATACCTTCCATTACATATCCATAGTATGAGTCTACTGTCTGACCAATCTGTCTGATACGTCCATAGTCTCCGGATGTAATTATGCGATCCAAACCATCAAGGTGAGTGACCTTATTTTTCAAAGTCGACATATTTACACCAACATTATAAGTAAAATCACGCCCGATCTTATCATCCCAGTTTAGAGATACTTCTACACCCGAGTTTTGGATCTCACCGTTATTCATTAATAATGATCCGGCTCCTGCCTGAAGGCTTTTCAAGAACACGGCATCTTTTGTTATACGTTTGTAATAATCAAGTTCTCCGGATAAACGGTTATTCAGAATAGTAAAGTCCAAACCAAAATCCAATTCTTCTACTTGTTCCCATTTCAGAGAAGAGAAAAACGAAAGGCTGGATGTACCGGGCATAAGTTGTCCGTTGAAATATCCTGTTTCTTGAGTAATGGAAGCAAATCCATCATTTCGTTGTATCTTATCGTTACCCAGCATCCCCCAGCTTCCTCTTAATTTCAGGAAGTCAAATACTTTCTGATTCTTCATAAAGTTTTCTTCCGAAAGTACCCATCCAAGACCTACAGAAGGGAAATACCCCCACGTCTCTTGATACTTTGAGCTGCCATCGGCACGGATTGTAGCAGATAATAAATATTTGCCTGCATAGTCATACATCAAACGACCGAAAAACGAAGCTCCTCTAATCTCCTCTGCATTATCGTACCAAGTATCGACATCAGCTCCTTGTTCGATAATAGAACCGTTGTGTAAGTACCAGTACTGTTCTCTTCCATCAGGAATACCTTCGCCTTGCAAGCGGAGTCTTTCCCATCTCTCTTTTCTTATAGAATTACCTGCCATCAGAGTCATATTGTGTTTCTCAGCAAAAGTGTCTCTATATGTCAGGATATTATCTATCAACCAATTGTTTGTATATTTCTGAGATTTAGTCAACTGTGTTTTCTTATTTTGTTGACTGGCCGAAACGGTATATATCGGCAAGAATAAACGATTGCGTTGGAAAGACAAATCCTGATTGTAAGAAGTTCTGAATGTCAATTTATTTTCTAAGAAAGACAACTCCATGTAAAGTGCCGGAAGAACTTCTGTCACCCCCACTTTGTTGTTGTAATAATCAGCAATAGCCACCGGATTCCAAAAGTAGTTTGTTAGCCCCACATCTTGCGCCGATCCATATTTGGTTGGCGATGCAATGCTATTATTCGCATCATAAGCCGGATATATAGAAGGTGATGTATACGCATTACCAAAAGCACTGTTATTTGCAAGCTTTTGATCACTGTTTACAACAATAAAGCTACCCCCTACTTTCAACCAGTTGGTGATACCTATATCTACTTTAGAACGGATATTTAATCTCTCATAACCATTGTCGCTATCCAAGATACCTTTCTGGTTCAAGTAACTAATCCCAATTGAATAAGTTGTTTTTTCTCCACCTCCGTTAACATTTATAGCATGGCTATGCATAGGTGCTACTCTCAATATTTCGTCATACCAATCGGTATTTACAGCAGGAATACCATTAGCACCACCAAACTTAGCGATAGACTGATCGATAGTATTTGTATTACCGATTTCTTTCATCACTGTCGCATATTGCTTAGAGTTAGCCATCTTTACCAGGTTAGAAGCTTTTTGCAAACCAAAGTAACCATCGTAAGTAACCTGAGGTTTTCTGTCTGTCAAGCCTTTTTTCGTTGTCACAATGATAACTCCATTCGCTGCACGTACTCCATAAATAGCAGCAGAAGAAGCATCTTTGAGTACGCTCATGTTTTCGATATCACTGTTATTCAAGAAGTCGATATTATCGAAGAACATACCATCTACAACATACAAGGGTCCGGTTTTAGAATCATCATAGTTTCCGACACCACGGATACGTACTTTAGGCGAACTTCCCGGCTGACCGGTGTTGATTACCTGTAGTCCGGGTACTTTACCCTGCATTGCTTGCATCGGCGATGCTGTAAGATGCCTGTTGACATCATCCCCTTTGATAGTCGCAATAGGAGATGTCAAGTCTTTTGCTTTTGCACTACCATAACCGATAACGACTGTTTCGGCAAGCATCCGGCTGTCGTTTTTCATAACTACATCGATACTTGCTTGTGAACCAACAGTTACTTCTTGTGTTTGCATTCCCACATACGTATATACTAAAACATTGCCTGTAGCAGCTGCAATAGTATATCTACCATCGATATCGGTAATAGTACCATTGTTTGTTCCCTTTATTTGTACAGTAACGCCAATCAGCGGTTCATTGGCTTCGTCCTTTATAATTCCTGAAATAGTTTTCGTTTGAGCATAAATATTTCCTGTGGTTAATAGGAAACAAAACAGGAATAATAAATACCGCAAAATCAGTGAATTCAGATTCCCTGAAATAAAGTCTTTTTTGGATTCTTTCATAGTTCAAATTACTTTAATTAACTGTTAACCAATTAATCTAAATAATAAGGCAGGAGTAATGTTTACAATAGCCAACCGGCTATAGAGTGAGGTGACTCTTTCCATGATATTTAGATTTATGCCAAATTTAAAGCACACAGACAAAATGATATAAAAGGAGGGTTCACATCAAATACGCACACGCTCTATTTAACGTACATTAACAATGCACACTTTCCACTCTAATATACATAAATATATGTATTACAGAATATTATTTTAAATTAATCGAGATTTAAAATAAAATCATTTAGATTCTGTGTAGACCTAAGGTTAAGTTTCTTCCTTAATCTATAACGATTGTTTTCGACCGATCTGGTCGATAAATTCATAAGAGAGGCAATGTCTTTTGTCTCGAGATTTAGCTTCAAACATGCGCAAAGTTTAAGGTCGTTCGGGGTGAGTTCGGGATATAGAATCTTCAATTTCTTGAAGAAATTAGTGTGTTTCTGTTCAAATTTTATTAGTAAGATTTTCCAGTCATTATCATCTTCCAAATTATTGTTTAAGATAGGCAATACCTTCTGATATAAAAGCTTCAAAGTTTTATTATCACTTGAAAGACAAAACTCATCAATCACTTCTTTTATAGACAGTATAATCTCATTCTTTTGGATAGTAAATGAAGTCTGGTCGAAGATTTCCGCATCTTTTTTCTCTATTTCACTTTGCAATTCCTGATTTATGGTTTGTAGTCTTTCGGCTTCTCTCTGTCTTATTTTTTGCAGGTGTTTATTCTTATATCTCCTTAGGATGATAACCCATACGATATATGCAACAAACATAATAAGTAATATATAGATCAGGTAAGCCCACAAAGATAAATACCAAGGAGACAATACAACAAACTGAGACGTAGTAATCTCAGATGTGTAACCAATATTGTCTGTAGTACGAAGCATGAACGTATATTTTCCGGCAGATAAACGATCATAGGTTACTTTATCTATCTTCTGCGGTTTCGACCATTCATTATCTATTCCTACCAGCTTGTACTGGAATAAAAGATTCCGGCTTAATACCTGATCGGATATAAAACTAAAAGTAACCGAATTATATTCGTAAGGAACCTCAGACAATGTTGCCGGATCTCTAAAATCGAACTTCCCTTTCGTTGACTTTATCTCTAAGGTTTCCAGATATGGTCTATCCTGAACGGACTTATATTTCTTTGCAGGAATTTTGTCATTATAGAGTAGGAAGCCATTATCTAAACAAATGAAGTTTATTGAATCATTCAAGATAGAAATATTCTCGTATCCTTCTACTAACGACAGTTTGTGAACACCTATATTGTATCTTTCTTCAATTTTGGCTTCACTCCCATCGTAACTGAATTTGAAAAGGCTTTTATCCGTTATAGCCCAGAAAGAATTATCCTTGATATGAATAATCTTCTTTATTTTATTAATAGACTTAAAGCAGTTGTTCAGCTTCTCGTTTGGCTTGATCGTATTATCTATTTCGTCATACGTCAGAAAATTATTATCACCGAACAAGATTATACGCCCTCCCACTTTAAACATGGATAATTTATGAGGAAGATTTTCTTGCGTATTATCTCCATAATAACTCCAGCTCTTTACACCCATCACATCCTCATTGAATAGGTATCTGTAAGTCCCTTTGTATGGATGTTGAACCCATATATTTCCCAGATGATCGAGTTCACTCTTGAAGACAGGTCCTCGGCTCTCGTCTATATCATACACCTTATTTGTTCCTTTATGAACTATCTTCAGGTGATTGTAAGTTGATACAGCCAATATTTCAGCTTTATTTACCGTATATTCTTTTATATCATAGATGCCAGACATTATAAAAGGCAGGTAAGGATATGACTTATCATCCTCGATAATCATCGCTCCACGATTGTGGCAACATATCAGCTTATTGTCTATAACACGCAAGCTCCATACTTGTCCTTGCGTTCCGTTTACCAATCTAAGGTTTTCTAGAGAGTTTACTGATTGCAGTTTACCCTCAGGCATATAAAACAGCCCCTGATTAGTTCCTATATAGAGTTTATTTTTCCAATAAAAAGCATCATATACAGCCCCTATATTTCCATTCGGGTCAGTATAATAGCTCATGTTGTCGAGATACTGTATATATGCTATCCCCCTATCTAATCCGGCCCAAAAATTTCCGTTTTTGTCTTCGCGCAACGATAATACCGTATTGTTGTTAAGCTCTGTGGCTGTAGAAAAATGATTTAATATATTGCCGTTTCCGTCAACCTCATATATACCGTTAAGGATAGAACCAAAGAAATATGTCCCTCGTGAAGTGAGTAATCCACAATTAAGTTCATTTAGCTTCAACGCTGATGAAATGGGAGTATTCCAAGGGGAGATTTTCACCCCATCATAGATATAAAGACCGTTAGTTGCAGTACAGATCAAATATTGATCTTTTTTGTAAGGTAAAATCGTTCTGACATCTTTCCCTGTGAAAAACGCTCCATCGTTTATTTTTGTAAGCTTATCGTCTATCAATCGGAACAATTCGCCTTGCATTTCTTGTACCCAAAATTGTCCACGTACTTTCAGCAAAAAAAGAATATTCTTATTTATCTTTATTTGCTTAACAGTTTTATAATCATATATGAAAATGGAATTAAAAGATTGAAAGTACACCTTATTATCATTAAACCATATCTTCCAGAAATCATTTTCCTGCATCGATTTCTGATCAACCAAAGATTTTAATGATGTATATTTCAATTGCCCGGAAATGTCCCTTTTCCAAAGGCCAAATTCTTCATAACCGCCGGTAAATATCGTTTGATGATCGAGTACTGCCACACTCCTTACCACAGACCTGTTGGCCATCTGAAAAAGCTTCCACTCTACGCCATTAAATTGTAGCAACCCGATATCATTTCCAAAATAAGTACACCCTCTTTCATCCTGATCTATAGACCAGTTTTTGTTTGCTGCACCGTATGTGTTTCTATCAAAGTTTACAATATATGGATTATTTGCTTTTGCAAAAGAGGAATATAAACAAAGCAATAGGATACATAATAAATAACTAGCATAACTCTTTTTCATGTGATATCTTGTGTTACATATTTGTCTATATTACTACTTCTACGAACTTGTACAAAAATAACAACATAATTTCAAATAAATAAGATGATGTATGACTTAAACTTTTTGGATAGAGAGTATACTGTGGTTAAAAGCCTTTTATTCGGTAGACAGTAGAGATTGTACTCCTTTTAAATAAAAAAAATGCTTGTGTTAAATAAAAACACAAGCATTTCATGAATATTATATTTTTTATAAGTTACTTCTGAAGGCTTATCGTAAAGTTGTAACTATATTCTTTATCAGTAAAACTATACTTGCTTAAAGGTCTTGCACCCCACGAATCTAAGCCGGCTACCCCGCGTTGAAACAAATCAACACAAAGTACGACTTCATTTCGAGGCAATACATCCGACCAGTGCTGTTGTTTTTTGGTTCTACCCGGATCCAGATCTTCCGGCTTATAATTAGTTGCACTTACAGACAAAGGTTGCCCTCCTTCAACACGAACACCTTTATTCCGGTCATTTGTGAGAGTCAACCAACGCACATCAGTTTTATTTCCTGTTTCTTGTGGTCGATAATAACTAAATGCCTGATCTTCTACCTTCCCTTTCCAAACACCCATGAATGAATCATGTTTGCGATCTATATAATTTTCATGAGGACCACGTCCATACCATGCAAAGTCATTGTATTCTCTAGGCAAAGTCATTATCATTCCAAATCGCATCATATCCGGCAAATTATCTGACAATGCCTTATAATCAGCCTTTATATTCAGGCTTCCATCCTTATTCACGGTATACGTCAGATCTACTTTTGCTTCTATGGCAGACAGTTTACATTCATATTTTATAGCAATATTTCCGTCTTTCTCTTCACTGCCCAAATAACTGTAACGCGTATTATCTCCTGCCACTTCCCACAAGCGAAGATTAATCTGATCGTTTGCACCAAAGTCATTATCGGTAGGCCCCCTCCAAAAGTTGAGACGAGGCAATTCTCGCATTACGGGTCTTCCGTCGCTCTCAAACCGGATAAGCCCACGACGAGTGTCTTTTGTTGCAAACTGATATTTCAGAGTGCCTGCTGTTACGATTATCTGATCCTGCTCTTTAGAAATATTTAATGAGCCTGACTTTCCTTTTTCAGTAAAATAGTTGTTTGTATCGTATGCAAATTCTTCTTTTGCAACTTCAAATCCAGCCTTTAGGAAAGCTGTTTCTTTCTTATTGTAAGCATAAACCTGTAAGAAATACTCCACTCCCGGCTCAGCCTTTATTTGCGGTATATTTAGTTTCACGTCTTTTTGAGAGTCGGCAGGGACGGATACGTCAAATGTTCCTTTCGATTCCACGTTGCCATTCTTCAACAACACCCATTCGTAAGAGTAGTTGTCATTTGTAAGATCAGTGAATTTATAATCATTTATCACTGTTATGATACCATTATTCAAGTCTTTCACTTTGAATAGTATATTCTGATACACTTTTTTTACAATGTGAGTATGTGGTAAATAATTCTGATCGGGGCTAATCATACCATCCATACAGAAGTTTCCATCATTAACAAGGTTATATCCGCCCAGGTCGCCACCATACGCCCAGAAGAATCTGCCCTGATCATCTTTTGCAGGGAAACCATGATTGTACCATTCCCAAATAAAACCTCCTTGCATATTCTTGCTGCTACGCATAACGTCCCAGTATTCTTGCATATTACCCATACTATTTCCCATAGCATGTGCATATTCACACATAATATAAGGTTTCTCCAAATCTCTGGCAGCATCACGCTTCATAGATTCCCATGATGGATACATCGGGCAGAATATATCAGTATTCCTGTCTCTTTGATGTGCTTGTTCGTATTGCACTGGACGACTCTTATCTCTTGCTTTTGCCCAATCATAAGTATCGAAAAATGCTTTGCCATTGCCGGACTCATTCCCTAACGACCAGAAAATAACAGACGCATGATTTTTATCTCTTTCCACCACGTTCTTTATTCTGTCCATATGAGTGGCATTCCATTCAGGAAGGTTAGATACATTGCTCGGACCATATCCCAATCCATGCGACTCTTGATTTGCCTCATCTACCAGATAGATTCCGTATTGGTCGCACAGCTTATACCACAATGTAGGCTGAGGATAGTGAGATGTACGCACGGCATTAATATTCAATTCTTTCATCAATTGTATATTGCGCATCATCACCTCGCGGTTTACAACCTGCCCTGTCTTATAATTATATTCGTGCAGATTGACTCCTTTAAAGTACACCTTTTTTCCATTAATAAGGACTTGGGCTTTTTTGATTTCTATTTTACGGAAACCTATTTTGCTAGATGTAACCTCTACAATATTGTTTTTCTCATCTTTCAGAGAGATCAGCAAAGTATATAAGTTAGGCGTTTCGGCTGTCCATTTTAACGGGTTAGACACTGTACCGCTAAAAGTTGTTTCTTTCAAACCATTAGAAGGAACCGTTACTTTTTGAGATTTACTAAATACGCTTTTTCCTGCACCATCGAGCAAAGCAACTTCTACTGTTTGGTTTTTATTCTGGGTAGCATAATTTTTCAATTCCACATCAAGACTAAACAACCCATTCTTGTAATTAGCATCCAAGTCTGGATGTGCAAAAAAGTCTGATATACGTGTCTCTGCTGTGCTATAGAGATAAACACTGCGGTTGATACCTCCCAATCGCCACATATCCTGATCTTCAATGTACGACCCATCACTATATTTATAAACCTGACAAGCTAATGTATTTTTCCCCTTTCGCACATAAGGAGTAATATCAAATTCAGCCGGGCTCTTTGCATTCTCGGTATACCCTACCTTCTGGCCATTTATCCACAGATACATAGCGGTAGTTCCACCTTCAAAGTGAATGAACACTTTGCGTCCGTCCCATGTCTGAGGAAGATCAAATTGATGCTTATACGAACCTACGGGATTATCGTTCTCGTTTACATAAGGCGGATTTGTTGGGAATGGGTAAATTACATTGGTGTAAATAGGAATACCAAATCCGTTAAACTCCCAATTTCCCGGTACAGGCATATCTGTCCATTTGCTTACATCATAGTTTTCTTTATAAAAATCAGCAGGAGCTTCGGATGGTTTAGCCACCCAATGAAACTTCCAAGTACCATCTAACGACATAAAGTAAGGTGATGCCGAATAGTCATCTTGAGCTGCAAGCTTTGCATCGGGATAGGGCAAGAACGTGGCTCTGGGTTTTTCTTTATTGATAGCAAAAACTTCGGGATTCTCCCAATCTCTTGTTTGAGATGTTGCCATAACAGCAACCAAAAGGAATGCTAAGATCAAGTTTAATTTCATGAATTTTTATGATATAAAATTAACAATTAAATAATTTACACTGGCATTTGACTTAAAGATGTTAAATATAGTCATTTTCAATCATCCTCGCAAAATGTCTCTATACTTTTGTATTCGGTTGTTATACAACAATAGCGGCTATAAGCATTCTATAAGCCGCTATCTGAAATCAAATGGGTAAAACTTAGGAGGAACTTATTCTCTAATGATCTACCAAAAGATATTTATTTTCTTTGAGGCAGAGAGGTTGTCAACTCTCTTTCTTTGCGAAGCATTTTACCTGCTTCCCCTACCAACCATAAATAATGATCACTCTGCAATCCTTCTTCGATAGGAACAAAGGTACTTCCCGATATGCCAACAGGAACTTGTGTTGCACATTTGAAGATGGCTGTTCCCTCATCAATTTCATCAAACATTGCTATATATAGAGACTTTGCACCTGCTTTTATCGACTCACTCATCTGTTTCCACAAGAATGAACCTCTATTGCGAGGTATCTGCGAGGTATTATCACCTTTCAGATTTTTCCAAGAGAAGCCGGGGAAGGCCAAAGGAACATAATCTACTTTATTTTCTTTACACCAGGCTATGTCTTCAGATATAAGCTTGGCAAAAAGATGATATGAAGCCTCATTGTAACGACCGACAAACCAAGGCATAATTATATCACTTTTTCTTATCAACTCATGGAGCTTCGGATCTTCCATAGTATCTGAAGTAAGAGTACGCCAGTATGTAGGGACTCCCAGCATAATACTAAATCCGCTTTCTTTAAGTTTATCCACCATGATTTCTATATCAGATAATCCGTATGCTCTATTATCATTAAATCCTACACCCCATATCACCACCAATGGTTTTCCATTGTGATGGAGATAAGACGGATTTTTCTTTTGGTCTTTGATGTCATAAGCTTTTACCAACTCGTCAAAATCGTCCAGCAAAACTTTTTCATCTCCCGAGCGCATGCCACTCAGGTCGTACATCACACATATAGCCCGTTGATATTTCTGCGCTGCCTTCATTGCCGAGGTCAGCACTTTGTTGAAATGATTCTTGCCGCTCGGATTCTTTATTTCATTCACAAACCGTTGCATAAATACACCATCGAGTCCATATTCTTTCATCCATCGAAAATGGGTATCAACAGTAGACTCGTCATACGAACTAAAGGTATATGCAGGGCTTCCATCGGGAAAAACAAACTCTGTCTTATATGTCTTCTCATATTCCGATACATCAGGCCAATAGTCTACTGAGCTCGATCCGGGACAGAATCCTTTTCTCCCTTTGTAATGATACCAACCCCTGTTAGCACCATCATCCGGGGTATTGAACCACCCCTGATAACCAGCCATTACCAAACCATTATACGAATCGTACTTATAATTCTTATCATTCTCTTTCGAAGTGCTATTTTGTTTCTGTCCACAAGAGACTATACAAGTCAATATGAAAAAGGATAGTAATATCGATTTTATTTTCATGTCTTATTCTTTCTTTATTTCATGTTATCTTACTACAGACGATAATATCTGCTTCATAAAGTTTTTATCTGCCGAGTTGAAACGGATGTTCGTTTTTATCTGGGAATTATTCCTCGGATTCACCAATTTTATAACCATATGATTCCATCCTTTATCCAGCATTATATTAGGAACCTTAGTCTCTGCCTGCCCAATGCTTTCTTTTGAAAATACTTTATTCTTGTTCAAGTAAACCGCAAATCCACCTCCAAAGTCTAAAAACATATCCAAACTCGGCATATCAGGCTCAGCCAGCAGATTACTCAATGAGCGTGGGCTATATATCCAAAAACTCATATAAGCCACAGCCGTTCTGTCTCTTTCAGGCTTTGCCAATGAAAACAATCCATTTTCGGCAATTGCTACTGCCCACGATTGATTGTCGGATATTGTATTAAGTTGAGGAATAATATCCGCCTCACCCTTCAGGAAATCGGTTGACAATAAATCTTCTACCGAATGAGCATCTTTACTTAAGGATACAACTAGTGACTTTTGTAACTGCGCCTTAGTATCTAATGCCTGCATGCTTTTTATATTATCATTGGAAATAGCAGCTCCCAGATTCAACAGCATTTTGGTAAGCAAAGACTGGGTCTCCAAGGCTATTTCTGAGAGGTCGAGTGTAGAAAGAATTATTTCAGCGTTCCCTTGTTTGAGAGAGGCTATTACCACATCTGCTCCTTTAGATTCTCGCTCGCTACGGAAGACATTTCCGGTCTTCGATGTCTCAGCCTGATAATTCCAACGTTGCCAATCGGTATTGCATGCTCTCAATAATACATCCGATTTCATTACAAAATCTCCTGACATACCATAATGCATTGCCGTTTTGCCTCGTGGCATAAGCTCTGAGAAATAAAAATCAGCATGATTTAATCCTTGCAACAAAACAGGTGTTCCCTCTTTCAGAAATGAAGTGGCTTTTCTGTCTTCCAACGATACAGAATAAGGAAGGATAGCATTGATGAAATCTCTTGATTGTGGATTTACGCCCATTAGGAGAATTTTTGCTCCGGCTTCAATCGCCTTCTGTATTTTTAACTGTTGTTCTTTGGTGTTTGTCGGAGGATTATTTCCGTCTATTATTACCAAAGTTTTATTTGTGATCTTTGAATCAGTGAGGATTTTCAATCCTAAATTTTCAAGATTTTCCTTTAGTTTCGAATCCACCGAAGCATATAATACAATAGCATAGACAGCTGGGACTACTTTTTCTATTTCTTTTTTATCTTCTATCTTTCCGCTATACGGCAGCATCGGCGTTGCATTAGCCTTGCGCACAGCATCTAGCAAAGGCCATTCTCTATAAAGCGGCAACGACATATCATATCCCGGATTGAGAGTAGTAGTATATGGGCCTAAGCGCTCCGGCTGCATTCCATATCCGCCTTCTTGGAAGTAGAAGAAGATACCATCATCTGCAACAGGAGGACGTGTTGTATCTTTCATTCCCAGCTCAAGAGGTTGCAATCCATACCATGCCAGATTGAATATACTGCTATACGAAGCATTCAGGTCACGTTGAGTTTTTATAAGTTCATAGCTTTCTATTGCTACACCCTCCATCCTACCGAGCATACTCTCGTAAGATCTATTACCGTTATACTCTGACGATTGTTTAGGAGTTCCGTAATATGCCATACTCTGCTC
>Ga0206117_100853_pt1 | contig 21684 bp, 14 predicted proteins | sample 3A5Ametagenome_FD_177997 | JGI IMG/M metagenome (GOLD analysis project Ga0206117, IMG submission 177997) | Enriched microbial communities from leaf-cutter ant dump, University of Wisconsin, Madison, United States - 3A5A | ecosystem: Environmental > Terrestrial > Nest > Insects nest > Nest dump... | reverse complement strand
GCCTTCTTCACCACGACGGCGGACGCCTTCCTGGCCGACACGGAGTTGCAGGAGGAGGTGTTCGGCGCCGCCTCGCTGCTGATCCGCTGCCCGGACGTTGCGGCGATGACGGTGGTGGCGGAAAGGTTGGAAGGGCAGCTGACGGCGACCTTGCAGATGGATGGGGCGGACAAGGCGGCGGTGGCCGGGCTGATCCCGACGCTGGAGCGCAAGGCCGGCCGCATCCTGGCGAATGGCTGGCCGACCGGGGTGGAGGTCTGCCACGCGATGGTGCATGGCGGCCCGTTCCCGGCGACGTCCGATCCGCGCAGCACCTCGGTCGGCACGCTGGCGATCCGCCGCTTCCTGCGCCCGGTCTGCTACCAGGACATCCCCGCCGACCTGCTGCCGGAGGCCCTGCGCGACGGCAACCCGCTCGGGCTGTGGCGCCGGGTCGACGGGACGCTTGAACGAGACTTTCGCGCACAGATGGGCGTTTGAGCAGAGTCTACCGCGGGGTGGCGGTGATCAGGCGATCTTGCGGGAGGGTCATACTTTGGCTGGGCAGGGAATTGCAAAGGGGGCGCGGATAGATCCAGAAACCCGGTCGTGCTGAAGCTGATGGAATACGGTCACACGCTTGCACACTTTCAGAGCATCGCGCAGGGGCTGTTCGGCGACGGCAAGCCCGGCTGCCTGGAGCGAGAACCGCCGTCACTGGCCGTTCTTGACCCGCAGGTTGTAATCGTCCACTAGGCTGTTGAACGATTCGGTGATCCGGTTCAGGTCTGGGCCGAGCTTGCGGATGTCGCCGCCGGCGGTGTCGCGCCGCAGCGTCTTGAGCGCCGTCAGGAAATTGACGGCCTTCGATTCGATGTAGAAGAGCACCGGCTTGTTGCCGAGCGCGGTGGTCACCGTGGGATTGGCCGCCATGTAGGCGCGGGCCCCATCGAGCGCCTGCGAGAAGCTCTGCTCGGCCGCTTCGACCTCCCCCATCTCGACCTTGCCGTTCCGGACCGCCTGTTCGGTCCTGTCGAAGCTGAGACGGGCGCGATGCATCACGTTCAGTTCGTGCCAGCGATAAGCCCGGCCGTCCCGCTTCTCGATGTCGTTCAGCCGCTGTTCGGCGACCACGAGGTTCGCGGCCTCGACGGCGGTGCGCATCCGGTCGGAGGCCTCGAAGAAGGTCGCGAAGGAGGCGGTGAGTTTCGGATGCAGATCCTCGCGCATCCGGCGCCAGCCATCGTCGCGATAATTCTGCTGGTTCAGATAGTCGTCGGTTTCGTTCAGCAGCGGAACCAGCGCCGTCAGGGCGTCGGCATAGCGCACAGCGGAACCATCGAGTTCGGAATTCGCGGGTGCGGTCTTGCTGGCCGCGACCAGGCCCGACGCGCAGTCCTTCGTAAAGCGGTTGTCCACCTCGTAAGGCGCGATCTTGAAGCTGCGGTGATAGATCGTGCCGCCATTGAAGGCGGCCGGAAAGGAGCGGCTGTAGGGTTCGTAATTGTTGCGCATGGCAACGTCGACGCGGTTGAGGCAGGTGATGAACGGCGTGAGCTTGCCGGCAAGCGTGTTCGCTTCCGTGGCAGGTGCCGCCGTCCCGGTCTGTGCGCTGCCCGACGCCGCGTTGCCTTGACTGTTTCCGGACAGGCCGAGGTCGCGCAGGAGGGATTGAACGTCACCGTCCTTCGCCAGGAAGATGACGGCCAGCAGGATGAAGCCAAGGAGGACGGAGCCGGTTTTCTTCAGGATGGGCATGGGATCTCTTTCCGGGACGATGCCGCCGGGGGGCCGCCGGGGAGGCCGCCGGCATCGGACGACGGGGAATGGCGATCAGAGGTTCTTTTCCAGAATGTCGGTGATCGCCTTCACACGGGGATCGAAGTCGTCGACATTCGCGTAGGGCCTCCAGTTCAGCTTGAGCGCGCCGTCGGCGAAGGCAACGCCATCCCGATAGTTCGAAGCCGGCGCCGTCGCCTCGTCATAGGAAATGGTGATCGCCTTCAGCTTGTCCTTGAGCGCCTGCCGGCCCATCTCGTCGGAACCGATGGCGGACAGCGCTTTGATCAGGGGATCGATGATCGGTTTGCGGAGGTAATCGTCGTTTCCGTAGCTGTCCGCATAGCCCGGCAACGCCAGGCTCTTCAGATCCAGCGAGACGGGAACCGCGAAGCCGGCGGCATCCTGGATGGATTTCTCAAGCGGCGGCCAGACATCCTTGGAATAGGCGGCGATTGCACGGCGTTCGGCAAGTCCACCCCCGCCTTCGGCCTGAACGCCGACCGCCGGCAGGACGAGGAGTGCCGCGAAAAGCAGGATGGAACGGGTATTCGGCATGGAAACTCCTTTGCCGTCTTGTCGCCGGACGCCCGACTTGGCGGACGTCCGGCGACAAGACGAAGATCGCATTTCCCAGAATCACAGTGCTGGGGATCGCCTCACTGGGCGTTCTCGAAGGCCTTGGCGTTCTCGTCGTAGGACTTGCAGAACTCCTCCGGCGTCTGGTTGAGCCCCTCCGCCATCTGCTCGAGGCGCAGCTGGCTTTGCTCGCCGTTGTAGATCACGCCGTCCTGGCCCTTCCGGAGATAGAGCGCTGACTTTGCGGCATCTTTCGGTGCCGGCATCGAGGCCATGTATTTTTCGTAGGTCGCAACCGCCTTCTGGGACGGAAAACCCTTGCCGGTGCAGTATTTGAGGATGCCGAGCTGGTTGCTCATCATCTGATGGAAGCTGTCGGGGTCGGGCATCTGCGCCCGGGTGGCGACGGGCTGGAGCGCGAGCGTCGAAAAGGCGGTGAAAGCCAGGAGCGCGGCGCGAACCGTCCCCTTCGACAGCGTGCAAGCAGCCTTCATCGAAAATCTCCTTGGATTTGTGACGATCGACCGGCAGCGTCGGGCCGAAGCCCATCTGGGATCTCCCCATGGCCGGTCGCAAAGGGAACAGGCAGCCGTCTCCTATCCCGGCCTCACAGGAGCTTGCGTTCCCGGCCGGGCTGGGAAATACGGCAATGGGGCGCTGTCGGGCGGGTCACGCATGGACGGTAGCAGGAGCGATCCGGAGATGGGTTTACTGGCGAACTCCATCTTGGCTTAACCCGCCGTGCGCGTGTTTGCCAGTGGGCGAAAAGTAGAGAAATGGTGATTCGCAGCTACCCACATTGCCCATGAAGGTTACCTCAGGAGTCTGCAATGTGGCGGCGCCCGGCCGGCCGTCGGGCCGGATCGCGCAAGACCGGATTCGACTTGGAGCGTCAATCCGATCTAAATGCATGGAGCCATCTGCGGGGCGATCGATTGAACGATGACGTGAAGAAAACCGGGTCGGCCATCGAAGGCAGCGTGGCTGCAGGCGTCTGCGAAGCGGCAGGCAAGTCGTCCGCGACGAGGCTCTACGCCATCCTTGCCCGGACGGCACGGACGGGCGTGATCTTCCGGCGCGGGCCATCACGACAGGTCCAGTTGATCCGCTGGAATTTGCAGGACGACACATTCGAGCATGGCCAGTGGTTCAAGGGCCGCATCTATGAACGGCGATGCGATCTCTCCCCCTCGGGCAGGCTGCTGGTCTACTTTGCGGCAACCTATCGCCCACCCTACGGAAGTTGGACGGCCTTGTGCGAGCCCCCCTTCCTCACGGCTTTGGCGCTGTGGCCGAAGGGCGACGGCTGGGGCGGCGGCGGCATGTTCGAGGACGAGGAGACGCTCCGTCTCAACCATAGGGCTTCCTCCGATTCAAAGGGCTTCGAACTGGCCGAAGGGTTTCGGCTGGCTGCAGGCATGCGGGTGAAGCCGCTCGGAGAGAGGTCGGGCGGCGGGGAGGACAATCCGGTCAACTGGGCGATCCGCAGCCGCGACGGCTGGCGCATGATTGCCGATGGCCAGGGGCGTAAGGGAGGACGGCGGGCCGGCGTGTTCTACGCGTTCGAAGCCCCGCGGATTGTCGAGAAGGAGGGAAAGGGCGGACGGCGGCTGCAAGAGTCGCTGCATGCCATCGGGCGCAGGAAATGCGCCTGGTATGACCTCAGCCATCGCGTCCTCGATCATGACGGACAGGTGTTGCTCGATCTCCCTGGAAGCGATTGGGCCGACTGGGACGGCGGCGACCTCGTCTTCGCCCGCGATGGCCTTCTGTACCGGTTGCCGGAAAGCGCCTTCCGGGACCACGCGCGACCGGGGGAGGACGCCTTCCGCCTGCTTCACGACTTCAGGAACGCCCGGTTCGCAGCGATCCCTCCAGCGGAAAAGCGCCATCGGGAGAGATGAGATGCGGGGCCGGCACCGACGGGAAGGGAAGCCGGCGCCGGAGATGCCCCGGCGCTCCCTCCAGTCCGGCAGTCGGGTCAGCAGCTGTAGAACATGGTCTGGATGGCCCTGGTATCGGACGTCATGGCGGTCTCCCCTCCAACCGGTCTCGCAGGGTCGTCATTCCTCATGACGCCGAAGCTTGCCGACATCGAAACCGCATCGAACGCTGTTTCAACCGCCTCAAGCACGTCAGGCGCTTCGCCACTCGCTACGACCGCAGAACCATTCGGTTCAATGTCTTTCTCACCCTCGCAAGCATCTCGATCTGGCTGAGGCGATTGTCGATCCGACCCAGGCACCCCCGAAGGCAGCGTTGTCACCTCGCCACCGTCCGCCAGTCAGCCTCTGCCTTCAGCCTCTGCCGTCGGCCGCAGTGGTCGGCCGGGCTGGGCCTTCGAAGGCTGCCATCGCAAGATGCCATTGGTCGGACAGGGCTTTCGCGAGGCTGTCGGCGGTTGGGAAGGACCGGCACAGCAGCGCGTCACCATGGACGAATCTTTCGCGCAGGCTCTCGATCGTCATCGCGATCAGAAGGCGCAGGACGCCCTCGAACCTGCCGCGTTCTTCCGTGCCGAAGGGCTGTCCGCGACGGCGGGCGACGGCCAGGATGATGCGGTCGACCCATTCGGAATTCATCCGCTCGCGCATGCGCAACACCTCGGGATCCCGCGTGGCCAGCTCCGAGAACAGACTGTAGAAGCCTGCGTTCGCCTCATAGGCGCGGCAATAGTCGGTGTTGGCGGCCAAGATCGCCTCATAGCTGCTTCGTGGCCCCTTCGATACGGTGCGGCGGTGGGTGACATATTCGAAGAATAGATTGACGAGGACCGCGGCGCATTCGTCCATGTCTTTGAAATGGTTATAGAAAGTTCCGCGTGATAGGCCGGCTTCGTCCAGCAGGGCCTCTACCGTCATCAGCTTTCCGCGCGTGGTGCGCAGGTGGCGGGCGACAAGGGAAAGCAGCATGTAGCGCGTCCGCTCCCGCTTCGGGCGCGTCCGCTCCCGGCTCTTGATCGCCAGCACCTCCTCGAAGAAGAGCGGGGGAACGGCTTCCTCCCGCTCAGGCCCGCTGCCCTGAATTTTTTCATCCTGCTGCATCTTTATGCCCTCGCTCCCCAACCACCATGGCCCCGGCAAAAATGTTCTGCGAGCTGACGTTCACAGCTTGACGAGGATAGTTTTTATACATACCGTCATATTTAGACAATGCGTCATCACGGGACAGGCCGATGGTACCTACGATGGTGGACGTCAATAAACCTTCCAGCGGCTCCTTGAACAGGGAAGCTTTTTCGAAAACGAAGGCGACCGGTGCGACGATCGAATTCCAATCCGTCCGCAAGGCCTATGGATCGGTAACAGCACTGCACGATTTTTCCCTGACCATTCATCCCGGCGAGTTCCTGACGATCCTCGGGTCGAGCGGATCGGGGAAAACGACGGCTCTGAATGCACTTGCGGGATTCTCCGGGGCGGACTCGGGCGACATCCTCATCGACGGCAAGTCGGTGATCGACGAACCGCCGGAGCGCCGGAATCTGGGGATGGTGTTCCAGAACTATTCCCTGTTCCCGCACATGACGGTGTTCGACAACATCGCCTTCCCGCTGCGGATGCGCAGCACTCCGCGGCGCGAGATCAATGAACGGGTGGAGCGGGTCCTGGAGATCGTCCGGCTCGGCGCGCTCGCCAGGCGGATGCCCCGCGATCTCTCCGGCGGGCAGCAGCAGCGTGTGGCCTTCGCCCGCGCCATCGTGTTCGAACCGCCCGTCCTGCTGATGGACGAACCGCTCGGCGCGCTCGATCTCAAGCTGCGCGAAGCGCTGCAGTTCGAGATCAAGGAGATCCAGCATCAGCTCGGCTGCACCGTGGTCTATGTGACCCACGATCAGCGCGAGGCACTCGCCATGTCGTCGCGCATCGTCGTGCTGCGCGATGGCCGGATCGAGCAGGTCGGCACCCCGTCCGAAATGTACGACGCGCCGAAAAGCCGTTTCGTCGCCGACTTCATCGGACAGACCAACCTGCTGGCCGCCGATCTGTCTACAACGGGATCGGTGTCCATCTCCGAACTGGGCGCCGTCTATCGGGACGCGGATTCCCAGGCCCGCCAGGGGTCCTGGTACGCCAGCGTTCGTCCCGAAAAGCTTCAGCGCCGCCCGGCCGAAGGGTCGGACATTGCCGTGGACGTGACCGTTCAAGAGGCGGTGTTCCTCGGCGACGTGATCGAGTACAGCGCCCGCACCGCCCATGGTGCGCTCATCCACTTCCGGGAACAGAGACGCGACAGGGATCGGATACCGGAACGCGGCGAGACCATCGGTCTCGTCCTGCGCCCCTCCGACGTCGTCCTCGTTCCGGATCTCGCCAAGACCGGTCGCTAAGGAACTGATTGGGAGTGCCGTTATGAAGAAGCTGCTGTGGAGCCTCTCCGTCGGAGCGGCGATTGTCGGCGGTGCCGGTGACGCCGCCCTGGCCCAGTCCGGCAACAAGTCGATCACGATTGCCAATTACGGCGGTGCGTGGGCGGAAACCCTGAACCGCATCTGCATCGAGCCGTTCACCAGGGAGACCGGCATCACCGTCACCCAGGCGGCCACCGAGGACTCCCTGGCCCAGATCCGCGTCCAGCAGACCACCAGGAACATCCTGTGGGACATTGCGCCCACCGAGCGGTCTGGCCTGCCGGTCTCGTCCAAGAACGGCTGGCTGGAACCGATCGACTGGTCGGTTGTCGACCCGGAAAACAAGCTCCCGCCGGTTGCCCGCAAACAGTACGCCATCGGCGCGATCGCCTATTCCACCACGATCGGCGTGCGCACCGACAAGCTGCCGGAAGGCAAGAGTTTCAGCGGCTGGAAGGACTTCTGGGACGTCAAGACCTTCCCCGGTCCGCGCACGCTGCGCAACTCCCCGGCGGAAAATCTCGAATTCGCCCTGATCGCCGACGGGGTGAAGCCGTCCGAGGTCTATAACGTGCTGCGGTCGCCGGACGGTATCGACCGCGCGTTCAGGAAGCTGGACGAGATCAAGCCGGCGATCACCGTCTGGTGGACCAGCGGCCAGCAGCCGGTCCAGCTTCTCGCCAGCGGCGAAGTCTTCTATGCGACCGCCTTCAACGGCCGCATCCAGCAGCTTCAGAAGGACAAGCTGCCGGTCAGGATCATCTGGGACGGCGGGTCGCTGGACGTCAGCTACTATTCCATCGTGAAGGGCGCCCGCAACGTGGCCGACGCCCAGAAATTCATGAACTACTGCTGGAACACGCCGACGCGCCTGGCCGAGATCGCCCGCGCCATGCCCTACTCCTCCTTCAATCCCGACATCTACAAGATCCTCTCGGCGGACGAAGCCAAGGAACTGCCGACCAGCCCGGCGAACCTCGACGTTCAGTTCGCGCTGGATTCCGAATATTGGGCTGAAAACCTGCCGCGCATCCAGAAGCGGTGGGAAGCTTGGCGCCTGCAATGAGCGACGGCGTTGCCATGCCGCGCGATGGGAAAGGGGTGGCGCGCGGCAGGCGCGCGCCTCTCTCCCCCCTCTGGCTGCTTGCCCCGGCGGCCGTGCTGTTCCTCTTCGTGTTCATCCTCCCGGTGGGCGAGGTCGCGTTGTGGAGCGTGCAGGGTGAAGCCGGGCTGTCGGCGGAGAATTACGAGGCGGCACTCGGCGCGGGGCCATACCGGACGATCCTGTTCGGAACCTTGCAGCTTTCCTTCGGCGTGGCCTGCGCCTGCATCCTGGTCGGCTATCCGGCGGCCTATTTCCTCGCATCCCGTCCGCCGCGCAACCGGACCCTGCTGCTGCTCCTCATCCTGACCCCGCTGTGGGTCAGCGTGCTGGTGCGCACCTTCGGCTGGATCGTCGTTCTCGGCCGGGAAGGGCTGGTCAACTCCATGCTGATCGGGATCGGCGCCGTCGATGGACCGCTCCAGATGCTGTACACGCGCGGAGCCGTCTACATCGCGATGGTCCAGGTCCTGCTGCCGGTCGCCATTCTGGTGATGTTCTCGACCATGACCACCATCAACCGCTCTTTGTTGATGGCGTCCCGGATTCTGGGTGCATCGCCGTGGCGCGGCTTCGTCCACATCTTCCTTCCGCTGAGCGCGGGGGGAGCGGTCAACGCCTGGATGCTCACCTTCGTGCTGGCTCTCGGCTTCTTCATCACCCCGGCGCTGGTCGGCGGTCCGAAGGAGACGATGATCGCGAACCTGATCGCGACGCAGATCACGCTGACCCTCGATTGGGGCCTGGGTTCCGCGCTGGGCATGGTGCTGGTGGTGGCGGGCTTTGCCGTGGTGGGCGCCGTCGCTCTGCTCTTCCGGCGGGTGACGGGGCTGAGCGGCCATGGAGGCTCGCGATGAAACGATCGCTTTGGGAAAAGTCCGGGCGCTACCTGCTTCCGGTCTATTTCGTCGGCGTCCTGCTTTACCTGCTGCTGCCGTTGCTGCTGGTCATCCCGATGTCGATCAGCGAAACGCGCTAACTGAAATTCCCGCCGCAGGGCTTCACGTTCCGCTGGTATCAGGAGTTCTTCGCGTCCGCCGGCTGGATCGACGCCACCCTGCGCAGCCTGCTGATCGCCGCGGCGAGTGCCGTGCTGGCCACCGCCATCGGCACCGCGGCTGCCCTGGTGCTGAGCCGGGAGGGCAGCAAGGCCGCGCGGGCGGCCGGACCGGTCTTCCTGGGGCCGCAGGTGGTTCCGGTCATCATCCTGGCGCTGGGCACCCTGCTGGTCTTCAGCCGCTTCGGCCTTTACGGCTCGCTGTGGGGCGTGGCCCTGGTCCACGCCGTCCTGGCTCTGCCCTTCGTCACCACCACGGTGTCCGGGGCGCTGCGTCAGACCGGCGACACGCTGGCCCGCGCGGCCCGCGTGCTGGGGGCCCGGCCGCATGAGGCCTTCTGGCACGTCACCTTGCCGACGATCCGTCCGGCGGTGATCTCGGCCGGCGTGTTCGCCTTCTTCATCTCCTTCGACGAGCTGGTCATCGCCCTGTTCGTCATGGGGCAGAACGAAACCCTGCCCATGCGCATCTGGGCGGACATGCGTCACGACCTGACGCCGGTCGTGGCCGCCGTCGCCACGCTGCTGATCGTCGTCACCTTCGCCGCCGTCTTCATGAGCGATCTGATCCAACGCCGCGCCCAACGGCGCGCGGGGTGACGGGCCGCCCGGCACCGCGCGCCAGCGCCGCACCTCACATGGGCCACCGCACCCGGCGGCCCCATCACCCAGGGAAAGTGTGATGTTCTCAGATTTCCGCAGGGAAGAACCCGATGCTCTCGCCCGCCGCCTGGAGGCGATGACGCTTCCGGATTCGGTGTATGACCTGCTGCTGAATACCGCCACCCGTGTTCCGGCGGCGCCCGCCTGGCGCTTCCTCGACGATGGGGTGGAGCGGAGCTGGGGCGAGGTTCTGGCCAGCGTCGATACCACCGCCGCCGCGCTGTCCACGGTCGGCATCGGACCGGGCGTTCATGTCGCGGTGATGGCGTGGAACCGCGAGGAGTTCCCGATCACCTGGCTGGCGCTGTCGCGTCTCCAGGCGGTGATGGTGCCGGTCAACGCGACCTACACCGCGCGCGAGGTCGAATATGTCCTGAAGACCTCGCTCGCCACCCACATGGTGCTGGAGGCGGAGTTCCTGCCGCATCTGGACAGGCTGGAAGCGGTGAGGCTCGACCCGTCGCACATCGTCGTGATCGGCGATGCGGTGTCGGACCGTCACCGCAACTGGCGGGTCCTGATGGACGAGGCCCGCGGTCGTCGGGCTCCGGCGATCCCGCGCTCGATGGACGCCACGCTGAACCTCCAGTACACCTCGGGCACGACGGGCTTCTCGAAGGCCTGCATGCTCAGCAACGAGTACTGGCTGTGCCTCGGCATCAGCTCGACCGAGTTCTTCGCCACCGACCTGCGCCGCTTCTATGTCGGCTCCAGCTTCTTCTACATGGTGGGGCAGCGCATCCTGCTGAACGCCATGGCCAGCGGCGGCTGCGCCTTCTTCCCGCGCAAGCCGGGCGCCAAGCGCTTCATGCCCGACGTATCGGCGCTGGACTGCGATTACTGCGCCCTGTTCGAGATGGTCTACAAGCAGCCGCCGCGCGCCAGCGACGCGGACAACAGGCTGAAGATCGCCACGATCTTCGCCTTCGGCCCTGAAAGCCACGTCGACTTCCAGCGCCGCTTCGACGTGTATGGCCAGGAATTCTACGGCATGACGGAGATCGGCGGCGGCAGCTACGTCCCCGCCCATCGCCTGCCGGAGATGACCGGTTCGGGAAGCTGCGGCGTGGCCGCACCCTTCCGCGAGCTGATGGTCGCGGGCGAGGACGGCAAGCCGGTTCCGACCGGCGAGACTGGCGAGCTGTGGGTTCGCGGCCGCGGTATCCTCAAGGGCTATTTCGGCAATGAGGACGCAACGGCGGACGCCTTCACCGACGGGTGGTTCCGCACAGGCGACCTTTGCCGGGTTGATGCCGAAGGTTATCACTACATTCTCGGCCGTACCAAGGACATGGTCCGCCGCATGGGCGAGAACATCGCTGCGCGCGAGGTCGAAGTGGTGCTGCGCACGCTCGACGACATCCAGGACGCCGCCATCGTGCCGGTGCCCGACGATTACCGCGGCGAGGAGGTCAAGGCCTATATCCTGCTGGCCCCCGGCGCGTCCCCGGACACCTGCACGCCGGAGCTCATCGCCGATCATTGCTCCCGCCATCTCGCCGGCTTCAAGGTCCCCCGCTACTACGAGTATCGCGACAGCTTCCCGCTGACCGACTCCCAGCGGGTCCAGAAGAAGCACCTGATCGCCGAAAAGCCCGACCTGCGCGTCGGCTCCTATGACCGGCAGGACAAGATCTGGCGCTGACGCCATCCCCTTCCCCATCGACCCAATCCGAAAAGGCCATCCGGCCTTGAATGAGGACAATTGCCATGCCCGAAATTTCCACGCGGACCGAGGGCGCCATCCGCATCCTGACCATCTCCAACGAACGCAAGCGGAATGCGTTCGAAGGGTCGATGGCGGCGGACTTCCTCCGGCTCCTGAACGAAGCGGAAAGCGATGATGCCGTGCGTGTGATCGTGGTCACCGGCGCCGGGGACATCGCCTTCTCCAGCGGCCATGACCTGAACGAGATCGCATCCGGGGCCCACGCCGAAAGCAACCTGGGGGAAGAGCCCTTCCTGCGTCCGCGCAGCATGCACAAGCCGGTGATCGCGGCGGTCAACGGCCATTGCTATGCGGCGGCCCTGATCTTCGCGGTGAACTGCGACCTGCGGGTGGCCAGCAGGAACGCGACCTTCGGTTCGCCGGGGGCGCGTCTCGGCATGCTGCCCGAGGGCGGCCAGATCGGCCGTCTGCCGCGTCTGATGACGTCGGCCCGCGCGCTGGAACTGATGTTGACGGCGAACCCGCTTTCAGCCGACGAGGCCTACCGGACCGGCTTCATCAACCGGCTGGCCGAAAAGGGCGAGTGCTTGAGCGAGGCCCTCGCCCTGGCTGGCGACATCGCCAGGAATTCGCCGTCGGTGGTCGCCGCAATCAAGGCCGGGGTGATCCTGGGGGAGGTCGAGGGGATCGAGGCCGCGACCGCCTATGAGGCGACCGTCGCCCGTCGCCTGGAGAAGGAGGCCGACGCCCGGGAAGGCGTCAGCGCCTTCCTGGAGAAGCGCCCGCCGGTGTTCGGCGGCGGCAAGCAACGATAGGCCGGGATGGCGGAAGGCCGCGACTGCGGGCGACGACAGCGGGTGCTCCCCCATGGTCCGGCCGCCGGATGGCGCCCATCTTCACCATGATCCGCTGCCCCGGCATCGGCTGCCTCCCGTTCAACGGCGCCGTGCTCATCCAAAATTCTCTTTGAGGCCATGGGCATCGGCACCGCCGGCTGCACCGCCGCGTTGTGCGTGGATGCATTGGAGCGGTGGGGCACCATTCGTCCAGGCGGCAAGGAGGTGCTGGCCACCGGAGCGGCCGGCGGTGTCGGTTCCGTCGCGGTGGCATTGCTCGCCAGGAGGGGCTATCCGGTATGAACACCTCAATCCACGACCCCCCTGTCGCCCGGCCTGCCCCGGCGGCGCCTGAGGGCTTTGGCGAAGTCGCGCCCAAGCCGGAGGCCCCACTCCCGGATGGTCTCGCAACCGACCTCGATGCCCCGCGCCATTGTCGCGATCCTGCGCCCACACACGGTGTCCGCGTGTGGCCGGATGTGGGGGGTCGCACGCGAACAAGGTCATAGCGCGACCGGTGCCGCGAAGGCGTAGCCGCGCGACCGCAAGGTCCGCAACGGCAGGATTTCACCGGCTTCGCTCTCCACCTTCCGGCGCAGCCGGTGAATCAGCAGGTCGATGCTGCGGTCGTCCACCGCGAGACGTTCGGCGAGCGTACGCCGCTGGATCACCGGATCGGAGGATTCGAAAAAGGGGGCGAGAAGCTTCATCTCGGCGTCGCTGAGCGGCACTGCCGTCCCGCCCGGCGTCAGGAGACGCCAATGCGCGGTCTCCAAACGCCATGGACGCGGCGGGAGCGCCGCGGAGGGAACCGGCCCGCCGCGGCGCCGCAGGACCGCGCCGATCGCCGCCTCCAGTTCGCGCATGTCCAACGGCTTCACCAGATAGATGTCAGCGCCGGCGTTCAAGCCCAGGATGCGGTCCTCGATACGGCCGCGCGCCGTGATCATCACCACCGCAGGTGGGGGGACGGCAGGCTGGACGTCGGCGGTCAACCGCCGTGCGATCGACACACCGTCCTCCTCCGGCAGGCCAAGATCGAGGAGAATCACGTCGGGACGACGGTCGGCGATGGCTTGCTCCATCGCCCGGCCGCAGTCGGCAGCCCGCACCGTCATGCCGCGCGCCCGCAAATAGGAGACGATCTCCTCGCTCAAGTCCGCGTGATCTTCGACAACCAGCACATCGAGCATCGCCAGCAGCACTCCCGCTTCATGCATTTCCGCCATCCGCCTCTTGCGCGGCGCTCTCCCAACCGAACACGCCGTCGCCATCCGGAGGCATGCCCTCCCGAACGCCCAGCCGGATCGTGAACAGCGCGCCACCGTCCGGCCGATTCCGCACGGCGACGGTGCCGCCATGGGCCGACACGATGTGGCGGGTCAGGTGCAACCCCAGCCCCGCCCCCGGAATGCGTCCGGTTCCGGCGCCCCGGTAGTATTTCTCGAAGATGCGCTCACGCTCGCCTTCCGGAACGCCCGGCCCCCGGTCGGCGATGCAGAAGACGGCGTCCGGCCCCTCCAGGCGCAGCCCGACCTCGATCACGCTGGACGGACCGGAATATTTTACCGCGTTCTCGATCAGATTGGACAGCGCCATCTCCAGAAGCGGTTCGTCACCGGTCACGTCGGGCAGGGCGTCGAGCGTCACGGAGAAGGCGTGATGCGGAGACGCCGCCTCTGCCGTCTCGACGATCCGGCGGACGAGAGCCCCCGGATCGAACCGGTCGGAGCGCAGCATCAGGCCGGCTCCCTCGATCCGGTCGTCCAGCAGGCAGGCATCGATCATGCCGTTCATGTGGCGCACCGACCGTTCGATCCGCTGCAGGCGCTGCACGGTCGCCTCGTCCGCGGCCCTGAGCCCCATGTTCTGGGCGGCAGTGCGGATCACCGCCAGTGGCGTGCGGAATTCGTGGCTGATCATGGCGAGGAACTGGCGCTGCGCCTCGCGGGCGGCGCGCTCCAGGGCGACGGAGGCATCGGACATCTCCTTCGCCTTGGTCAGCTCCTGTTCGAGCTGCTTGCGGCTGGTGATGTCGTTGACGGCGACCAACCGGGCCGGCTGGCCCTCGTAGTCGATCGGCACCATCGACACCAGCGCCCAGAAGCGGTTGCCGGCGGCGTCCAGCATTTCGGTCTCGGCGTTCTCCACCCGTCCGTCGCGCTCCAGCAGCGCCAGCAGGCGGCGGCGGTCGGCGGGGTCGTGGTAGACATCGCTCCCTCCCAGCGACTTCCGCGCGCGTTGGTTGGCATAGAATGGAGTCGCCTGCGCCGCATCGCTCAGGACGATGGCGAGCGGGACCGCTTCCAGCGTCCGACGCAGTTGCGCCTCGCGGTCCTGAAGGGCAATGTTCGCCCGGTCGAGCTCCGCCGTCCGCTGTGTCACCCGGTCCGCAAGCTCAGCCTCGTTTCGGCGCAGGGCCATGACCAGGGCGCGCTGCGCCTCGTCCTTCTCCACCCGCAACAGGCGCAGCTGCATCGCCATCATCACGCCGAACAGCAGCATCTCCGCCATCGGCGCATAGACCGGCAGGAAATAGGTGGCTTCGGTCCATGGCACGACACCGGCGTTGCGCAGAGCCGTCAGCACGTTCCCGGCAGCCAGCACCGCCCAGCCGGCGATCATGTAGCGCGCCGCCCGGTATCCGGCCAGCCAGGATTGGATGCTGGCGGCCAGACCGGTAACCAGGATCAGCAGCGCCAGGTTGCGGGGCCGCAGGATCACATCCGGTTCCAGGTTGCCGTCCAGAAACAGGTCGTAGACGACCAGCAGCGCGAGGCCGAGCAGGATCGGCGTTCCCAGGACCGGGGCGATCCAGCGGGCGCCACGCCGCAGCGGCAGGGCGGCGAACAGAAAACCGATCCCGAATATCCCGGAAACGACCAGCCATTTGAAAGGGTTGTGGTCGCCGAACATCAGATGCCGCCCCCACAGGAGCCGGTCCAGCCCGGTCATCGCCAGGATATGGCCGGCGACAGCCAGTGCGGAGGTGCCGTAGAAGGCCAGCGCCAAATTGGGCAGTACCGCCGCCAGCGCCAGCGCAACCGCGCCCAGCAGCAGGACGATGGTGATCAGGGCGGTGTGCTGCATGTTCTCGAACTGCTCGACCCGCATCAATGCGCCCGGGCGCCACAGGTCGAGCGGGACCGCCATCGACCCGGTGGTGACGCCCCGGAACCACAAGGTGTGGCGCCCGGCCGGCAGGTCGATGAAGGCGGCGTTGCGTCGGACCGGCAATGACTGCGGGACGCGGTCGCCCATCACGGCGATCGGCTCGGACGACGCGCTCCAGGACGCCCACGCTTCCATCCGGTCGAAATTGGGCACCGCCAGTGTCAGGATGCGCCGCCCGGCCGAGCGGTGAGGAACCTCGATCTCGGTGCGAAGCCACAGGGCGTCGCCGGTGATGCCAAGGCTGTGGTTCTGCGAGAGCCGGGGGGCCGGGAGGAAAAACCCGGCATGATCTCCCCGCACATCCTCGATAGACAGGTGACGGCCGGGATCACGCTGCATCGCGAAGTCCGACAGTTGCACCCGGTCTCCCTCGACCAGCACGGGATCGGCCCGCACCACGGCGGCGATCAGGCTCAGCCACAGGGCGATGAGACCGCTCAGCGCTATCCATTGCCGGCTTACCCGCGTCCGGTCTGGTCCGGGCGAAGGAGCCCGCCGCTGATGCACGGCCATCCGGTCCGCCTCCGAAGGGTCCGCTTTCGACCTTGACGACGATCGGAACGCGGATTCAGTCGGCACCATACAGTCCTGCCGCCGACCAGAAAATGAAAGATTTTGAAAGATAAGATAATGCAGATGAAAATCATATTCATCTAATTACTTTGTAATGGATTTCATAGACTCCTTTGCCATCTCGAAGATGGAAATTCATGCTTTAAAAAGAATATCAAGACTTTTAGAGACCATTGGCAAGAGCGACGGCGCACCATTTTTTCGGAGCGACAACCGCCACGAAGCGTTTCCTTCAGCCTTCGGTCCTGGCGACATGAAAGATCGCCAGCCGCCCCGATCATTCGCATGCGAAAGACCCACCTCGTGCCGGACCCCGCCAGCGCCGGACCTCGTGCCCTGTCCGGATCGACAGAACATGAACCTGACGGGCGGTCGGTTGCAGAACTCGTCGATGCGGCGGCAGGAGTTCCGGTACGGAAATGGAAACCTCCGTCACACAACAGCCTTCGGTTGCTGAAAAGCAATACTGTGTCAAACGAATTGGCCGCAGGTCAATAAACAAGATTTTAACCACTCAATGAAAGACAGAGAAATCTCATGAAAGAATAAGAAAGACAGTGAAAGATATTGAAAGTTATGGCTAAAATCGTCTGTTAGACAGGTTACAATTGGTTTCATTTGCCGACTCACACGCATTGCTTAGACTATATAGTATAGGGAATAGGGGTAGTTACTTCTGGCCGCTCGGCATTCGTATGTGCCGGCCAATCGAGAACTGCCCGAACCCACAGCCGGACACCTCCCGCGGGCGGACGTTCGAAGATGGAATTCGGTCATGAACAACCAGTGGTCTGTGCACCCAAGACGATGCCGCAGGTACCCGGCGCATCACCCGCAAGGGCCGCGGTGCTCCAGCGCGGCCGCCGGATTCCCCGGCCTGTTCTGACCCCCCATCGGCGAAGACCTTCGTGTCCCTCAAGCCGGCCGACAAATCTTCCTGGAACAAGGTGCGTGCGATGCGTTACGGATCCCTGCGGGTGCTGCTGTTCTCCACGGTCGCCATCCTCCCCGCCACCGCCGTCCTGGCGCAGACCGCGCCGATGCTTCCGGTGGAGGGTGCCTTCGTGGCAGGCCGCGGCGGCATCAGCCGTTCCGGCGCCACGATGACGATCGACCAGTCGACCGCGCGCGGCATCATCGAATGGAAGGACTTCTCGATCGGCCAGGGCGCCACCGTCCAGGTCAACAACGGCGCCGGCGCCACGTTGAACCGGGTGACCGGCGGCACCCTGTCGCAGATCCTGGGCACGCTGAACGCGACGGGCTCTCTCTATCTGATCAATCCGCAGGGCGTGGTGGTCGGCACCAGCGGCGTCGTGGTGACCGGCGGCAGCTTCGTCGCGTCCACCATGGACGTTCTGAACGAGCATTTCATGGCCGGCGGCACCCTGGTCTTCAAGGGGGACGGCGGCGGCACGGTCACCAACCTGGGCAAGATCAGCTCGACCGGCGGCGACGTGGTCCTGATCGCGCGCGAGGTGGTGAATTCCGGCAGGATCAGCGCGCCGAAGGGGACGGCGGCGCTGGCGTCGGGGACCGAGGTGCTGCTCAGCGAGAACGGGGCCGACGGCGAGCGGGTCCTGGTGCGGGTCGGGACGGCCGGCGGCAAGGTCGAGACGTCGGGGATGATCGAGGCGGCGACGGCGGAGCTGAAGGCGGCCGGCGGCAACGTCTATGCGCTGGCCGGCAACAACGGCGGGCTGGTCCGCGCCACCGGGGTGGAGACGCGCGGCGGCCGGGTGGTGCTGTCGGCGGCCGGCGGCAACGTCACGACGGCAGGCGTTGTGGAGGCGAAGACGGCGGCCGGCGACGGCGGGACCGTCAGCGTGGCGGCCACCGCCGTCACCACCGGCACCGGGACCGGAGCCGTGAAGACGGGCGGGCTGGCGATGCACACCGGCACGCTGTCGGCCAACGGCCGCCGCGGCGGTTCGGTGACGGTAAAGGCCGAGCGGGTGTCGAACCAGGGCCGGCTGTCGGCCGACGGCACCGCCGGCAAGGGCGGCAGCGTCGCGGTTGAATTCGGCAAGACCTACATCGCGCCGTCGAATTCGACGCTGTCGGCGCGCGGCGCGACCGACGGCGGGCAGGTGTCGGTGACGGGCGCGCAGGCGGACTCGACGCTGTTCACCTCGGGCCGGCACGATGCGACGGGCGGTCAGGCCGGCGGTGCGGTCGATCTGTTCGCCGGTGCGGTCACGATGGTGGACGCGTCGGCCGACGCGTCGGGCGGCGGCAAGGGCGGGTCGATCCGGGTCGGCGGCGACTACCAGGGGTCGGGCGCGATGCTGAAGGCGGGCACCACCCGCATCAGCCCGACCACCAGCCTGCGCGCCGACGCGACGGGCGCTGCCGGCGACGGCGGCCGGATCATCGTGTGGTCGGAGACGCGGACCGATTATTACGGCGCCGCGTCGGCCAAGGCCGGCCCGAATGGCGGGGACGGCGGCCTGATCGAGGTGTCGTCGCACGACACATTGACCTTCGCCGGGACCGGCGACGCCTCGGCGGCGGCCGGGCGCGCCGGCTCGCTGCTGCTCGATCCCAAGAACATCGTGATCGACAGCACCGCCAACGGCTACCCGCAGTTCCAGCTCAACGACCCCAATCCGGCGGCCGGCAACAAGTTCGGCGCCGTGGTCAAGGCGCTGTCGACCGGCAACATCGTCGTCAGCGCGTCGCAGGACGATTTCGCGGCGACCGACGCCGGGGCGGTCTATCTGTTCAACGGCCTGACCGGGGCGCTGATCTCCACCCTGACCGGTGCCTACAGCAACGACAGGATCGGACAGAATCCCTCCGACATCACCCTGCTCACCAACGGCAATTTCCTCCTCAACAATCCCTATTGGAACAACGGGACGATCAGCGGGGCGGGGTTCATCACCTGGGGCAGCGGCGTGACGGGGGTCAGCGGCGTCATCTCCGCCACCAACAGCCTGGTCGGCACCGCCGCCGACGATGCAATCGGCGTGGGGTGGGCCACGCTGTCCAACGGCAACTATCTGGTCGTGTCCTACAACTGGAGCAACGGCACCGCGACCAACGCGGGTGCGGTGACCTGGGCCAACGGCAGCACCGGCCTCACCGGCTCGGTGTCCGCCGCCAACAGCCTGGTCGGCACCGCCAGCGGCGATTACGTCGGGATCGGCTATATAACGCTGTCCAACGGCAACTACCTGGTCAAGTCAGCGTCCTGGGCAAACGGCACCGCGACCAGCGCGGGTGCGGTGACCTGGGGCAACGGCACGGCCGGCGTGACCGGCGCGGTGTCCGCCGCCAACAGCCTCGTCGGCACCACTGCCAACGATGCCGTCGGTTCGCTCATAAACACCCTGTCCAACGGCAATTACATCGTAATGTCCACGGGCTGGGCGAACGGCACGGCGGCCTCGGCGGGCGCGGCGACCTGGGGCAGCGGCACCGCCGGCGTGACCGGCGTGGTGTCGGCCACCAACAGTCTGGTGGGAAGCTCCACCGGCGACAGGGTCGGGACCAACATGGTGCCCCTGACCAATGGAAACTACGTGATGATGGCCGGGAGCTGGCGCAATGGCACCGCGACCAGCGCGGGGGCGGTGACCTGGGGCAACGGCACGGCCGGCGTGAGCGGCGTGGTATCGGCCACAAACAGCTTGGTGGGAAGCTCCGCCGGCGACAAGGTCGGTTCGCTCATCACCCCGCTGTCCAACGGAAACTACGTCGTCGCCGCCTATGGTTGGAGCAACGGCACGATGACCTCGGCGGGCGCAGCAACCTGGGGCAGCGGCACGGCGGGCGTGACCGGCGTGGTGTCCGCCGCCAACAGCTTCGTCGGCACCAGTGCCGGCGATCAGATCGGCGAGGCGAAAGCCCTTGCGAACGGCAATTACCTGCTCATCAGCCGGTTCTGGAAGAGCGGCACGGCCACCAATGCCGGCGCGGTGACCTGGGCCAACGGATCGACGGGCATGACGGGAAGCGTCTCGTCCAGCAACAGCCTGGTGGGATCTTCCGCCAACGATAGTGTCGGGTCCAGCCTCTACACCCTATCGAACGGCAATTACCTGGCGGGCTCCAGCAACTGGAACTACGGGACCGTGATGGCTGCCGGGGCGATCGCCTGGGGCAGCGGCACTGCCGGCGTCACCGGGGTCGTGTCCGCCAGCAACAGCCTGATCGGAACCAGCAGATTCGCCGGGGTGGGCGGACAGGCGACGCAGCTCGCCAACGGCGCCTACGTGCTGCAATCCACCGGCTGGTCGAACGGCACCGTGACCTATGTCGGGGCGGTCACCTGGGGCAGCGGCACAGCCGCCATGACCGGCACGCTCTCGGCCGCCAACAGCCTGATCGGAACGTCCGCCAACGACAAGGTCGGCGACGGCATCACCGTGCTGTCCAACGGCAATTATCTGGTCAAGAGCATCTCCTGGAAGAACGGCACCGCGACCAGCGCGGGTGCTGTGACCTGGGGCAACGGATCGACCGGGGTGACCGGCACGGTGTCCAGCGCCAACAGCCTCGTCGGCACCACCAGCGGCGATTTCCTCAACCTCAACCTCAACCCGCTGAGCAACGGCAATTACTTGGTCAGCGGCACCTTCTGGGACAACGGCACGGCGACCAACGCCGGCTTCGTCACCTGGGGCAACGGCACGGCCGGCGTCACCGGCGCGGTGTCGGCCGCCAACAGCCTCGTCGGCACCTCCAGCGGCGATTACGTCGGAGGGCGCCTGACCACATTGTCGAACGGCAATTACGTGATCCAGTCCACCAGCTGGGCCAACGGCACCGCGAGCGGCGCGGGGGCGGCGACCTGGGGCAGCGGCACGGCCGGCGTGAGCGGCACGATCAGCGCGGCCAACAGCCTCGTCGGCACCTCCGCCTATGACGGTGTCGGCTATCAGGTGACCGCGCTCGCCAACGGACATTACGCCGTCTCCAGCTATCAATGGTCCAACGGCACGGCGACGAGCGTGGGTGCTGTGACCTGGGGCAACGGGACGGGCGGCCTCTCCGGCACGATCTCGGAGGTCAACAGCATCATCGGCTCCCAAGCCAACGCCTGGCTGGGGAGCGATAGCCCCATCGTCGCCGCCGACGGCTCCCTCATCATCTCGTCGCCCCGCGACGGGACCGGCGGCCGGGTCTATGTCATGCTGGCGCCGTCGTCGATGGGATACGCCATGGCGGCCGGCCAGACGGTGACGCTGGCGCCGTCGCGCATCACCAGCGTGCTGAACACCGGGACGGCGGTGACGCTGCAGGCCAACAACGACATCACGGTCAACAGCGCGATCACCGTGAACAACCCGTCGGGCAACGGCGGGGCGCTGACGCTCCAGGCCGGGCGCTCGATCCTGGTCAACGCCAACATCACCACCGACAACGGCACCCTGACGCTGATCGGCAACGACCTGACGGCCAACGGCGTCGTCGACTCCCAGCGCGATGCCGGCAACGCCGTCATCACCATGGCCAGCGGCACGGCAATCGACGCCGGCACCGGCGCGGTGTCGGTCGAGCTGCGCACCGGCGCCGGCAAGACAAACAGCGCGTCGGGCGACATCACGCTGGACACCGTCACCGGCGGCACGATCAGCGTCCTCAACCAGGGACTGACCGTCAACAGCGGGATCACCCTGAACGGCGGCACGCTGACGGCATCGGGAACCGGCAACGCGCTGGTGCTGGCCGCCGACACCGGCGTCTTCAACAACAGCGGCTCGGCAACGCTCAGCACCGCCAGCGGCCGCTTCCTGATCTATTCCGCCGACCAGCCCACCACGACGCTGGGCGGCCTGACGCCGGGCGTCCTCACCGGGAAGACCTACGCGACCTACGCACCGGGCTCGGTCACCGAGACCGGCAACCAGATCCTCTACGGCAACGGCACGTCTTCGCCGCCCCCACCCCCTCCTCCTCCGCCGCCGCCTCCCC
>Ga0206117_100852_pt1 | contig 21709 bp, 17 predicted proteins | sample 3A5Ametagenome_FD_177997 | JGI IMG/M metagenome (GOLD analysis project Ga0206117, IMG submission 177997) | Enriched microbial communities from leaf-cutter ant dump, University of Wisconsin, Madison, United States - 3A5A | ecosystem: Environmental > Terrestrial > Nest > Insects nest > Nest dump... | reverse complement strand
GTCGATGATGGTCGAGCCTTCCCGCCGGCCTCCCTCGACCAAGACACCGGCCGTAATGAACCGCTCCATCAGGTAGCGGTCGTGCGGGCGGACATCCGCTTCGTAGAGCGGGATCCCCAGAGGCTGGAGTGCGCGCGCCAGCTTGCCGAGGTCGCGGAACCTGCGGGCATGGACACCGAGGACGGGTTCCTGATCGAAGGTCTTCAAACCGAGCTCCCTTACCTCCAGGCCCTGCAGGCTCGCCAGTGGGGCCTGCGCTGCAGCCCGGTGGCGGGCCGGCAGGAAGGCGACCGAGGTCTGCTGGGTCAGAAGCACCTTCCTCGGCCCCTCGTCGGTGGCCAGCCAGTACTCGATCTCGGTGCCGTCTGGGAGGTCGCGCCACTGGCGTGTGAGGAGGAAGCCCCGGAGTTCGGTGGGTGCGAGGGCGGAGGACATCAGGTAAAGCGGGGGACGCTAACGCGGAAATTCTGATGCCTTGGTCGAGATGGTGAAGAGGTGCCGTGACGCTCTTGTGCATGATACTGATGTTTTGTACAGTATTACAAAAACTGCCACCGAGAAGGCCATGCACAAACCATCCCGTTATGTATTCCGTCCTGCCCGACCGGCGCCCGCATTGCTGCGCCGCATCTGGGCATGGCTCTGAGGCGGCACTGCAGTGCCATCTGGCCGTGCTTAGCGTACAGAAGTTGAAGGGTGTGCACTGCCTGTGTAGGCTGCTTAAGGCTGGTTGCGGACTTTCACGGTTAGGCCAGGCAACGTCCGCTATCGATGCAACCGGTCAGTGTCTCGGGGGTCGTAGCATGCCGCCTCAGCCACCTCGACATTTAGACCGGTAAATCGAACTGCCGTCCAGAACGCCTGAGAGGAGCAGTCTGAATTGGCGTTGAGGACGGAGCAGGCATCATATAAAGCACATCTCCGATAGTCCTCTACGTTGACCCTCGGTTTTCAGTGCGTCGCTCGCACTGCGCGTGAGAACTCACGGCTTTGGCACAAAGCGCTCGAAAGTGCTCTGACGGGCATCTTCGCGCTGCAGCAACACGTCACCTAGCAGACCTGTGCCAGCATCGGTCCGCAGATAATCTTTCGGGCGGCGCAGGACGTTCGAAGCGCGCCAGCACGCAACGCATGTCGCCACACGTATGCGGCGCCCACGCTTCACAGGGAGGAATGGTGAATGGCGGCTACCAAACACACGATGAAGATGCCCGAACTCCTGGTCTTTGCCAAGATGTTTGCTGTCGGCTTTGTCGTCGCAGAAATTTGCAGGACAACCTACTACTTGGGAACTGCGTTTGCTCCTGCGATGGCCGACTTTTCCCTTTGGGTAAGGGCCATAGTGGTTCTCATCGGTCTGGCGCTGTGTGTGGTCTACGCCGTCAATCGTGGCGCCCATATTTCTGTCGCGCAAATGGGTCGAAGCCTTCGTCTCGACCTACTCATCGCAATGTGCTTGGGAGCTTGGTCAAACGAGATGGCCATGCCTTGGCTTTCCAACTTTCACGCAGCGCTGAAAGCGTCGGAACCGCATTGGGCGCCAGTTGCTTTTCTGATGTGCTGCACGGTGCTTTTGTCCCCGCTCGTCCAGCGGCATTGGCCGAGGAAGCGGCAGACTCCTTCACAGCTCCGTTTCCTCGCGGATGAAGAAATCGGACGCGAAAACGACGATCAGCTTTCTAACGAAACCCAAGCAAAGTCGTTCGCAGAGTCAGTCCTCGCAAGTAGCCTGCATCCGGGATTGGTGTTCGGTGTTGATGGTCCATGGGGTGTGGGTAAGACCAGCTTCATTAATCTCGCTGAGCGCTACTGGGAAAGAGCTGCGGACGAGGTGATAGTTTGTCGGTTTGAGCCCTTGCGCTACGCGTCGGAGCCAGATCTTGCCGATCGCTTGATTCGCGACCTGTCTGCCGCCATCCAAAGCAAGGTTTTTGCACCAGAGTTCCGCTCAGCAGCCTCGCGATACTCTCGACTCATCAAGGGGAAGGCGGATATTTCGTTTCTGGGCTTCAAGCTATCGCTGGAGCCATCGCAGGAAACGGTTGATGAACTGCTCGATGACATTGACGAGGTCCTTCGTCGCATTGGTCGACGAGTGATTGTCGTCATCGACGATTTGGATCGTTTAGACGCGAAGACCGTCAACAACGTATTGTTCGCAACTCGGCGCACTTTCAAGCTGTCGCAAGCGACCTATGTCCTTTGCTATGACACCGAGGTACTAGCGGGAGGAAAGGAGGAAGGATCCAGAGCGCGCGAATTTCTCGAGAAGTTTGTGACCGTTAAGCTAAGCTTATTCGTGGACAGTTCTAGCATCCGCAACTTTCTTCGGCGTGACTGGCAAGGTACTGAAGGTCAGCTCGGCTCAGTGCCGTCAGACACGATGGTCAAGCTTGGTGCAGTTCTCAATGAGCTTGCGAATATTCTGGATGGCGACGCTGCGGCAAAGTACCTGCCTTTGGTCGGCGATCTGCGCAAGGTCAAGCGCTTCATTAATGCGATTCTTCTTATGCAGATTGAGAAGACGGACCTGGGACGTACCGATTTCGACAGACGTGACCTGATTAACCTGATGCTCCTGCATTTGACCTATCCAGGGTTGTTCAGACGCATATACGCCGAAGAGACAGAAGGGCGCAGTGGCACCTTTTCAGTTAAGCGGGAGTACGACGATCCGGAGTTCAAGAACGCGCAAGGCTTTGCACAGGTTAAGGAGGAGTGCCAAGGCGCTGCCAAGTTCTTGCTAGAAGAGTTGTTTGACGTGGGGGTCTTGGAGCTAGGCGATGGGCGAAACATTGAAGAGTCGGTCGTTCGGTCACGCGCGTGCTTCAACGAGGGCAACACCCGAAACCTGGAGAGTTACCTGAAGCTCATAGTGCGCTTCGCGACCCCGGAGCCGCAAGAGACCTTTGTTCTTTACCAAACAGCTGTTGATCGAGTTCGCAAGGGGCAATCAATTGCTTCGGTACTCGCTGAGACGGACTTTCTGTTGGAGCGGACAGAGAACGCACACGATCAGTTTTGGCGCGTATTGGTCAACCAGGCCTACGAATTCACCAACGCGACCGCCGAGGACGCCATTGAAACGCTCGTTGAGTTCGTGCCTCGCTATTCGTCGATCGACAACGATGATCGTGGCTTGCGGCCGAGGTCAATTTACTCGTTGGTGCGGTTACTGGATCGCGCAGGCTGGGGGCGGACGACTCGCCAACGACGGACAAATAGTCCAGAAAACGTCGTAGAGATCGCGTGGCGCATCTTCGGCGAACAAGCATTCATTGGTAAAGGTCTCTTGGAGCGCCTTGCCAGCACCGACCGCGGCGTGCTTGGTTGGAACGACCTCATGTTGTTCAGGCTGCAGTGCTCGGAGGATCGCGGTGGGCAGCTATACAACCTGTACAGAGCACTCATCGCTGACCAGGACATGTCAGCTCCGACGACTGGGTTGGTCAGCGGACTAGCGTCAATGGGGATGAGGAAGCTCTCCCAGCGGGTTTTTGCGCTTTTCAAGCGTTCTTACATTGACGCTCGACGGAACTTCATTGCCGAAGCATGTGAAGTACCCGTTGACGAGCTCCTGGGCCAGGCCTTTGTGTATCTTCATGACCAGGCTTCGCAGGACCCCGGATCGCAGCGTGGCGACACAACGATTGCGCGTAGAGTCGCCTCAGCACGCTTCTTCGCAGGCTCGTTCGTGATTTATCAGCTCAGCAATTCGCTCGCCCCAAATGGCGTGGGTGTCGGTTGTGGTTACTACGATGAAGTCGGGACTGAGGATCGTGGTGGGATATCGAAGCTGATGAACGAGTACGTCTTCGACTTTTGTTTCAATCCGAAGGTTGATGGGGACAATGTGCTTAGATTCATCGACCACTGCCTGGCTCATTTGAGTAGCCCGTTCCAAACAGGTCGAGATGAGGACGGCTTTGTTGCGACCAAGGCAGGGTTACCAGGTGGACTCGATCCGAAAGCGATGGGTATGTACTGGCAGCAGCATCGCGACCACATCCGGGGGCTTCGACTCCAAGACAGCGGGCGATGCGTATTCATGCCTCGCTACACGGCTTTCTATCGCGACGACCTTGTTGGTGTGTTTGCCGTGCTCGACGAACTAGCTGAAGAGGCGGCTTCCACTACTCCTGCTCTAAACAGCTGAGTGCGATTCTCGGAGCGCTTGGTCCTGCCATGTCGGATATGGCGCTTCAATGCTGACTTGGCTTTCAGCCCGGCGCGGCTGTGGCGCGGATCGCCGATCTTGGCTCGGCATACGTTCTCCGGCTGTTACGACTGCTTTACGCTGTTCAGCGTAAGCTGGAGAGCCGAATGCCAACGGCTGCAACCGCTGCGGAGCAGACCTTGACGGCGCCTGGTTAGCTTCAGGCTGGGAGTTGCCGCCCGCAGGAGTTGCCCATAGCTCGGCCGCATTTTGCGCACACAGCTATGTAATGGCTCCGGGCCGCCCACCATGGCGCATGCGAACAGGCGTTATCGACGTTGCCTATCGGTATGCGAGCGCATTCGGCGTTTGCGAAGATCCGGAAGACTGATGATCAGCCATGCCCCCAGCAGCGGAATCAGGATTGCAAGAAGCGCCAGCAGCACGTGCCAAAGATCAGCCGCCATGGGCGGATCTTCGGCAGCGACACCAGTCAATTGCCGAACCCAACGCTTGGAACAGTCCAGTGAAACCGACGATGACGCATAGAACAAAAAAAATGTCTTGCAGGAATTGAGGCATACGGCGAGGTTCGAATTTCGATCCATCGAAGACCATATCCCAATGCCTCTTTGGGCGCCGTAAATTCGGCATAAATTCTGCGCATTCTGCAGGAGCCCACATCCGCTGCGGGAGTTGCCGCGCAAGGTGCCTGTGCAATTGGCGCCGCTTGAGCAACGCACCAAGTGCCCCAAGAATTTACGAAGAATTTATGCCGAGGCGGCTGTTGTGAATGGATTCTTTACGCAGCCTCATTGAACACTGCAGGCTGGCAATTTCGCCATTCGCTTGCAAGAACAAAATGCGCCTCAGGCAATTCAATTTCATGGCAGGTTTCGCCGCGGCCGGCGTCGCGGCAATGGCCGCGCTGCCCTCGACAGCAGCCGCGCAATTCACCGGCAATGTGGGCCTCACCTCGGACTACGTGTGGAGAGGGACTTCACAGACACGCGAGAAGCCGGCCATCCAGGGTGGCCTTAAGTACACCCACGGGTCGGGCCTATACGCTTCCGTGTGGGGTTCCAACGTCAAGTTCAAACCGGACAACGGCGCCGCCAGCGAGTTCGACATCGCACTGGGCTGGAGCGGCAAGCTGGCCCAGGACTGGGCCCTGGACGTCTACTACCTGCGCTACCAGTACCCCGGCTCGGACATCGGCCTGAACTGGAACGAGGTCAACGCCGCCGTGACCTGGCGCGACAACTACTGGCTCGCGGTGGGGCACTCCACAAACGCGATGGCCAGCAAGACCCGCGGCACCTACGCGCTGGTCTGTGCACGCTATCCGATCAACGAGACGTGGCGAATGGAGGGCATGCTGGCCCGCTACTTCCTCGACAGCGCCTATGCGGACAGCTATACGCACGGCTCCGTTGGCGTCGTGTGGGCCTTCAAGGCGCCGTTCGAGGCACGCCTGACGCTGCACGGCACCGACTCGGCGGCCAAGCGGCTGTTATCCGGCATGGCGGGCACGCGCGCGGAACTGGCGCTGCAGGCCTCGTTCTGAGGGGGCCCACGATGGCCCTGACCCCTTGTCTCAACGGCATCCACGGAGTTTCCCACCATGGCTGAGTCATTTCTGCTCCTCATTCTGCTCATCGCGCTCGGCTGGCCCTTCGGGCGCTATCTGGCCGTGGTCATGCGCGGCGCGCCGATGCGCAGCGACGTGCTGTTCGGCTGGATCGAAAGGCCGATTTACGCCGCGCTGGGCACGCGCCCCCATGTGGGCATGAGCTGGCGCGGCTACGCCGGCGCCTTCCTGCTGTCCAACCTACTGCTGGCTATTGTGGTCTGGATCATCTTCATGACCCAGGCCTGGCTGCCACTCAACCCGGACGGCGTGCCCAATATGAGTTGGGACCTCGCGCTGCACACCATGGTGTCGTTCCTCACGAACACCAACCAGCAGCACTACTCTGGCCAGGCACAGCTGTCCTACCTGTCGCAGATGACGGGCATCGTTGGACTGCAGGTCATTACGCCCGTGATGGGGCTGGCAATGGTCGCGGCCACCCTGCGCGGCCTCTTCGGCGGCCGCCAGGCCATGGAACGCGGTGAAGGCGTGACGGCTACACCGGTGGAAGCGGTCGATGTCGGCAACTACTGGGCCGACGTGGTCCGCGCGACGCTGCGCTTCGTGCTGCCGCTGTGCCTGGTGTGGTCGGTGCTTCTGACCTGGCAAGGCGTGCCGGCGACACTGGCCGCCGGCCCCATCGCAACCGCCGTTGAAACCACGGCCGAGTTCAAGGAGCAGAAAATTCCGCTGGGCCCGGTCGCGCCCATGGTTGCCATCAAGCAGCTCGGCAGCAACGGCGGCGGCTGGTATGGCCCCAACAGTGCCGTGCCGCTGGAGAATCCCACGCCCCTGTCGAACTTCATGGAGACCCTGGCGATCTGCCTGATCCCGGTGAGCATCATCTTCATGATCGCGCCGTTCACGGGGCGTCGGAAGTTCGGCATCATGGTGTTCGGCACGATGCTGGCCATGTCCGTGGTATCCGTGGGCCTGTCCCTGTGGTCGGAAGGCCATTCCGTCACGGCGGCCGACATTGCCCTGATGGAGGGCAAGGAAGTTCGTTTCGGTGTCGACGCCTCCGCCCTGTGGGCGTCCGTGACCACCCAGGTGAACAACGGCTCAGTCAACTCGATGCTGGATTCGACCGCGCCGCTGACCGGCATGGTGTCGATGGTCAACATGCTGATCAACGCCATCTGGGGCGGCGTGGGCTGCGGGCTGCAGCAGTTCATCGTGTACCTGCTGCTGTCCGTCTTCCTGGCCGGACTGATGACCGGCCGCACACCGGAGCTGTTCGGCCGCAAGATCGAAGGGCCGGAGGTCAAGCTGCTGGCCATCCTGGTGCTGCTGCAGCCGCTGGTCATCCTGGGCTTTACCGCCGTGACGCTGGCAATGCCCAGCCTCACGGGTAATTCCAACCCGGGCTTCCATGGCATCAACCAGGTGTTCTACGAATACGTCTCGGCCTTTGCCAACAACGGTTCCGGTTTCGAGGGGTTAGGCGACGCCACGATGTGGTGGAACGTCAGCTGCGCCATCGTGCTGGCCGCCGGCCGCTTCCCCGCCCTGGTGATTCCGCTGGCCATCGCCGCGATGCTGGCCGCCAAGCGCCGCGCCCCCGAGGGCCCGGGCACGCTCCACGTCGAAACCCCGACCTTCGCGCTGACGCTGATCGGCATCGTCATCATTCTCACGCTGCTGCAGTTCATGCCGGTGCTGGTCCTGGGGCCCATCGCCGACCACCTCGCGCTGACGCAACTGCTCGCCCGCTGAAAGGGAGTCTCACATGACCACTACACACACTCAAACACCGGTGGACGCGGACCGGAGCCTGGTGCCCGCGCTCATCGAATCCTTCAAGAAGCTGGCGCCCCAGCACGCCATCAAGAACCCGGTGATGGCCGTGGTGTGGCTCGGCACGGTGCTCACCGCCGTGGCGACCATCGCGGGCTGGACCCGCACGGGCTTCGGCTGGGCCGTGACCATCATCCTGTTCGTCACCGTCCTCTTCGCGAACTTTGCCGAGGCGGTGGCCGAGGCGCGCGGCCGTGGCCAGGCGGCCTCGTTGCGCCGCGCGCGCAAGGACCTCGTGGCGCGCCGCCTGGACAAGTCCAGTCGCGAGACCAGCGTCCCCACCGCGGAACTGCGCCCGGGCGACCGCGTCGTGGTGGAAGAAGGCCAGTTGATTCCCGCCGACGGCGAGATCGTCGGGGGCTTGGCCACCATCAACGAGGCGGCGGTGACAGGCGAATCCGCGCCCGTGCTGCGCGAGGCCGGCACCGACCGCTCCGGTGTGATCGGCGGCACCAAGGTGCTTTCCGACCGCATCGTCGTACGTGTCACGGCTGAACCGGGCCACAGCTTCCTGGACCGCATGATCGCGCTGGTCGAAGGATCCAACCGCCAGAAGACGCCCAACGAAATCGCCCTGGGCATCGTGCTCGCGGTGATGACGCTGACCTTCCTCATCGTGGTCGTCACGTTGCCCTTCATCGGCGGCTTCGTGGACGTGCAGGTCAACGTCGTGTTGCTGGTGGCGCTGCTGGTGTGCCTGATCCCGACCACCATCGGCGGCCTGCTGCCGGCCATCGGCATTGCCGGCATGAACCGCGCACTGCAGGCCAACGTGCTGGCCAAGTCGGGCAAGGCCGTGGAGGTGGCCGGCGACGTGGACGTGCTGCTGCTGGACAAGACGGGCACCATCACCTACGGCGACCGCCAGGCAACCGCTTTCCATGCGCTGGCCAGCGTGGATGCCTCGCAGTTGCGCCAGGCTGCCCTGCTGGCCTCACTGGCCGACCCCACGCCCGAAGGCAAGTCCATCGTCAAACTGGCCCGCGAAAAAGGCGAGAAGCTCGTCGATCCAGAGCACGCGCACTTCGTCCCCTTCACTGCGCAAACGCGCATGTCCGGCGTGGACCTGCCGGGCGAGCGCGTGATCCGCAAGGGCGCCATCGACGCCATCAGCAGCCATGTCAAGGCGCTCGACGGGCGGGTGCCTGCCGAGCTGCAGGCGCGTGTGGACGCTGTGGCGCGCAAGGGCGCGACGCCGCTGGTGGTGAGCGACGGCCGCCACATCCTCGGCGTGATCGAGCTGTCCGACGTCATCAAGCGGGGCATCAAGGAGCGTTTCGCACGCCTGCGCGAGATGGGCGTGAAGACCGTGATGATCACCGGCGACAACAAGCTCACGGCGGCCAGCATCGCCGCCGACGCCGGGGTGGACGACTACATCGCCGAAGCCAAGCCCGAGGACAAGCTCGCGCGCATCCGCGCCGAACAGGCCGGCGGACGCCTGGTGGCCATGGTCGGCGACGGCACCAACGACGCGCCGGCGCTCGCCCAGGCCGACGTGGGCCTGGCGATGAATTCCGGCACGCAGGCGGCCAAGGAGGCCGGCAACATGGTGGACCTGGACTCCGACCCGGCCAAGCTGCTGGCAATCGTCGAGATCGGCAAGCAGCAGCTGATCACGCGCGGCGCACTGACCACCTTCTCGCTAGCCAACGACGTCTCCAAGTACTTCGCCATCCTGCCGGCGTTGTTCGCCGCGGCGATCCCGTCGATGGCGGCGCTCAACGTCATGAACCTGTCGAGTCCGTCGAGCGCGGTGCTGTCGGCACTGATCTTCAACGCCCTGGTCATTCCGGCGCTGATTCCGCTGGCCCTGCGCGGCGTCCGCTTCAAGCCCGCCAGCGCGACCCATCTGCTGCGCAACAACATGCTGGTCTACGGCGTGGGTGGTGTGCTGTTGCCCTTCGTCGCGATCAAGCTGATCGACGTTGTACTGGCGGCGCTGTTCAACCTGTGAGGAGTTCTTCCATGACCATGACTGCATCCCTGGCCGCCAACGCGCGCGGCGTCGGCGCGGCTACCCCTTCGGTGGTGGACCGCGGTATCTGGCGCGGTGCCATTGGACTGGCGATTCTTTCCCTGGCCGGCTTCGGTTTTCTCTATTCGCTCGCCGGTGTCGGTCTCGGGCAGGCACTGTTCCCGCGCACGGCCAACGGCAGCGTGATCGAACAGGGCGGCAAGGTGATCGGCTCCGAGCTGGTGGCCCAGCCTTTTTCGAGCGACAGGTACTTCCAACCGCGTCCCTCGGCGGCCGGCTACAACCCTACGGCGCTGGCCGGCAGCAACCAAGCGCGGACCAACCCGGACCTGCGCAAGCGCCTGGAAGAAGCGCGGGCTGCCGTGGCCCAGCACGAAGGTGTCGAGCCTGTGTCAGTGCCGGGCGACCTGTTCACCCAGTCCGGCGGCGGCATCGACCCGCACGTCAGCCCGGCGGGGGCGGCCATCCAGATCGCGCGCGTGGCCCGCGCTCGGGGCCTTGGCCGCGAGGTCGTGGAGAAGCTCGTGGCGGAGCACACCGAGGGCCGGCAACTGGGCGTGTTCGGTGAGCCGCGTGTCAACGTCCTGGCCCTGAATCTGGCCCTGGATGCGCTGGCGTCCCACCCTGCGCCGTCTGTACCCGCCACCGGGCGATGAGAGACGACCTGACATGAGCGCGTTGAGCTGCCATCTGGAGGCGAGGGACATCCTTCTGGGAGTCCAGGCGACGAGCAAACAGGAACTCTTCGAAGTAATCGGCAAGCACATGGAGACGGCGCACGGCGTGCCCGCCGGCTCCGTGGCGTCATCGCTGCAGCGCCGCGAACTCGCGGGCTCAACGGCGCTGGGCCATGGCGTGGCCATCCCGCATGCGCGGGTGAAGGAATTGGACCGCATCCGCCTCGTCTATGCGCGCCTGACGCCCGCGCTGGGCTTCGATACGCCCGATGGTCTGGCGGTGTCGGATGTGGTGGCGCTGATGGTGCCGGCGCCAGCGACCCAGGATCATCTGGATGTATTGGCCTATGTGGCGTTCTTGTTCTCGGATCAGGACTTCAGGAAAGCGTTGCACGCGTGCCAGGATCCGATCCAGGTCAAAGAAGTCTTCGAGTGCTGGCTGTGCTGAGTTGGAAGCTTCCATGCGCAGGTGCCGTCCCCCGCGAGCCTGGTGTGCGGGGGACGGCCTTGCGCGGAGGTGTCGCCTGTGACCCAGGCCGTTCACCGCGGACTATTCTTCCCCGGAAGCGTCGGTCGGCGAGGCCAACGGCCTGTTGCGCATCGCTCAGATGTGAGCCGCGCCTGGTGAAACCAACCGTCTCCCAAGGCCTACCATCGCTCAAACAAGACGGAAAAGGGACAGACATTCATGGGTGCTGACAACGCGGAGAAGGCCGACGCCCTGATCGGCGAGTTGCGCCGCCAGGCGGCGGGGCGGCTCACGGTGTTCCTCGGGGCAGCACCGGGCGTGGGCAAGACCTACGCCATGCTGGCGCGCGCGCGCGAGCTGCATCGTCAGGGCATCGACGTGGTGGTCGGCATCATCGAGACGCACGGGCGCAGCGACACCCAGGCCATACTGGAAGGGCTGCCCCAACTGTCACGCAAGCAGCTTGAGTACCAAGGGCGCATGCTGGAGGAAATGGACCTCGATGGCCTGCTGGCCCGCAAGCCCGCCATCGCGCTCGTGGACGAACTGGCCCACCGGAACGCGCCCGGCAGCCGCCACGAGCGGCGCTGGCAGGACGTCGAGGAATTGCTGGACGCGGGCATCGACGTCTGCACCACGGTGAACATCCAGCACCTGGAGAGCCTGAACGACGTCGTGCACCAGATCACCGGCATCCGGGTCAGCGAGACGGTGCCGGATGCGGTGTTCGAGCGCCTGCGCGACATTCGCCTGGTGGACCTGCCGGCACGGGAGCTGATCGAGCGCCTGAATCAGGGCAAGGTCTATCTGCCCGAGCAGGCGGCGCAGGCCCTGCAGGCCTTCTTCTCGCCGTCCAACCTCACCGCACTGCGCGAGCTGGCGATGCAGACCGTGGCCGAGCACGTGGACGCGGACCTGCGCGAGAAGCGCACGGCCCGCGGGCTGGCGGACATCGCGATCCAGCGCCATGTGCTCATCGCCATCGACGGCAAGGGCCAGTCGGATTACCTGGTGCGGGCCGGCGCACGCATCGCCGAGCGCCGCGGCGCACCGTGGTCGGTGGTGAGCGTGGATACGGGGCATTCCGCCGATGCGGCGTTGCAGGCGGAGGATCTGGACCGCGCGGCGGCGCAGCGCTACTCGATGGCCCACGCGGAGCAGCTGCGCCAGATGGAACTGGACAAGGCCTTCGCCCTGGCGCGCAACCTGGGCGGCGAGACCGAGGTGCTGCACAACACGGACATCACGCAAGCCTTGTTGGATGCCGCGGCTGCGCGCGGCGCGCGTTCCATCGTGATCGGCCGCACACGCGAACGCCCAATCGCACGCATCTTCAACCGCACCTTGACGCAGCAGCTGCTGCAAAGGGGCGCGCGGTACGAGTTGACCATCGTCAGCACGCCGCAGGCGCGCCAGCGTGCGCGCCGTTTCCAGGACCTGGCAGGCGAGCGGCTGGCCAGAGGGGAGCCCGCGCTGATCGCGCTGGCGACGGCAGGAGCGATCGCGGCAGCTGCCATCGCTGAGCGCTTCGTGGGGCTGGAGGATCTCTCCACAGTGTTCCTGATCGCCGTGCTACTCGTCGCTTCGCGCACGCGCATGGTGGCCGCGGTCATCACCGCGGTGCTGTGCTTCGTCGCCTACGACTTCCTATTCATCGAGCCGCGGTTCACCTTCCTCATCAGCGCACAGCGTGGTGTGGCCACGGTGTTGTTGTTCATGGCCGCGGCGCTGATCGCGGGCCGCCTGGCATCGCGGCTGCGCATGCAGGTAGTGTCGCTGCGGGCCGCGAACACGCACGCGACGGCCATGCAGAACCTGGCCAGGCAGCTGTCCAAGGCAGCGGACCTGGGGCAGGTGATCGCCGCCAGCTCCTCCGTGCTGCAATCGACTCTGAGCGCCCAGGCGTGGCTGCGCATCAACGGCGAGTCGGGCCCCGTGGCCGCCGCTGGCGACCTGACGGACAAGGACATGGTGGCCGCCGATTGGAGCCAGCAGCATGGACAACCGAGCGGACGCTACACCGACACGCTCACGAACTCCCCGTGGTGGTTCCTGCCGGTCCGCTCGGACCAGGACACGATCGGGGTCGTGGGCCTGCGCTTCCCATCGGCGATGGGGCGCCTGTCGTTCGAGCAGCGGCGCCTGGCGGAGAGCATGACGGAAGACATCGGCCAGGCGGCACTGCGCGCCCGGCTGGTGTCGGAACTGGAGGTCGCCCGCGTCACAGGTGAGACCGAGCGCTTGCGGTCCGCGCTGCTGTCCTCCGTGTCGCACGATCTGCGCTCGCCGCTGTCCTCCATGATCGGTGCCGCCGACAGCCTGGCGCGCTACGGCCAGGACATGGGGCCCGAGGACCGCAGCAGCCTGCTGGACACCATCCGGGTTGAGGGCGAGCGGCTGGACCGGTACATCCAGAACCTGCTGGACATGACCCGGCTCGGTCAGCAGGAGGGCTTGACTTTGTCGCGCGACTGGATCGGCGTGGACGAGCTGGTGGGCTCCGCAGCGCGCCGCCTGCAGCGCTATGCGCCGGACGTGAAGGTGCAAAGCGAGATCGATCCGCAGATCGGACTGGTCCATGTGCATCCAGCCTTGATTGAGCAGGCGATCTTCAACGTCCTGGAGAACGCTGCCAAGTTCTCGCCGCCGGGCGAACCGATCAAGGTGCATGCGCGGCTGGTGGATGGCGGCGCGGTGCGCATCGACATCTCGGACCAGGGGCCGGGTATCCCGGAGGACGAGCGTCGCAGGATCTTCGACATGTTCTACAGCGTGGAGCGCGGCGACCGGGGCAAGCAAGGTACAGGCCTGGGTCTGACGATCGTGCAGGGCATCGTGGGGGCCCACATGGGAAAGGTCGAAGCGCTGCCGGGGCCGGATGATCGTGGCACCACCGTGCGTATTACCGTGCCCATGGGTGAGCGACCGGCTTCAGAGAACTAAAGACATGAGCCAAGAGCACGATTCAACACCGGCGCCATGCGTTCTCGTCATCGACGATGAGCCGCAGATCCGCAAGTTCATCGACATCAGCCTGCGGTCGCAGGGCTATGCCACGCTGCTGGCGGAGACCGGTCAGCAGGGCCTGACGCTTCTCGCGAGCAAGGGAGCCGATATTGTGGTGCTGGACCTGGGCCTGCCCGATCGGGACGGCCAGGACGTTCTTCGGGAGTTGCGGCAGTGGTCGCGCGTGCCCGTCATCGTCCTCACCGTGCGCTCCGGGGAGGAAGAGAAGGTAGCGCTGCTGGACGCCGGCGCCAACGACTACGTGACCAAGCCCTTCGGTGTGGGGGAACTCATGGCGCGCGTGCGCGCGCTGCTGCGCAACGCCAGTCTTCCCAAAGATGCCGCACAGGTCTATGACGATGGCGTGCTACGGGTGGACGTCGCGGGCAGGGAAGTGAGGCTGCAAGGCCAGCCTGTGGCGCTCACGCGCAAGGAGTTCGCGCTGCTGTCGCTGCTGGTGCAACAGCCTGGACGGCTCATCACTCAATCGCAGTTGCTGCGGGAGATGTGGGGTCCTACCCACGAAGAGGATGCGCACTACCTGCGCATCCTGGTCGGGAAGCTACGCCACAAGCTGGGAGACGATGCTTCCTCGCCCCGTTACATCATTACAGAGCCTGGCGTAGGACTGCGGTTCGTTCAATAGGCATCCGAACAGAAGCCGCACGGCTGAGCGGCGTGGGCGATTTCTCCCCCGATGTGGACCAGGCGCGCCGTCAGCAATTGGCCCTGGCGTACATGGAGGCCGAGCGCTGGCTCAAGGCGTCTTACGGGCCATCCTTGGCGTGGAATTTCCCCTTGGATATATCTAAAAGCGGTGGACCTTGGATAATTCGGCCACTGGCGGAATTCCGCGGACAAATTCAAGGCGATGACAACAACACTGAAGGATCTTTTGGCACAACGGGCGCAGCTGGATGCCGCGATTTCAGAGGCCCGGAAAGAAGCATCCGAGGAAGCACTCAGGAAAGTACACGAGCTGGTGGCTGAGTTTGGATTCACTGCCCAGCAAGTCTTCCCTTGGAAACCCGTCGTCAAGAAGGTAGCCCAAAAATATCGGGACGAAAAAAGCGGAGCGACCTGGACAGGGCAGGGAAGGGCTCCCGCCTGGATCGTGGGGAAGAACCGAGAGGATTTCCTGATAGAGAGTCCAAAGACTCAAGAGGGCCCATTCCTAGCAGAGATGGCAGCTGCGTCCGCAAGGCAATAGGGTTGCCGCTACTGAGTCCGCCCTGAACAGTAGTCGTAGTGCACGCGCGTGTCGGTGATCTCCTTCATGCGCATCTTCAGCGCCGACTCGTCCTTCCTGAGCGGCTTGTACAGGTAGGTCGAGGCCGACATCTTCACCACGCGCAGGGCATTGCGCTGGCTGCATCCGAAACGCTGCATCAATTCGGGCACCAATGCCCGGCGCTGCGAAGGCCTCAGAGCTTTTTTGCGAGCACCGCCTGCAGCATCGCCTTGTCCAGGCTCAGGTCGGCCACGATCTGCTTGAGCTTGCGGTTCTCCTCTTCGAGCTGGCGCAATCGGCGCAGTTCGGACGGCCCCATGCGCTCACCGAAATCAGTGGCTGAAATAGCCGCATTTTTAGCCGCAAAAAATTCTCTGAATTCACGGATAAATTCAGCAAAATCATAGACTTGCATGAGTCAAGTTATCCGCAAATGATCATGCAATCTATCGCGCTGTTGATCCCTCTCACCCTGCCGCGCTTTGCATCAGTTTTTGACGCAGCTCACGCCGGACTTCCGGGTCGGAAAGCCCGGTAGTGCCCTCACAAGCTACCAAATTGCCGATGGCAAGCGGGGGCCAGTCCTCGATGTCATCGTCCAGGGCGATCCAGTGGCGCGGCTTTCTCCGCTGCACGTCTGCCAGGATCTGCATGCCTCGCGGGGTGCTGCGGAACGACGCCAGGTTCCATGGATCGGCCCCGTGGACGCGCTTGTGATATGTGCCACCGATGAATCGCGCGCGCAGTTGCTCCGGCAGACGCTGGAGCGTCTTGGCATAGCCTGGGCGGATGCACCAGGTGCTGCTCAGCACCAGGGCCACGGAGGGGTGCGAGGCGAGTTCCTCTTCCAGAATAGGAAGCCACTCAAACAGCGCATGGTCTGGGGCCTGGTATGGGCTCATGTAGATGCCCTTGCGGGGATGCCAGAGTACCTTCTCATGGTGGACCACGCCATCGAGGTCCAGGTACAGGATCACATCCGCGCTGCGGGGGGGGAGGCCGGAATGTAGGGGGCAAGGGAGCCTGCTGACATGGTTGCCATGGGAGCATTCTCATGCAGTAACGCCAGCAGAGCATTACCCGCAGGGGCCTGATGCTTGAAGGCTGGTATCCAGCCGACCCCAGCACTGGAATGCATGTGCGAGAACGGAGGGGCTGCTCGCTGTCGGTCCAAGCCTCTTCCTATACTGTTCAGGTGCGTACGATTTTTCTGGATTTTGATGGGGTGACACACCCCGAGTTCTGTCATGAGTCCAGGCACTTCTCCTGCCTGCCTTTCTTCGAGCAGGTGCTGCGTAGAGTGCCTGACTGCGAGGTGGTGATCAGCAGCACATGGCGTCTGCAATTTCCGATCGATGGCTTGAGGGCACATTTCTCCCCTGATGTGGCGTACCGGGTGATTGGTGTGACACCACGGTTCTGCGAGTTGGAAGATGTTCCCAATTCTCTGCTGGGCTACGAGCGTGAAGCTGAATGCAATGCCTGGCTTCGCACCAATGATCGTGCGGTGTTCCCTTGGCTGGCTGTCGATGATCGGCCATGGCTTTACCGCCCCTTCAACCGATCCTTGTTCCTGGTGGACGGCAAAACCGGCCTGACTGCCACGATGGCAGAGAAACTCATCATTCTCCTAAAATGGCTATAGCCGCACCTTAAGCCTGAGCATATTCTGGTGGAGCAGACGCTCAGACGCACTCACGAAGTGGCCGGTTTCCGCAGGCCGGGATTCCTGGTCGATGCTACTTCTGATAACTAGGCGGCAGCTATACGTAGCCGCCAGCAGTTCGAAACGATCTAGGGATGACCAAGCAGGGACGATACATTAACAAAATCTTAGGGGCTGTACCTGCTATGCGAGACGGTGCGTTAGGGGAAAATTGAAATGAGAGACTTAGGTGGGATGGGCGAGGCTGCACTCAGCTATTGGTGTGCACAGGTTGGAATCACCTGCAACAAAGCGGCCATCGACAAAACTGGCTGGGACTTTCTGGTTGAACTTCCACTTGGAGTAAGACCAACCACAAGTACCGCGCAAGGGGATGCAATCGAATGCAAAATCCAAGTCAAAGCCACCAATGGAAATCTTGGAAAATTATCAATCAAACTATCGAATCTTTATCGATTTGCCATCACGCCTATCCCGTGCTTCGTCCTATTCATTGAATTTGACAAAAAGGATACGCCTCAACGATCCTATCTTGTCCATATCGATGAGGCATTGATTAGTAAAATTTTAGAAAGAAAATACGAATTTGAGCACAAAAAGGGAATCATCGATTTGCACGATAGATCTATGACCATCAGCTATAGTGATGGTCATAGATTGGAATCTAGCTCCGGCGATGCGCTGATGGATAGAATTTTGAAATATGTCCCATATGGGAACGCAAGATACGCAATAGATAAATCAAAACACATTGAATCTACAGGCTATGAAGAAGAAGCTGGCAGATTTGCCTTCACCGCAAATGGCCTAACTGCGATTCAAGATTTTATTGACGCGTCTCTAGGGTTGCCCAGGAAAATAGAAGTTCATAACTTCGAAATTCGTGAGTCCCGATTCGGGATTCCGGCAAACCAAGCCAAAGCAATAGGTGGGACAGGGTTCGTTGAACTTCTTGATGTGCAACCTCATTCAGCGGGATTTGTCGGATTTAGTGAGTCCATGTCCTCCCCGAAAATTGCATTCCCTTGCCATTTTTACGTTCCACCTGCCGAATGGATCACGAGAGAGGATCTCTTAAAAATCAGAGTCGATGCCAAGCTTTTTGAATTGAATTTGGTACCGAAAAAGGGGAGTGCGAGAATTACATTCAAAATCTACCCGGATGCGGATGTCAGGGTGACAGACCTGAAAAAGTATGTTCACCTCACCAACCTACTGAGTGCGGCCAAGCAAAAGAATCCGTACCTTTCGCTTGATCGGCCATCAAATCCATCCATATATATTTGCATTAAAAATAGTGAAATACAAGCGTTCCATCCAAATTTTACAAAGGCAATAGAATCGGCAAAAGAAATCTGCGATAACTTCGAAACAAGTGAAGTTGCCGTGGCCTCGCTAGCGGCAATTGATAGGTATGAGAGAAGTATCGTTGCCTTCAACTCGATCCTTAAACAAGAGCCAAAAGCATATCGATTTGTTTTTAAACCTATCGAACCGTTTGATCAAAGCAAGGTTGTTGCAGCCTTATTTGCCATTACAACAATGATTGGAGCGCATCAATACGGTATGATTTTATTATGGTCAGGCTATGCCAGAAAAATGGAAGATGGTGAGTATGAGCTACTCACAACTAAGTCATTAGTGATGCAGAAATTGATTCCTGATCATTTGGGAAAAATAAACACCGACCACCTAAAGGAAGAGATTGACCGAATTGCGAGAGATCTCGATGACGAAATCATCGTCTTTTCTGATTACTCGGTTCATGGTCCAGCCAGTCCAAATGAAACAGAGTAAATGGAATTTCTCTAAAAACTTTTCCTCAGTCTCCAGTGATCGGAATGGCTAGACAGCAATGGAGTAGCGTCAAGGAGATGCTTGCACAAGGGAAATCCCTCAAAGTAGCTTGGCTGCAGGGTTCGCTGCGGAAGGTCGGTAATACCCCACAACGCTAGCGACGCTCCGATGCCCCGTCATTGCCATTGTGTCCGCCAGCGGTACATTCTGAATGGCAGCCTCGGTCACAAAGCCCGACCTCAGCGAGTGCGCGGAAAACACCTCCGGCAACCCCGCAAGTATCGCGCGTTGACGAACAATCTCTCGCACGGCCGAAGGGGAGAGCGGCTCCCCGAGGTGCCCTCCCTTGCGCACCCGCCTGAAAACCGCCCCCTCTTGGATCCCTGAAGCTGACAGCCAAGCCTGCAGGGCTTCGCCCGCGATTCCTTCGAGCGGTTTCAAGTTCTCGGGTCGATCCGCCGCCGTCTGATTGCTCTTGGAGTAAGCGAGGGTGTATGTGAACGATGCTGGCCCCTGGCGGCGCAGATTTTTCATGGTCGCACTCGCGACCTCGGACCGCCGACGACCGCCTGAGGCCCAGGCAAAAAGGAGGAGGGCGCGGTCGCGCACACCTTTCAATGATCCATCGCAGGTGTCCAAGATGGCCATCAGTGGATCCTTGGTCAGAGCATCCTTCTTTTGTGGGAGCTGGCCGCGTTTGCCATAAGCACGGCGTGTCTTAGCCAGCAACTCACGCACCTTGGGATCTTGGCACGGATTTTTCAGCTCCCGCAGCTGGTGGGCTTTGGAGAGCACAGCAATCCGATGGACCAACGTATTGAGCGCCATGGGTCCCAGCTTGCCCTTGAATCCCGCGTCAACCAGCGCTTGGTCAATGGCGGAAGGCAGCTCGTGTGCCAAGCCGCCAGAGGTTGTCCGCTGCGCGTGATCCACGATGAACTGCAACACGGCATTGGCAGGCAAAGGCAAGGCGACGGGCTGACCGTACCGGAGGTTGAACCAGGCCGCCCAATAGCGCAAGGCCGAACGGTAGCTGGTCAACGTATTGGCCGAATCGCCTTCACGCATCAACTCGTCAACAGCCTGGGCCGTGACTTCGGAAAGGGTGGATGGCTCCAGCGACGGAACGGTTCTCAGAGATGGCAAGCGCATGATGAAACGATGCAAGGAAAGGCATTCTTGAAAAATACACTACATATGATGTATTGTTCAATATTAATTGAATGAATAAGTAACGATAACTATCAATTATCGTTGGTAAAAATATAGTGGAGTAGGGCGATGCAGTTAAAAATTGTTCGAGGCCCGCGTGGTGTGCAAATGGAAGAGGTCTGGGCAGCAGCCGACACCGTTCTCAGACTGGGTGAGCGACCGACGATTGAGCGCGTGCGCCAACAGCTCGGCCGTGGCTCCCCAAATACTGTGGGGCCGATGCTTGAGGGTTGGTATGGCTCACTGGCCAAGCGGCTGCAGTCGCCGGTGGATGCAGCTGAGCAAGACGATGGCGCCGAAGTCCCCTTGCCCGGCCCGGTTGCCAGGGCTGCAAAAACCCTGTGGGGGAGGGCCCTCCAGCATGCGGACGAGCGAGCGGCGGCTCAATTCACTGAGGCTCGCGAAGAGCTGAACGATCAAGCTGAGGCGCTACGCCAAGCTCAAGACGCGTTAGCACAGGAAACACAGCGACTAGCCGACCGTAGTGCGGCCTATGAGCTGGCCATGCAGGCCCGGGACGCGCAGATCGCCGAAATGAGCCGTCTGGTTCAGGAACTGCAGCAACAACTTTCGGCTAGCCAGGAAATGCTGGCCGCGTCGCGCTCAGAGGGCAAGGAACTTCGCCTATTAGCGGATGCAGACCGTCGGCGCCAGGAGGCAAAGGAAGTTGATCACCGGAGCGAACGCACGCGCCTGGAAGAGCGTGCCCAGGCCCAGGAACGCAGACTCAATGCAGAGGTCGATCGGGCGCGCCAAGAATCGAAACAGCTGACTCTCAAACTGGAGGCTGATAAACGGGACTCTACCAAGACCTTGTCCGCTGCTCTGGACAAAGCACGGGAACTGGAAGCCCATGTGGGTGTGCTGCAGGCGGAGAAGGCAGCCCTGATCAAAGAACTGCAGGCCGCCAAGGAAGAGGCTAACGCTCTACAAGCGAAGTTTGACCAACGCAGTACCGACATGTTCGCCGTCCTCAGCGAACTACGTGATCGATTGCCGCATATCTCGACAGACGATTCGGTGAAGTCCACTGTGAAAACTCGCAAAACACGAGCTAGAGCAAACAACCGCTCGACCTAGCACTACTGGTGCAGCGACGCTAACGCTTACGGGTGGACTGGGAAACGACACTTCCAGCCAGCGTCTTCGTGGTTGTAGAGGAGCGTGGGTTGTCCAGTGCCCCGGAGGCTTTGGCCTCCATCTTCGCTCCGGTCTGCGCAGGCGTGCCGAACTGGCGGAGGGCAGAGCCAGCGAGAGAACGCTGTACGGTGCTGGCGCCCGTGTTTTGCAGAGTTTTACCCGCGAGCGATGCGACTTGAGACGATGTTTGCTTCGTGTTCGAACCCATAGATCCTCCACAAGATAACGATCTTCAGATGCTGGATGCATTTACAGAAAACACTATAGGTAGTGCCATCAGCGAAGTCAACCACCACATATGGTGCTTTTCACAAAACAAGCATGTCGGGAATTTCAGCTAACAGCCTGCTGAGAGGGAGAGGTTTTGGAAACGGCGCTGGTCAATGCTTCTCAGCCGGCAGTCCCAAACCCAAATTTCAAAGCAAAGTTTGTCTACAACTTTGCTAAAAAAATAGGAACAGCTTTAAAAAAATGAACGGATAAGAGAGCGAGAACCATTCCGGCGTCGTTTGACATAATATACATCGTATCAATTTATGGGTGCATCGCAGGATGCCGCCAGCCGCTACCATCCTGGCCCATGACCAAGACACCTATCTCCGCATCCTCCGTCCACTTCGGCCTGCAAGGCCGCGTCTGCATCGTTACCGGCGGCGCCCAAGGCATTGGCGAGGCCTGCGTGCGCCGTTTCGCGGCCGATGGCGCCAAGCCGGTGATCGTGGACGTGGACGATGCGCGCGGCCAGGCGCTGGCGCAAGAACTGGGCGCGCTCTACGTGCGCTGCGACGTGGGCGACAAGGCGCAGGTGGATGCGCTGGTGGCCCAGGTGCTGGCGGCGCATGGGCGCATCGACGTGCTCGTGAACAACGCGGGCATCTTCCGCGCGGCGGATTTCCTGGACGTGACCGAGGCGGATTTCGACGCCGTGCTGCGCGTCAACCTCAAGG
>Ga0206117_100851_pt1 | contig 21718 bp, 13 predicted proteins | sample 3A5Ametagenome_FD_177997 | JGI IMG/M metagenome (GOLD analysis project Ga0206117, IMG submission 177997) | Enriched microbial communities from leaf-cutter ant dump, University of Wisconsin, Madison, United States - 3A5A | ecosystem: Environmental > Terrestrial > Nest > Insects nest > Nest dump... | reverse complement strand
TTGGAATGAAGCCGACTCCCACCTACGCCAACAAGCCGACCTCGGACAATCCGCGCGACGTCGAGGCTTGGGCCCTGGCGGAAGCGGCGCGCCGTATGATCGCCGCCAGCCATGCCAAGGACGAAAAGGCCTTTCGCGAGGCCCTTCAGCTGAATCAGCGCCTGTGGACGATCTTCCAGGCGGCGATCACCGAAGAGGATTGCGGCCATCCGCCGGAAGTCCGCACCAACATCGCCGCTCTGTCGCTGCTGGTCGACCGCGAGACGACCAACCGTCTGATCGACCTGGATTTCGGCAAGATCGACACGCTGGTCAACATCAACCGCAACGTCGCCAGCGGCCTGACCGCCCAGGGCCAGTTCATCGCCGCCCAGCAGGCGACCCAGCCGCATCCGGGCACGCCGCAGACGGCCGCCCCGCAGGCGCCCCAGGCCCCGCAGGCCGCTCCGGCGCCGGGCCAGCCGCCGGCTGGTCTTCGCCCTGCCGTGCCGCCGCGCCCGATGACCACGCCCGACACCGCTCCGGTCAACCGCGAATCCCTGCGCATCTCGATCTGACCGGTATCGCATTCGACAGGGAAAAGGCCGGCGCTTCGATTGGGCGCCGGCCTTTTTTGTCTTTTCACTCCGCCGGCACCTCGCGCTCCAGCTCCTCCAGCCAGATGCGGGCGTTGCCGTCCGACGGGGCGCGCCAGTCGCCGCGGGGCGAGAGGGAGCCGCCGGCGGTCACCTTCGGGCCGTTCGGCATGGCCGAGCGCTTGAACTGGCTGAACCCGAAGAAGCGGCGCAGGAACACGCGCAGCCAGTCGCGGATCTCGGCCGGGCTGTAGGCGCGGCGCTTCTCCAGCGGATAGCCTTCCGGCCAGTCGCCCTTTCCGGCGTCGGACCAGGCATGGCGGGCCAGGAAGGCGATCTTCGACGGGCGGAAGCCGTAGCGCAGCACGTAGAACAGGGTAAAGTCCTGCAAGTCATACGGCCCGACCACGGATTCGGAGCTTTGCAGCGCCTTGTCGGAGCCGGCCGGCACCAGTTCCGGCGAGATCTCCGTCTTCAGGATGGCGTCCAGTGTCGCCGACACCTCCTGCTGGAACTGGCCGGTGCGGCCGACCCAGCGGATCAGATGCTGGATCAGCGTCTTCGGCACGCCGGCATTGACGTTGTAATGGGACATCTGGTCGCCGACGCCATAGGTGCACCAGCCCAGCGCCAGCTCCGACAGGTCGCCGGTGCCCAGCACGATGCCGTTGTGCTGGTTGGCGAGGCGGAACAGGTAGTCGGTGCGCAGGCCGGCCTGCACATTCTCGAAGGTGATGTCGTACACCGCCTCGCCGCGGGCATAGGGGTGGTCCATGTCCCGCAGCATCTGGTTGGCCGCCGGACGGATGTCGAGTTCCTTGGCGGTCACCCCCAGCGCCGTCATCAGTTTCCAGGCGTTGGACTTGGTGCCCTCGCTCGTGCCGAAACCGGGCATGGTGTAGCCGAGGATGCCGGTGCGCGGCAGGCCGAGCCGGTCCATGGCGCGGGCGGCGACGATCAGCGCATGGGTGCTGTCCAGCCCGCCCGACACGCCGATCACCACCGTCCTGATCCCGGTGGCGCGCAGCCGCTGCACAAGGCCGGCGACCTGGATGTTGTAGGCCTCGTAGCAGTCCTGTTCCAACCGTTCGGCGGCGGCGGGGACGAAGGGCAGGCGCGGCACCACGCGCAGCAGGCCCACATCCGTCTCCGGCGCGTCGAGCCGGAAGGCGACGGTGCGGAATCCGCCGGTGGCACCGGGGAACAGGCGCCGGTTGTCGTCGAAGGTGCCCTGGCGCAGCCGCTCCTGCCGCAGCAGGTCGAGATCGACGTCGGCCACCGCCATCTGGGCGCCGTCGGGAAAGCGGTCGGTCTCCGCCAGCTTCTCGCCATTCTCGAAGATCGAGGTCTGGCCGTCCCAGGCGAGGTCGGTGGTCGATTCCCCGGTCCCGGCCGACGAATAGAGATATGCCGCCAGGCAGCGCGCCGACTGCGACTTCGCCAGCAGCCGGCGGGTGTCGGACTTGCCGATGGTGATGTTGCTGGCCGACAGGTTGGCGAGGACCGTCGCGCCGGCCAGTGCCGCCATGGTGCTGGGCGGGGCCGGAACCCACAGATCCTCGCAGATTTCGGCATGGACGACCAGACCGGGCTGGTCCTCGGCGGAGAACAGCAGGTCGGGGCCGAAGGGGGCGGTCAAATCGCCGATGCGGATCGTCCCGCCTTCGGTGCCGGCGCCCGACGCGAACTGGCGCCGCTCGTAGAATTCCCGGTAGTTGGGCAGATGCTGCTTCGGCACCACGCCCAGCAGCTCGCCGCGGTGGATCGCCACCGCCGTGTTGTAGAGCCGCCCGTCATATGCCAGCGGCGCTCCCACCAGCAGCAGAGGCATCAGTCCGGCCGACGCCTGCACCAGATCGAGGATCGCCTGCTCCACCGCGTCGATCAGCGGGTCCTGCATCAGCAGATCGTCGATGGCATAGCCGGACAGCGCCAGTTCGGGAAACAGTGCCACCGCCACCGATTTGTCGTGGCAGGCGCGCGCCGCCTCCAGCACCGCCGCGGCATTGGCCGCCGGGTCGGCGGGGGTGCTGCGCGTGGTGCAGGCGGCCACCCGCGCGAAGCCGTGGCGATAGATCGAGGTGAAGCTCATGACCCGTTCCCGCTGCCTTGCATGCCATTGACGCCCCAGGATGCGACGCCCGGCGGCAGCAAACATAGCAGGAATTTCGCGCCCGTCAGGTCCCCCGTCCCGCCCCATCCCCGGCTTTCCGGCAATCGGTACGGAATGATGAGGCGGCGTGCCGGGATGATGCTTTAGACACGATACATTCGTTATAAAACCAAAGTCAAATCGATGGGAAGATGCGGACATTCCAATTAAAATGATGATGTCGGAGAACGATGCCCTACGACAGTCAAGTTGACCAAATCAAAGGCGTTGGATATAGGCAGGGTCTGGCTTGCGCAGACGACCGGCAGGCCGACGCCAGAAGGACCCGATTATCACCGTGCCAACGGACACGCCAGACACGCAGCCTGACCCGACGCCCGCCACGTCGTCTGCCACATCGTCCCCCACATCGTCCGATGCAGACGCCGGGGATGTTCCGGTGGTGGAAGCCGGTGCGCCGCCGGAGCAGGCCTGTTGCATCGTCGGCATCGGCGCCTCGGCCGGCGGGCTGGAGGCGTTGCAGCGCTTCTTCGACGCGGTTCCCGGCGACAGCGACCTCGCCTATGTCGTGGTCCAGCACCTGTCGCCGGTGCACAAGAGCCTGATGGTCGACCTGCTGGCGAAGCACACGGCCATGGAGGTGGTCCAGGCGACCGACGGCGTCCCGGTCCAGCGCAACACCGTCTATCTGCTGCCGCCGGGCAAGCATCTGAGCATCGAGGACAGCCGGCTGCGGCTGACCGCCAAGGATGCCGGCGGCGGCATGAGCCTGCCGATCGACATCTTCCTGACCGCGCTCGCCCGCGACCAGGGACCGTTCGCCATCGGCCTGATCCTGTCGGGCACCGGATCGGACGGCACGCGCGGCCTGATGGCGATCAAGTCGGCCGGCGGCTTCACCGCGGTCCAGCAGCCGGAAACCGCCCAGTTCGACGGCATGCCGCGCAGCGCGCTGGCCACCGGACAGATCGACGCCACCCTGGCGCCGGAGGATCTGCCGGCCCGCCTGATCGAGCATGCGCGCAAGACCCTGGCCCGCGCCCGGCCGATGCCGGCGCGCCAGCGGCGCGAGGATGGCGACGATCCGCTGGCGCAGATCATCGCGGTCATCCGCTCGGTCACCGGCGTCGATTTCTCGCATTACAAGCTGGCGACCCTGCTGCGGCGGATCGAGCGGCGGATGCAGGGCGCCGGCCTGGACTCGATGGACGAATATGCCGCTTTGCTGCGGCGGAACAGCGCCGAGACGGTCAACCTCTACAAGGAGATGCTGATCGGCGTCACCCGCTTCTTCCGGGACGAGGCGGCCTTCCGCGTCCTGGCCGACCGGGTGATCCCCAGCCTGCTCGCCAACCGCAGCCCGACCGACATGATCCGCGTCTGGGTCTGCGGCTGCGCCAGCGGGGAGGAAGCCTATTCCCTCGCCATCCTGTTCGCCGAGGCACAGGAAAAGCTGGGCCGCAGCGTCGACGTCAAGATCTTCGCCACCGACATCGACCAGGACAGCATCGAGATCGCCAGCCTCGGCGAGTATCCGCGCGCGATTGCCGAGGACGTGTCGCAGGTCCGGCTCAGCCGTTTCTTCGTCGCGCGCGGCGATGGCTATGCGGTGTCGCGCGACATCCGCCGCATGGTGGTTTTCGCCGCCCACAACATCATGCGCGATCCGCCCTTCACCAAGATCGACCTGCTGAGCTGCCGCAACCTGCTGATCTACATGGACCAGCCGCTGCAGCGGAAGGTGCTGAGCCTGTTCCAGTACGCCTTGCGCCAGAGCGGCTTCCTGTTCCTCGGCACCAGCGAGACGCTGGGCGACCTCCAGTCCGATTTCCACACCGTCGACAGCCGCAACAAGGTCTTCCAAAGCCTGCGCGCCGGCTCCTTCCGGCTGTCGCGCCTGCTGGTGCCGACGGTGGCGGCCCCGCTGGCCCGCCATGGCGAGGATGTCGGAAGCCATGGCATGGAGGAGGGGGCGGTCATCGACGAGGCCATCGGCGCGTTGTTGAAGGCCTATGTGCCGCCCTGCCTGCTGGTCGACGAACAGATGACCATCATGCATGTGTTCGGCGATGCGTCGTCCCTGCTGAAAGTGCCGGCGGGCGAGGCGACGCTGAACGTGCTGAAGATGCTGCCCTCCTCGGTCGCCATGGTGACGGGCACGGCACTCAACCGCGCCTTCCGCTCCGGCGAGGAGTTTGCGCTGTCCAACATTCCGGTGAAGGACCGCGAAGGGGTGGCGGCGATCAGCCTGCGGGTCCAGCCCTATGTCGCTCGAAAGACCGGCCGCCGCTTCGCCCTGGTGGTGCTGGACCGCGCCAACATGCTGCCGCTGTCGGTTCCGGATTCAGACTTCGACCTGAATGCCGATGCCGCCGAACGCATCCGCGGGCTGGAGCAGGAACTGCGGTCGCGCGGTGAGAACCTCCAGGCGACCATCGAGGAGCTGGAAACCGCCAACGAGGAATTGCAGGCCACCAACGAGGAGTTGCTGGCCTCGAACGAAGAGTTGCAGAGCACCAACGAGGAACTTCAGTCGGTCAACGAGGAGCTTTACTCCGTCAACGCCGAGTATCAGGCGAAGGTGGAGGAACTGACCGAGATCACCAACGACCTCGACAACCTGCTGCGCTCGACCGAGATCGGCACGGTGTTCCTCGACGGCGACTTCGTCATCCGCCGTTTCACCCCGGCGGCGGCCGGCTTCATCAACATCATCCCGCGCGACATCGGCCGGTCCATCGCGCATCTGTCCACCAACATCGACTATCCCGACTTCCTCGCCGACATCCGCAAGGTGTTCGACGGGCAGGAGGCGGTGGAACGCCATGTCCGGGTCCATGACGGCCGCTGGGTGCTGACCCGCATCCTGCCCTACCTGACCGACAAGAATCAGATCGGCGGCGTAGTGGTGACCTTCGTCGACGTGACGGACACCAAGCAGGCGCAGGAGAGGCTGCAGAAGGTGCTGGACAGCCTGCCGGAGCATATCGCCGTGACCGACCGGGACGGCAGGATCGTCATGGTGAACGCCGCCTGGCGCGGCTTTGCCCAGCGCAACGGCGCTTCGGCGACCGAGCGCTGCGGCGTCGGCACCAACTATCTGGACGTCTGCCTCAACCCGGAGGCGGCGGAAAAGGACGGCATCGCCCGGGCGGTGCATGATGGGCTGCGCCGCATCCTGGACGGCGAGGCCAACGATTTCTCCATCGAATATCCCTGCCATTCGCCCGATGAACAGCGCTGGTTCCTGATGCACGCCACCCGCCTGAACGACCATGACGGCGGCGTCGTCGTCAGCCACATCAACATAACCAATCGCAAGCTGATGGAATTGCGGTTCGACGGAGCCGGCGAAGGCGGCAGGGACGAAGAATGACCGAGGATTCCTCCGGCCGACTGCGGCGCCGTGCCGAAACCATTCTCAACGACGGGAATTTCGAGGCGTCGGACGTCACCGCCACCTCGATGAAGGAACTGCTGCACGAGCTGTATGTCCATCAGGCCGAGCTTGAGATCCAGAACGAGGAGCTGCGCGGCGCACAGCAGGCGCTGGAGGCCTCCCGCCTGCAATATCTCCAGCTTTTCCAGTCGGTGCCGCTGGCCTGTCTGGCGGTGAATTCCGCCGGCATCGTCGGCGAGGCCAACGCCGCCGCCGAGCGGCAGTTCGGCCTGCCGATGCTGCGGCTGAAAGGCCGTCCGCTGACCCTGCTGCTCGACAGCGTCGACCATGGCCGGCTGTTCACCGCGCTCGGCCGGCTGCGCGACCATGGCGACTGGGTCCGGCAGGAGTTCCGCTATCTCGGGCCGCAGGGCACGATCATCGACGGGCTGACCGACGCCCGCCGGGTGACGCTGGACGACAGCGACCGCGGCGACGTGCTGCTGACCATCACCGACCTGACCGAACGCAACGCCTGGCTGCGCGAGGTGCAGCAGGCCCGCGACGACGCCGAGCGGGCGCGCGCCGACTATCACCACATCCTCCAGTCGGTCGGCGACGGCATCCTCGGGGTGGACGCCGACGGCCGCATCCGCTTCGTCAACGCCGCGGCGACGGCCATGACCGGCCATCTCGACCTCGACCTGATCGGCCGCCCGCCTTCCGACCTGCTGGCCGGACCGGCGGAGGACACCGGAGCGATGCTGCCGGGCGGCGCAATGGCCCTGGCGGCACCCCAGGCGGGTGGGGCGGCCCGGGCGCTGGCCCTGTCGCTGACCGACGGCCGGCCGCGCAGCGTCGCCTGCGAGAGGCTCCGCCGCGAGGATGGCGGCACGCTGCTGGTGGAGGTCACCATCTCCCCCATGCTGGCGTCCGGCATGCGGCTCGCCCCGATGGAGGAGCGAATCCAGGGAGCGGTCGTCGCCTTCCGCGACGTCACGGCGCGGCGGACCGCCGAGGCGGCACTGAACCTCAGCGAGCGGCGGCACCGGGTGCTGGTCCAGTCGCTGCACGACGCGCTGGCGATGACCGCCGTCGACGGCCGCAGCCTGCTGGCGAACGCCATGGCCGAGCGGCTGCTGGCCGGTCCCGCCCGCGCCCTGCTCGACCCGATGGCGGCGGACTTCGACGCAGACGGCAAAACAGAGAGCCGGGCCGGCGGGCAGCTGGCGCCGGCCACCGCCCCGGCCACCATGGTCCCGACCACCGCCGGCCGCCGCTTCATCGACGCCAACGGCAACCGGTTGCATGGGCTTCCCCCCGCGGCGGAGGCGGCGCGCAGCGGCAAGCCGGTGGTCGAGCGCATCATCGGCGTGGTCGAGGGGGAGGAGGCGACCGCCCCCACCCGCTGGCTGCGGGTGTCGAGCCGTCCCGTCGCCGATCCGGTCGGCCATGTCGAGGCGGTGGTCTCCAGCGTCGCCGACATCACCGCGGTAAAGGCGCTGGAACGCGACCTGAACGTGGCACTGGACGCGCGCGAGCGCTTCCTGGCGGCGGCCAGCCACGATCTGCGCCAGCCGGTCCAGGCGTTGCTGCTGCTCTCCGACCTGCTGATGAAGGAAACGCTCCCTGCCGGCGCCCGGCGGATGGCGGAGCAGATTCAGTCTTCGCTCGGCGGGCTCGGCGGCATGCTGGACGGGATGCTCGACATCTCCAAGCTTGAGGCCGGGCTGGTCGCCCCCAATCCGGAGACGGTCGAGATCGCTGCCCTGCTGGCCCGGCTGCATGGGGAATTCGCGCCTGCGGCCGAGAAGGCCGGGCAGAGCCTGCGTCTGGTGGCGTCACACCTCACGACCCGCACCGATCCGCGGCTGCTGGAACGGGTGCTGCGCGCCCTGCTGACGAATGCGCTGCATTTCGCCCCCGGTGGGCGGGTGCTGATCGGTGCGCGGCAGCGCGGCGACCATGTGCAGATCGAGGTCTGGGATACCGGAATCGGCATCGCCGACCAGCACATCGACCGCATCTTCCAGGACTTCTACCAGGTCGGCAACGCCGCCCGCGACCGGCGCGAAGGGCTGGGGCTGGGTCTCAGCATCGCCAAGCGGCTGGTCACCATGCTGGGCGGCACCATCGACGTGACCTCGTCGCTGGGCCGCGGCAGCCGCTTCACCGTCAGCCTGCCCATGACCGAAACGAAGCCGGACTTGACCGACCGTTCCGGCGGCGCCGGCCGCAGCAGCGCCGACGACGAGGCCGGACGGCTGGTCATGCTGGTGGAGGACGACGCCGTCATCCGTATGGCCCTGGTCCTGATGCTGGAGGATTGGAACTATCGCGTGGCGGAGGCCGGCAGCGGGGCGGAGGCGGAACGGCTTCTGGGCGACCTGATCGAGTCCGGGGAGGAACCGGATCTGATCCTGGCCGACTACCGCCTGCCGGAAGGGACGACGGGGCTGATGGTGATGGACATGGTCCGCCGCCGCCTGTCGCGAGACATTCCGGGCGTGCTCCTGACCGGCGACACCTCGGCCGACCGGCTGCGGGAGGCGGCGGGCGCCCAGTGCGCGCTGCTGCACAAGCCGATCCAGCCCAGCCGCCTGCAGGATACGCTGGCGTCGGCGCTGAGTGCCTAGCGCTTATGTGTCGCTATCGCAATCCTTCGGCGGCGTAACTTTTCTTGATTCACGTCAATGCCCCATATGCGTGACGATCCAGACTGTGCGGACTGTTCGATGAGGTGAACGACGACGATAGACGGGGAGGGCCCATGCCCAACGAGACGGATGCCAGCCTTGCGCGCCGGACGGTGCGCGCCCGCGCCGCCAGAGTATCGGCGCTGCTGCTCGGCGGCCTGTTCGTCGGCTTCCTGCTGCTCGTCGTCGTCTTCACCGAATATCGACGTGCCATTGACTGGGTCGATCACACCCACGAGGTCATCTCTGCGGTCGGGGAACTGCAATCCACCCTGTCCGACACCGAATCCGGCCAGCGCGGATACCTGCTGTTGCCGGACCCCGTTCATCTCGCCGCCTACGAGGAGGGGAGGGAGCGAAGCCGCCGGTTGCTGGACAGCATCGGGATGCTGACCGCCGACAACCCGGTGCAGCAGGACAAGGTGAAGGCCCTGCGCGCCCTGACCGCCGACAGGCTGGACCAGATAGCCGGGGTTCTGCGGCAGGCCACCAGCGAAGGGCTGGAGCAGGCATTGGCGACCATCCGCGAGGGAAAGGGCGCCGGCACCATGGCCGCGATTCGGCGCCTGACCGCCACCATGCGGGCGGAGGAGGATCTGCTGCTCGCCCGGCGCAGCAGGCATGCCACCATCCTGGAGGTGCTGACGATCGCCTATGGGGTCGTCTTCGCCACCGTTACCGGCTGTCTCTGTTTCTCCACGGTCCGGCGGATGGAGCGGGATTACCAGGCGGAACGGGCGGAAGGGGAGGCGCTGGCCGCGACGTTGCAAGAGAACAGGATCCTGCTCGACGAGGTCAATCACCGGGTCAAGAATTCCCTGCAGATCGTCGCCAGCCTGCTGCGGACCCAGGCGATGCGGCATCGCAGCGACGAGGTGCGGCAGGAACTGCTGGACAGCAGCAGTCGGGTGCTGGCGATCGCCGAGGTCCATCGCCGGCTCTATGGCAAGGGGGCGGTGTATGACACCGTCGAGCTGACCGACCTGATCCGCAGCATCGCCGAGAACGCCGTTCCGCCCACCGGCGGGGCCGAACCGGCGATGACCCTGGCGGCGGACACCCCGCTGCCGGCGCCGGTCGATACCGCCGTGCCGGTGGCGATGATCGTCAACGAACTGCTGACCAACAGCTACAAGCACGCCTTTCCCGATGGGCGGCGCGGCAGGGTCACGGTCGAAATGGCGGTGGCGGGCAACGAGGTCCGCATCGACGTCGCCGACGACGGCATCGGCCTGCCGGCGGGGGTCGCGAGCGGCGGCGGCGGCTTCGGCCTCAACACGGCCCGCAATCTTGCGCGGCAATTAAGGGGGCGTCTGGAGATCGAACGTTTGACACCGGGGACGCGCTTCCTTTTAACTTTTCCGATGAAGCCGCGTGCTCCAACCCAGGCGTGATCCTTCCGTCCACCGGACATGATTTATAAGAAAAACAATGAAGATATTGATCATAGAGGATGAATTCCTGATCGCCGAGGGCGTGTCGCTGACCTTGCAGTCGGCCGGCCACGCGGTGACTGGAATCGCCGAGGATCTGCCAACCGCCCTTGCCCTGGCCGGGCGGGAGAAGCCTGACATGGCCTTCGTCGACATCAAGCTGGCCAACGGCTCGAACGGGCTGGACGTCGCCCGCGAACTGAAGGCGATGGGAATCCCGTGCGTCTTCGCCACCGGGAACCCGCCCAGCAAGACGCAGGCCGGCGGTGTCGGGCTGGGCTACATCGCCAAGCCCTTCTCGCCGCGCGTGCTGGTCCAGACCGCCGCCTTCGTCGCCGGGATTCTATCGCCCTGCGCGCCGTCCGCGGCGGCGCCGAACGGATTCGTGGCGCTCTGACGGCGGGACGCTGTCCTCAGAAACCGGTGAAGCGGGTGAAGCCCTCGGCCGGCTCACGCTCGGTCGGGAAGTTGTTTTCAGGTGCCGACCAGTCGGCGAAGCCCAGCGCCATGCCGCTGGCGATGATCTCCGAGTCGGGCAGCTCCAGATGCCGCGCGGTGATGGCGTGGCGGTAGCAGAAGGCCGCCTGCGGGCAGGTCTCCAGCCCGAAGCCGCGGGCGACGATCATCACGTTCTGCATGAACATGCCAAGGTCGAGCCAGGCCCCCTTGCCCATGTCGCGGTCGATGCTGAAGAACAGCCCGACCGGCGCGCCGAAGAACAGCCAGTTGCGGCCGTGCTGGCGCGCCATCCGCTCGCGGTCGCCCTTGCCGATGCCGACCGAGCCGTAGAGCGCCCAGCCCACCGCCCGCCGGCGCCCGAGATAAGGTTCCCGCCAGGTCTCCGGGTAATAGGGATATTCCGGTACCTCCGGCTCCCCGGCCTCATGGGCGGCCAGCAGCTCCGCCGACAGGGCGGCGCGCGCCTCCCCGGCGATAGCGTGGACCTTCCAGGGCTGGATGTTGGAACCGCTCGGCGCGCGGGCGGCGAGGTCGAGGATGCGCCGCACCGTCTCCCGCTCCACCGGCGTGGCTGAAAAGGCACGGATGCTGCGCCGGCCGGCGACGGCGTCCAGGACGGGCAGGGCGGGGGCGTTCTGCAAGGGCAGGGAGTCAGCGCTCATCGCCGGCCGCCTCTCCCCCTACCTCCACCTCCACCGCCGGCTCGTGCCGGACCGGGAAATTGACGGACCGGGCGATGAAGCATTTCTCCGCCGCCTCGTGGTGCAGGGCGAGCGCCTTGGCGGTGTCGGATCCCGGCGCCAGCGTCACCCGCGGCCGCAGGACGACCGCGGTGAACTGGCCGCCGCCGTCGGCCTCCTCCTCCATCGCCCCGTCCGCGTCGTCGCTGTAGCCGGTGACGACGATGCCGGCGGCCGAGCAGAGATGCAGGTACCAGAGCTGATGGCAGGAGGACAGGGCGCCGACCAGCATCTCCTCCGGGTTCCAGCGCGCGGGATCGCCGCGGAAAGCCGCGTCTGAGGTGGCGGGGATCGCCGGCTTGGTCCCGGCGCTCAGCGTGTGGTCGCGGCTGTAGGCCCGGTAGGACAAGGTGCCGGTGCCGAGATTGCCGGTCCAGTCGAGCCGGACGGCATAGCGGTGTTCCCTGTGCGCCATGAAATTCCTCCCTTCACTGCATCACGAACATCAATAACGCCGGAAGGCCGACGAAGGCCATGGCGGTGGACCCCAGGACCATGCCGGCGACATCCTCCGGCGCGTTGCCGTAGCGCAGCGCCCAGAGATAGTTGAAGACGGCCACCGGCATCGAGCTTTGCACCAGCACAACGCCGCGCGCCGCCCCGGTCAACCCCATCGCCCAGGCCACCAGCAGCCCCATGACGAAGCCGACCGCCAGCCGGAAGGCCGACATCGACAGGGCCCGCACCGCGCCGGAAAGGCGCAGCTTCGACAGCGCCACCCCCAGCGAGAACAGCATCAGCGGCACGGCGCAGTTGCCCAGCAGGGTGGTGGTGTTGCCGATCCACACCGGCAGCGGCAGTTCGGCCAGCTGGATCGCCACCGCCGCCGCCACCGCGTAGATCGTCGGGGTGCGCGCCATCTGCCCAAGGTCGAAGCGCCCGGCGGCCAGCGCCGGCCCCAGCGTGAACTGCCCCACCGACATCACCGCATAGAACAGCACGGCAAGGCTGAGGCCGTTCTCCCCGAAGGCGAACAGGCAGACCGGCAGGCCCAGGTTGCCGGCGTTGGGGAAGGCCATCGCCGGCACATAGACCCGCAGCGACAGCCCCGACGCCAGCAGCACGGGGATGGAGGCCAAAGCCGTCAGCGCCATGCAGGCGGTCGCCGCCAGCGCCATCTCCCCCATCACGTCGGCCGACAGGTGCAGCCGGGTCAGGGCGGAAAAAACGAGGCAGGGCGACGACACGTTGATGGCGAAGGTGGTGATGAAGGCGCTGTCGTAGGGCAGCTTACCGCGGGTCCAGCCATAGCCGAGTGCCGCCACCACGAAAACCGGGGCCAGCACGGCGAAGGCGTCGGACAAAAGGGCGGAGATGGGCATGGAGGCTGGCGGAACCCTGTGCTGCAACCGATGGGTGGGCGAATTGTCAGCCACCATGGCGGCATTCCCGTTCGCCGTCATCCCCCCAAGCCCAAGCCGGGACGCAGGGCAGCCGCGCGATCGGGATCCGATTGCCGCTGCGTTGCCAACCTCTTGCGGCACCCGTCATCCTTTCCCGAGTCGCAGCCATCTGCATGCGGCTCCAGCAGAAAACAGGGTTGAAGCGACCGTTATCGCAATGACACAGGTCTGTCGGAATACGGCTTTTGAGGGAACTTTATCTCTAGCCAGTAACGATTTGTAACGAAGCTTGAGCCATAAGGGGGCACCCACTAGGGTGCAATGGCCTCATTCTGCGGATACGCATGACAACCTCGCCCGGCGCCAAGACCGTTGTTCGGCCCCTGAACAACAAGGCGCAGCAATCCAAGCGACAGCCGAACCTGAACAGCCGCCGATTCTCCCTGCGCTCGGTTCTGCTCTGGATTCTATTGTTGCTGTCGGCGGGTTTGTTTCTTGCGCTGGCCGCCTTGCCCGTTGGAAGATTTGCAAGTGCCGCAATCTCGGCCGGCGTGGTGGCCGCCGCCTTCGTGCTCGGGCGCTTCGCCCAGCGCTTCTGGCATGCCCGCACGCTGACCGTTCTGCTGCTGGCCTTCGTCACCTTCCGCTATTTCTTCTGGCGCCTGACCGGCACGCTGCCGCCGGTGGACGATCTGGTGAATTTCATCCCCGGCGTGACCCTGTTCGCGGCCGAGGCGCTGTCCTTCGTCCTGTTCCTGACCTCGCTGTTCGTCATCATCGACCCGCTCGCCCGCGAGCCGTCGGAACCGACGGGCGATCCCGCCTTCTGGCCCAGTGTCGACGTTTACATCCCCTCCTACAACGAGGAGCCGGAGCTGCTGGAGACGACGCTGGCCGCCGCGGTCTGCATCGACTACCCGCGCGACAAGCTGCGCGTCTATCTGCTGGACGACGGCGGCACCGACCAGAAGCTGGCCCACAGCAACCCCGAACAGGCAGCATCGGCGAAGGAGCGTCGGGAGACGCTGACCGCGCTGTGCGAACGGCTGCAGGTCACCTACATGACCCGGCCGCGCAACGAGCATGCCAAGGCCGGCAACATCAACCACGCCTTCCAGAAGACGTCGGGCGATCTGGTGCTGATCCTGGACGCCGACCATGTGCCCACCGTGGGCATCCTGAAGGCGACGGTCGGCTTCTTCCAGCAGGATCCCGGCCTGTTCCTGGTCCAGACGCCGCATTTTTTCGTCAATCCCGACCCGGTCGAATACAATCTCGGCACCTTCGAGCGGATGCCGAGCGAGAACGAGATGTTCTATTACTCGATCCAGCCGGGGCTCGACCGCTGGAACGGCTCCTTCTTCTGCGGATCCGCCGCCATCCTGCGCCGTGCCGCGCTGGAGGAGGTCGGCGGCTTCAGCGGCGACACGGTCACCGAGGATTGCGAGACCGCGCTGGAGCTGCATTCGCGCGGCTGGCGCAGCGTCTATCTGCCGCGCCCGCTGATCGCCGGGTTGCAGCCGGAGACCTTCGACAGCTTCATCGCCCAGCGCTCGCGCTGGACCCAGGGCATGATCCAGCTGTTCCTTTTGAAGAATCCGCTGTTCAAGCGCGGCCTGACCGTCTCGCAGCGGCTGTGCTACCTCAGCACCATGCTCTACTGGTTCTTCTGGTTCTGGCGGCCGATCTTCCTGCTGTCGCCGCTGTGCTATGCCCTGTTCGGGCTGGAGATCTACCGCATCAACCTGCCGGACTTCGGCTGCTTCGTCATCCCGCACGTCTTCGCCGCCGCCTTCCTGTCGCAGTTCCTGCATGGGCGGATGCGCTGGCCGCTGTTCTCGGAGCTGTACGAGTATCTGCAGTCCTTCCACGTCTCCCGCGCGGCGCTGGCGACGCTGATCCGGCCGCGCGACCCGGTCTTCAAGGTGACCGCGAAGGGCCAGTCGGTGGAGGAGGACGGCTTCTCGCCACTCGCCACCCCCTTCATCGTCACCACGCTGCTGCTGGCGGCCGGGCTGGGGGCCTGCGCGTGGCGCTATTCCATCTTCCCCGAACACCGGGCGGCCATCGTTCCGGTGGCGGTGTGGTGCTCGCTGAGCCTGCTGCTGGCGCTGGGCGGCCTCGCGGTCGTCTATGAGCGCAAGCGCGTCCGCCGGCAGGAACGCTTCACCGTCGACCGCCCCGCGGTGCTGAAGTTCGAGGATGGCACCAGCATCGACCTGACGGTCGCCGACGTGTCGGCTGGCGGGGTCGGGCTGATCGCCGACCCGAAATGGCGCGAGTTGCTGAGCCGGCCCGACCAGACGCCGGTGCTGACCATCGCCGCGACGGACACCGAGGCCGCGACCACCACCGGCGTGCGCTTCTTCCGCATCGAGATGCGCAACGGCGAACTGGCGGTCGGCGCCGGCTTCGCCCCGCGCGATCGCCAGGACATCGTGGAGATGGCGCGCTTCGTCTTCGGCAACAGCGTCGGCTGGGACATCTTCCTCGACCGCAAGCGGGTGGCCGCCCCGACCTTCTTCGGCGGGCTGCTGTTCTTCGCCACCCGCGTGGTGCCGCGGCTGGGCCATGTCCTGCTGGCCCTGCCCGGCGCGCTGCGTCGCATCCTAACCTTCCAGGCTCCGTAACGGCGATGGCGGTCCTGGGCACCGATACCGGCGGGAGCCGGATGCTGCGGGCGTCGCCACGGACGGTGTTGGCGGCGCTGATTGCGTTGCTGTCGCTGTGGATCGGCGTTTGGGCCGGGCCAGTGCTGGCCGCCGACCGCCGGGTGATCCCGCTATCGAACCTGCGCGACGGCCAGCCGGAGGTCACGCTGCATGGCGAGACGGAGACGGTGGCGCTGCGCGCCGTCCTGCCGCCGGTGATCGGGCTGACCAGCGCCGTGCTGACGCTGACCTACGAGAACGGCATCGACATCCTACCCGAAAAGGGGGCGATGTCGGTCTTCATCAACGGCTCTCCGGTTGCCGACCTGCCGCTCGCCGCCTTTCGCGGGCCGGTCAACGCCTCCATCACGCTCCCTGGCAGCCTGATCCGCCCCGGCGAGAACCAGATCGTCTTCCAGACCAGCGCCCAGCACCGCGCCATCTGCACGGTCCGCGGCACCTACGACCTGTGGGCGCGGGTAAACCTCGCCGCCTCGACGCTGTCGCTGATGTCCGACGGCGGCGTGCCGGAGCCGGACCTCGCCATGGTGCGCCAGCTTCTCGCCTCCGCCGACCGGGCGCGGGAGCCGCTGGCCATCGTCCAGCCCGGCAGCGAGATCGACGCCGACCATCTCGGCTGGGGCTCCATGGTGGCGCAGTCCTATGGCCTGCTGCTGGGCGACCAGACCCCGCGGGTGGTGGCGGTGCCGGTAAAGCCCGCGGGCATTCCTGCCGGCACTCCAGCCCCGACGCTGGAGACTCTGCCGCTGCCGGGCGGCAAGAACATCCTGATCGGCACCCGCGACCGCCTCGCCCCCCTGCTGGGGGAGGCGCGGGCCGCCGCCATCGGCGGACCGTTCCTGGCGGTCTATCCCTATGCCGCCAACAAAGGCGGTCCCGAGGGAAGCGGCGCCGGCAACGGCGGATTCGTCGCCGTCGCCTCGGGACGGACCCAGCAGGAGGTCGATCAGGCGGTGATGCGGCTGTCCGACGTGACCCGGCCGCTGCCGACCCAGACCGCGATGATCGTCACCGACGCGGCGGTCCCGGCCGCGCCGCCGGCCCCGCCGGTGCAGGCGGAGGGACGCTACCGCCTGTCGGAGCTTGGCTTCCAGACGGTGCAGCACAGCGGCTACCGCTACACCGGCCGGGTCGATCTGACCCTGCCGGCCGGTTTCGCCCCGGTCAGCGACCGGTCCATCCTGTTCCACGTCAACGCGGCGTTCGAAGGCAATCTCGGCCCCGGCGCGGTGCTGAACGTCCGGGTGAACGGCAAGTCGGCCGGCGCCATGGAGATCGACAAGCGCTCCAGCGGCATCATCGAGAATGGCGAGATGCCGCTGCCGATGGCCCTGTTCCGTCCCGGCCCCAACCTGATCGAGCTGGAGGCGGAACTGCCGCCGGCCGGCGGCACCGATTGCGTCTTCGCGGTGCGGCGCCCGACCTTCACCCTGCTGGACAGCTCCAGCATCGAGATCCCCGGCTTCGCCCGTCTGGTCACGCTGCCGAACCTGGGCGGCTTCGCCAACACCGCCTTTCCCTATGGCGGCACCGCCGGGGGAGAACAGGCGCCGCCCTTCGATCTCGTCGTCGTCGGGCGCGACCCCGCCTGGTTCGGCGCCGCCTGGAGCCTGACCGCCAAGCTGGCGCAGCGGGCCGGCGACCTGATGGCGGTGGTGCCCTACACCGGCTGGGATGGGCTGCCGAACGACAATGCGCTGATCGTCGGCCCGGTCGCGGCGCTGCCGCAGGCCGTCTTCACGTCCGCCCCCCTTCCGGCCGACCGGCTGGCCGGACTGCTGGAGGCCGGCGCCCTGATCGCCCAGGCCAAGGCGCGTGGCGAGCCGATGGCGGCATCCGACCGCCGCGCCCTTGCCGACCGGCTGCGGCTCGGCTGGTCCGGCAATGCCGCCCGTCCGGGACCGGCGCGGCCGGGGGGCGTGCCGCAGGGACTGGGGCAGCAGATGGGCGTCGCGGGTTCGGCGCTGGCCGCCGACGGCGGTGCGACCAACCGCTGGCAGCGGATGGCGGGCGACGCCAAGGACCCGGCCGCCACCGGGCGCGGATGGGTGCCCGACTGGGCGCGGCGGGTGATGGCGGCGGCGGCGCGCTACGTCAACAGCTGGACGGTGGAGGAGGCGCCGGTCGACGTGGTCGCGCTGACCGAGAATGCCGAAACCCTGCCGGAAGCGGCGCTGCTGCAATATCGGGCGCCGGGGGCCGAGCCGCTGACCTGGACGCTGCTGACCGCGGCGGATCCGCGCGCCGTCGACCGCGCCATGCGCAGCCTGGGCGAGGCCGGGCTGTGGGACAAGCTGCGCGGCGGCGGGGCGCTGTGGAGCAGCGCTGCGCCGGCCATCACCACGCTGGAGGTGTCGCGCCCCTACCAGATCATTCTCAATCCCTTTGACATCGGCAACCTGATCCTGATTCTGGCCCGCAACCTGTCGCAGCGGATCGAGCTTCTGTTCGCCCTGCTGCTGGGGACGGCGGTGGTGCTGACGGTCAGCATGCGCCTTCTGCTGAAGAGCGGGCATCGGGAACGGAGCGGGTCATGACGTCCCCTGTCGGAACATCGCGGCGCGGCATGCTGATCGGGACGGCCGCCCTCGGGCTGGCTGCGGCGGTGCCGGGGACTTCGCGCGCCGCCCCCTATGACGGGGCGGCATGGCGCCGCTATGCTGAGCGCTTCCTGCTGCCGGAAGGCCGCATCGTCGACACCGGCAACAAGGGCATCAGCCATTCTGAAGGGCAGGGCTACGGCATGCTGCTGGCGGTGGCGGGGGGTGACCGCGCCGCCTTCGACCGGCTGTGGGGCTGGACCCAGCGCGTGCTGATGGTGCGCGGCGACGGGCTGGCGGCGTGGCGCTGGACGCCCGACGGCGGGGTTGCCGACCGCAACAACGCGTCCGACGGCGACATGCTGATCGCCTGGGCGTTGCTGCGCGCCGCCGAGACCTGGCAGGCGGAGGCCTACCGCACCGCCGCTGCCGCCATCGTCAAGGCGCTGGCCGCCGGGGTTCTGGTGGAGCAGGCCGGGCTGACCGTGCTGCTGCCGGGACGCGACGGTTTCCGCAAGGGCGAGACGCTGGTCCTCAATCCCAGCTATTGGATTTTTCCCGCCATCCGCGCCTTCGCCGCACTTCCGGGCGGCGAGCGCTGGGGCAAGCTGTCGGATTCCGGGCTGGTCCTGATGTCGAAGGCGCGCTTCGGCGGCTTCCAACTGCCGCCGGACTGGATGACCCTGGATGCCGCCGGAACGGTGGGCATCGCCGACGGCTTCAAGAAGCAGTATGGCTACGACGCGGTGCGGGTGCCGCTCTATCTGGCGATGGACGGCTATCGCGATCCCTATTACTTCCGCCCCTTCGCGACGCTGGCGACCAAGTTCGGCGGCTCGGCGGTCCCCGCCACCGTGTCGCTGCCGGGCGGCACCACCACCCAGGTGGCGGCGTCGGTCGGCATGCTGGCGGTCTACCGGCTGGCCTGCAAGCTTGCCGGGGCCGGCGACGCCGTGACGGTGCCGCCGCTGGCGCCCGACGAGGATTACTACTCCACCACCTTGGCCCATCTTTCCGCGCTGGCGGCGCAAAGCCTGGGGATCGACCCGTGACCCGTCCTCTCCTCCTGTCCGCCCTTCTCCTCGCCGGCATCGCCGCCACTGCCACCGGCGGCGGGTCCGCGGCGTGGGCGCAATCGAACGGCGGCGCCCGCGCGCTGGCTCCCGGCGTGAAGGTGGAGGTCGCGCCGGCTCCCGGCAGCGGTTCCGCCCCGGCCGCCGGGAAGGTGGACGAGACGGCGCTGCGCTATTATGCCCGCATCGGCGACGGCGAGCGGATGGAGGCGGAGATCGCCCGCCTGCGCGCGCTCGACCCCAGCTGGGAACCGCCCAAGGACCTGTTCGCGCCGCAACCGACCGCTGCCGGCGTCGACGAAAGCCCGTTCTGGACCCTGCTGTCCGCCGGCAAGGTGGCGGAGGCGCGGGCCGCCATCGCCGAACAGCGGCGCAAGTCGCCGTCCTGGCAGCCGTCCGACAAGCTTCTCCAGGAACTCGACCTCGCCGAGAGCGCCGGGCGCATCCGCTCGGCCAGCGACACCAAGCGCTGGCAGGAGGTGGTCGATGCCGCCGCCGCCCAGCCGGAGGCGGTGGCCTGCAACCGGCTCGACAATGCCTGGCGGCTGGCGGAGGCCTATGCCGAGCTGAAGCAGACCGACCGCGCCTTCGATACCTACAAGACCATCGTCACCACCTGCCCGAAGGCGAAGGAGCGGCGCGACACCATCTTCAAGGCGTCGCGCCATCTCAGCCCGGAGCGGCTGCGCGAGCTGTCGGCGCTCGGCGCCACCGCCAACCCGGCGACGGGGGAGGATTACTCCGCCGTCCGCAGCGCCGAGGCGGAGCTGGAGACCGGTCGCCTGCTGGAGCGTCTCGGGAATGCCAAGCCCGGCGCCCTGTCGGCGGCCGACCTGTCGCGCGTCCAGGGCATCGTCCGCGACAAGCAGGACGCCGACGGCGCCATCGCGCTCGGCTGGTATTTCCAGAAGCAGAAGAATTTCGCCGAGGCGCAGGGCTGGTTCACCCAGGCCAACGAGTGGACACCGTCGGACAAGGCGGCGGAAGGGCTGGTTCTGGCCTACAACGGGTTGGGCGACAAGGCGCAGGCCCGTGCCGCCGCGGCCCCCTGGAAGGGCAAGTCGAGCCGCATCGACCAAGCGCTGAAGGCGGTGGACCCGCCGCGCGGCCCCGCCGGCCCCGGCGGCGGACGCGCAGTGCCACAGGGTCCGAGCGAGCTCGACCGCGCGCTGGCCCGCCACGATTTCGCCGAGTGCATCAGCATCATCCGCGGCACCATCGCCAGAAGCGGGCCGACCGCCGCCCTGTTGCAGCAGCGCGGCTGGTGCCTCTTGGAGCTGAAGCGCCCGTCGGAAGCCGAGGCCGCCTTCGCCGAGGCGCAGACGCTGGCCGCCCGCGAACCCGCCAAAGGCGGTGCGTCCGCGGCCGGAAAGGCGGGCAGCCGCAGCCCCGCCGCAGCGGGCCTGCCGCAGACGGCGACGCCGGCCCAGGAAAACGCCTATGGGCAGGCCATCGCGCGGCTGGCGACCGGCGACGTGACCGGCCTGACCCGCGACCTGCCGCGCGCCAACCTGACCCCGACGCAGCGGGCGGAAATCCGTGCCTCGCTGATGGCGACGGAGGCCGGCCGGGCGCTGGAGGACAAGCGCTACAACGACGTGCTGCGCCTGCTCGACGCCCGCAAGGAGCTGGAGCCGGAGCCGCGGAACCTCGGCATCGTGCGCGGCTGGGCGCTGTACAACCTGATGCGCTATGACGAAGCCTACGTGCAGTTCAAGTCCATCGACGACCGGCTCAGCACAGAGGAATCGCGCGAAGGCCTCTCCACCGCCTGGAAGACGATCTACCATGACTGGTAAGGAAGCCCCGATGGCCGTGATTCCGAATCGCCGGACCGCGGGACGCGCCGCGCTGTGGGCGGCGCTGGCGGCGGCCACGCTGCTGACCTCCGGCTGCGCCGGCTGGGTCCGCGACAACCTGACCCAGTCGGCCACCCCCTGGCGCCGCATCCAGCCGGCGGCGCTGCCGGTGACCCTGCCGGACAGCCGCGACTTCCCCATCGTCGCCGCCCGCATGCGCGACACCGGCACGGTCTACAAGACCTACAATGTGGCACTCGGCAACCCGACCTCGCTGGCCGGGGAGAACCGCCTGACCGTCGACGTGCAGACCCTGCCGGACAGCCTGTTCGGCGCCCTGGTCCAGCCGCCGCGCGTCTTCCCGGTGCCGCTTTATACGATGGAAACGCTGACGGTGACGACCCGCCGCGAGTTTCCCGACATGAAGGTCAAGGTCGCCGACGGCGCCCGCCGCAACCGCTACGGCGACTACGACTACGCCACCGCCCAGGATGCGGTGAACAGCTGCGTTCTGGCTTGGCAATTGATCACCGACCACAAGAGGATGCTGCCGGAACGGATCGAGGCGGTTCGGCTGGAATACCGGGTCTGTGGCGTCGGCTCCGACATCCGCGCCCTGCTGGCCCCCTTCGACGGCCTGACCCTGACCTTGCCGGAGACGATCCTGGAGGCGCAGGATCTGGGAGGACTGTAGGAGGCCGTTTGCGATGACGACCGTATCCGAAGCCTTGCGCATCGCCGTCGGCCTGCACCAGGGCAACCGGCTGGTCGAGGCGGCGGATATCTACCGCAAGATCATCCAGGCCGCCCCCGAGGTGGCCGACGCGTGGCACCTGCTGGGCGTGCTGCACCACCAGTCGGGCGAACATGCCGAGGCGGTGCGGCTGATCGGCGAG